>OOCI01000577.1_pt1 | contig 33907 bp, 33 predicted proteins | sample 1671761 | NCBI WGS metagenome assembly OOCI01 (sample SAMN06348190, study PRJEB24527) | human gut metagenome | biome: human gut; feature: ankylosing spondylitis patient; material: feces | host: Homo sapiens | place: China | collected 2015-10
TGAAACATATGATATGCAACCAGAAATGAGTGCAATAGAAGTAACAGATAAAGTAGTAGAAGCAATAGAAAGTAAAAAATATGATGTAATAATTCTAAACTATGCAAACCCAGATATGGTTGGACATACAGGAAGTTTAGATGCAGCAATAAAGGCAATGGAAACAATAGATACATGTGTTGGTAGAGTTTATGAAGCAATAAATGATGTCGATGGTGTGCTTTTAATTACAGCAGACCATGGTAATTCAGAACAAATGATAGATTATACTACAGGTGAACCACACACAGCTCATACAACAAACCCAGTACATCTTGTATTAGTTGGAAAAAATTCTCAATTAAAGCCAGGAAGATTATCAGACCTAGCACCAACAATGCTTGAAATAATGGGAATAGAAAAACCAGCAGAAATGACAGGCGAAAGCCTTATCATAAATAATTAATTTAATAGGAGGAATTTTTATGAAGGACTATTTAGCAATTGAAGAAGTTAGAGCCTTAGAAATATTAGACTCTAGAGGAAACCCAACAGTACAAGTTGAGGTTGTAACAGAAGATGGTTCACTTGCTTCCCATTATGAAAACACCATCCTGATCACAGCCGGCGACCCGGAGCTTCTGACGGATCCCGCAGAGTCATTGGTGTAAGCTATGGACATTGTCAAATCCAACATCGTAAAATCCACTGCCGGCCGGGACGAAGGGGACCTCTTCTTCGTGCTGGATATACAGGAGGAGTTCCTTCTGCTGGCAGACGGTAAGCGCCGCCGGGTAGAAAGCCCCAAGAGGAAAAAGCGCAAGCATGTTTCCTTTGTGGGCGAGAGCCACAGCGTCGTTGCCGAGAAGATCAGGAGCAGCGAAAAAATCACAAATAGTGAGCTTCGTAAAGCCTTAGCTGCCTGCACAGGCAGCGGTAATCAAGACCAGGAGGGATTATAGCTTGGCAAAATCCGATATGATCGAAGTGGAAGGCGTAGTGGTCGAATCCCTGCCCAACACCACATTCCAGGTAGACATTGGAAATGGACACACCATATTAGCGCATATTTCCGGAAAGCTCAGAATGAATTTCATCAGGATCTTGCCCGGTGACAAGGTGACAGTGGAAATGTCTCCTTACGATTTGACTCGGGGCCGGATTACCTGGCGTAGTAAGTAGGAGGTTTATCAAAATGAAAGTAAGACCGTCCGTGAAGCCCATGTGCGAGAAGTGCAAAGTGATCCGTCGTAAAGGCCGTGTCATGGTCATTTGCGAGAATCCCAAGCATAAGCAGAGACAGGGCTAAGTAGAAAGTGGAGGTGCTCTAAATTATGGCACGTATTGCCGGTATTGACCTGCCCAAGGATAAGCGAATCGAAATCGGTTTGACTTATATCTATGGTATTGGAAGAAAGAGTGCTCAGGACATCCTGGCACAGACAGGCATCAACCCCGACACCCGCGTCAAGGATCTGACGGAGGCCGATGAGGCCAAGCTCCGTGAGGCCATTGACCACGGCTACATCGTCGAGGGTGATCTGCGTCGTCAGACCGCGCTGGATATCAAGCGCCTGACTGAAATCGGCTGCTATCGCGGCATGCGCCACCGTCGTGGCCTTCCCGTTCGCGGCCAGCGCAGCAAGACCAACGCACGCACCCGCAAAGGCCCCAAGAAGACTATCGCTAACAAGAAGAAGTAAAGGAGGGAAGAATAGATCATGGCTAACGTAAAAGGCAAGAAGGTCATTCGCCGTCGTCGCGAAAAGAAGAACATCGAGAAGGGCCAGGTCCATATCCGTTCTTCCTTCAACAACACCATGGTGACCGTCACCGACTCTCAGGGCAACGCTCTGTCCTGGGCTTCCTCCGGTGGTCTCGGTTTCCGCGGCAGCAAGAAGTCCACGCCCTTTGCCGCCCAGAGCGCCGCTGAGACGGCTGCCAAGGCTGCTATGGAGCATGGCCTGAAGACCGTTGAGGTCTTCGTGAAGGGTCCCGGTCAGGGACGTGAGGCGGCTATCCGCGCGCTGCAGGCCGTGGGCCTGGAAGTGACGATGATCAAGGACGTCACCCCCATCCCCCACAACGGCTGCCGCCCCCCCAAGCGTCGTCGCGTGTAATCGGAAGAAGGAGGATTAATAAATCATGGCTAAGAATATGCAGCCTATCGCCAAGCGTTGCAAGGCGCTGGGTATTTCTCCTACCGTCATGGGTTACTCCAAGAAGGAGACCAAGCGCAACCCCGGCGGCCAGATGAGAAAGAAGAAGAGCGAGTACGCCATCCAGCTCAACGAGAAGCAGAAGGTCAAGTTCGTGTACGGCATCCTCGAGAAGCAGTTTCGCGCTTACTATGAGAAGGCCTCCGCGATGCCCGGCAAGACCGGCGAGAACCTGCTGAGCCTGGTGGAGCGCCGTCTGGACAACGTGGTGTACCGCCTGGGCTTCGCCATGACCCGCCGCGAGGCGCGTCAGCTGGTGAACCACGCCCATTTCACCGTGAATGGGCACAAGGTCAACATCCCCTCCTATCTGGTGCGCGTGGGCGATGTGATCGAGGTCAAGGAGGGCAGCCGCTCCTCCGTGGCGTTTAAGCGCCTGACCGCCGAGGATGCACCCATGGTCACCGTCCCCAAGTGGCTGGAGCGTGACAAGACCGCCCTGAAGGGTACCGTCGTCACTCTGCCCGCCCGCGAGGACATCGATATGCCCATCGAGGAGCATCTGATCGTCGAGTTGTACTCCAAGTAATAGGGTTCTGACCCTCACGAAGCACTGGAATGAAATTGGCGCGGAAGGCACCGCGCCGCCAATAGAATGAAGGAGGGTACTGCATGATCGAAATTGAGAAGCCCCAGATCGAGTGTATCGAAACACCCGGCGACGCTTCCTATGGAAAATATGTGATCGAACCCCTGGAGCGCGGATACGGAACGACCCTGGGCAATGCGCTGCGGCGCATCCTGCTCTCCAGCCTCCCCGGAACCGCAGCCACCAGCATCAAAATTGCCGGTGTGCAGCATGAGTTCTCCACCATCCCCGGTGTGAAGGAGGACGTGACGGAGATCGTTCTGAACGTGAAAAATCTGCTGACGAAGCTGCACAGCGACGCTGTCAAGACCGTGTTTATCGAGGCGGCCGGACCCTGCGAGGTCACAGCTGGCGATATCAAGACTGACGGCGAGGTGGAGGTCCTGAATCCCGAGCTGCACATTGCAACGCTGGATGTGGGCGCCACTCTGAGCATGGAGGTCACCTTGAGCCACGGCCGCGGCTATGTCTCCGCCGACAAGAACAAGGCGGCGCGACCCGGCGTCATCGGCGTGATCCCCATCGACAGTATCTATACCCCCGTGTACAAGGTCAACTACACTGTGGAGAGCACCCGTGTGGGCGCTTCCAGCGACTACGATAAGCTGACGCTGGAGGTCTGGACCGACACCACCATCGCTGCCCGCGATGCGGTGTCCCTGGGCGCCAAGATCCTCTGCGACCATTTTGCCCTGTTCACCGACCTGTCCGACACGCTGGGCGATAAGTCCACCGTGGTGGAGAAGGCGCAGGACTCCAAGGACAAGATGCTGGAGCTGACCATCGAGGAACTGGATCTGTCTGTACGCAGCTTCAACTGCCTCAAGCGCGCCAACATCAACACCGTCGAGGACTTGATCTCCAAGACCGAGGACGATATGATGAAGGTCCGCAACCTGGGCCGCAAGAGCCTCGAAGAGGTCATCAACAAGCTGGCGATGATGGGCCTGTCCCTCGCCAGCGACGACAACAACTGACAGGGGTTGTCGCCTGCGGCAGCGCCGCAGGACGAAGACCCGCTAACTTATCCTGATAAGGAGGAAAACCAACATGCCCGGAACTCGTAAGCTCGGTAAGACTACCGATCAGCGTATGGCGATGCTCCGTCAGCAGGTCACCGACCTTCTGGACAACGGCAAGATGGAAACGACCGTCACCCGCGCCAAGGAGATCAAGCCCCTGGCTGAGAAGATGATCACCCTCGGCAAGAAGGGCGATCTGGCGGCTTATCGTCAGGCGATGGCTTTCATCACCCGCGAAGACGTCTGCAAGAAGACCTTCAAGGAGCTGGCCCCCGCCTATGCTGAGCGCAACGGCGGCTATACCCGCATCGTCCGCACCGGCGTTCGCCGCGGCGACGCTGCCGAGACGGCCATCATCGAGCTGGTCTAAGCATAACAGCGTAAGTAAAAAGTCCTTTTGTATGGCAGATCGCGAAGCCATACAAAAGGACTTTTTATGCTTCTCTGCCGCATGGTCGGAAACGCCCGTTTTCCTTGCGGCGCAAAACGCCCTCTGTTGCACGCCGCAGTGCATCGGAGGGAAAAGAATAATCCGCGGCCCGTCCCGCAGGGATAAGCGCGCCGCCGGGCGCATAAGTTCCTCCGAGGGGGCGATGGAATGACAAGGAAAAAGCGGCGGGCGCTGCTGTGTATGCTCGCCGTACCGCTGCTAGCGCTTGCGCCGCGTTCGGAGGAAAGCCTGCCGGCCTCTGCCGCGGAGCCGGCGGCTATGCCGGAGAAATATGTGGCGCTGACCTTCGACGACGGCCCATGGCCCGAGACCACCGAGCAGCTGCTCGACGGCCTCGCGGAGCGGGGCGCCAAGGCGACCTTCTTCCTGATCGGCGAGCAAATCGCCGGGCACGAGGACACCGTGCGCCGCATGGCGGACGAGGGGCATCAGGTCGGCAGCCATACCTTTACGCACATGGATCTCAGCCGCGGCGACCCCGCCGAGCGCTTGCGCGAGATCGCTGCGACCGACGAGACGCTGCGCGCGCTGCTGGGCGACGGAGTCTATTGGCTCCGCCCGCCGTGGGGCTTTCTCGCCCCGCAGACCGCCGCGGCAGTCGAGGTGCCGATGGTCTACTGGTCGCTGGATACGGAGGACTGGCGCAGGCTGGACGCCGACGCCGTAGCGCAGGACATCATCGACCATGCCCGCGACGGCGACATCATTCTCCTGCACGACCCTTACGCCACAAGCGTCGAGGCGGCGCTGCGCGCCATCGACGCCCTGACCCCGCAGGGCTACCGCTTTGTCACCTTAGAGGAGCTCTTCCGGCAAAAGGGCGTCGAGCCGGAGCCGGGAAAGCTCTACATCCGTCCCGACGAGCTCAAGCGGATCGCGTGAGGCAGAGAAAAAGAGTTGCCGAAGCGAGGCTTCGGCAGCTCTTTTCGATTACAGTTTGTCGAATATGCGCGAAAAATTACAGCATGTTGAGAACGAGCGTCAGGACGATGAACGCAGCGCCGACCCACTTGGTCGCGCGGGCGAGCTTGGCGTCCATGCTCTTGGCCTTGTTCTTCGCCATAAAGGAATCGGCCACGCCGCCGATGGCGCCGCTCAGGCCGGCGGACTTGCCGCTCTGGAAGAGCACGATGCCGATGACGATCAGACCGCAGATGAGCTGAAGAATGGTGATAAACAGTTCCATAACAGGAGACCTCCAATCAGTTGATAAACGCAGAACGCGCTGTATTCACAGGATGTAATCATACCACAGTCCCGGACAAAAAGCAAGCGGAAATTAGCAGTTTTTCACCCAAAACGCAGCGAATGTGCAAAGCCTCAAGGGACCTTGCACATTCGCAGTAAGCTCCGGCGGGAAGGAAGATCGGGATGGGGGTGGCCGGAGTTTCCTCGGTAGCGGGTAAATATGAATTTATATTCGCGAATCAAAATGATGACATAGTATAAGAGGATATTCATGCAAAGTCAATCGGTTTGATATTCAAAATTCACGCACAATAATTAAATTTTCTTATGCAAAATGACAAGAATCCGTTGCAGATGCAAAAGAGACTTGCAATCCAAAAAGAAAAGAGATAAAATACGAAAAACTTGAATGAATACCGAATGAAAATACGCAAAACGGCTGTATACGCCGAATGAAATCTCAAAAGTACAAGGGCACATCTCGGCTCGTTCGCGAGATGTGCGGGAAGTGAGGATCGGATATGAATACGACCTACGGAGTGCTCAACAACTCAAGCCTGATCATTGATACCGACAAGCTGCGCGAAAACGTGCGCACGATCCTGCGCTCGCTCCCGGCGGGGACAAAGCTCATCCCCGTCGTCAAGGACGACGCCTACGGCATGGGAATGGTCGGCGTCGCGCGGACGCTCAGCGCCTTTCCGGAGATCGGCTGCTTTGCCGTCGCCAACGTCTCCGAGGGCGTGACGCTGCGCCGTGAGGGCATCCGTCAGGACATCCTGATCATGGGCAGCACGCTGCCGTTCCAGTATGCGCCTGCGGTCGAATGTGACCTGACCGTGACCGTCTCGCGCCTCGGCATGGTGCCGGCGCTTGCGGAGGTCTGCAAGGCGCAGAGCAAGCCGCTGAACGTGCAGATCAAGCTGGAGACCGGTATGCACCGCATCGGCGTGGAGCCGGGCGAGGAGCTCGCCGCGCTGATCGGGGAGCTCAAGGCGGCGCAGGAGTGGGTCCATGTCACCGGCGCGTTCTCTCATTTCGCGTGGCCCGGCAACGCCGAGGTCTGCGAGGCGCAGTATAAGAAGCTGCTTGCCGGCGTGGAGCAGCTCAAGGCGGCGGGCATTCCGGTCCCGATGTGCCACATCAGCGCCTCGGAGAGTTCCGAGCTTTTCCCGCAGTACGCGCTCGACGCCGTGCGCATTGGCCGCCGGCTCTATATGGACCATCCGAAAAAGCCGCTCGGCAACATTCAGGAGGTCGTCTCCTGGCGCAGTTACCTCACCAACGTCAAGCAGCGCCACGCGGGCGACTCGCTCGCCTACTTCGGCAAGTACGTTCTGGATAAGGATACCGTCGTGGCGACTGTCGGCGTCGGCTACGGCGACGGCCTGAACGAAAAGCTCGTGGCGTGCCACGCGCCGGTGCTCGTGGGCGGCAAGCGCTGCCCGCTGCTGGCGTGCTGCATGGACCAGTGCTTCGTGGACGTCACCGGTGTAGAGGATGCCAAGGTCGGCGACGAGATCACCTTCTTCGGCTATGACAGCGACGGCAACTTCCTCTCCTCGCAGGAAACGGCGAACCTCATCGGCGACGACGAGGGCTGCGGCCTGACCTCCGCGCTGATGCACCGCGTCGCCCGCGTATTCCACTGATTTCCGCGCGGCGTGTGCCGCATGTGCCAGTGAACGGTTATTTTTGCATACATCGTTGCATAATTTTTGATATTACGGTATAATAGCCGCAGAACCACGCATGAAATAACATACGGTGGGGGTAGGCTATGAAGAGCAAGCGACAGGAGAAGATCCTTGAACTGATCGCGCAGTACGCGATCGAAACGCAGGAGGAGCTGCTCGAGCGGCTTTCCGAATGCGGCATCCCCAGCACGCAGGCGACCGTTTCCCGTGACATCAAGCAGCTGCACCTGTATAAAGAGCCGTGCGGCGGCGGACGCTACCGCTACGCCTCCTCGGCGCGCTCGACGGGCTGCGACTTTAACGACCGGCTCCAGCGCATCCTGCGCGAGTGCAGCCTGAGTGTGGACTACGCGCAGAACCTTGTGGTCCTCAAGACGATGCCGGGCCTTGCCAGCGCGGCGGGCGCGGCTTTCGACGCGATGGACGATCTGCCCGCCATGATCGGCTGCGTCTGCGGCGACGATACGGTGCTCGTCGTCATGCGGGACGAAGCCTCGGCGCAGAGCTTCTGCGAGGAGCTGAGCGGACTGTGCAAGTAAAAAACGATCGGAAAAGGCAAGGCGTTCGCCTTGCCTTTTCTCCTGCCCTGTGCTATAGTTTTCCGAGAATCTCAGGAAGGCAGGTCACGCCATGAAAGCAGAAAGAGCCTATCCCCGCTTCACCATCACCGCCAAGGGGACCCGCTGGGTCGAGGGCGGCCACCCGTGGATCTACGCGCAGGAGATCGTCTCCGCGCCCGAGGGCGTGGAAAACGGCGCGCTCGTGGACGCGATGAGCGAGAAAGGGAAATATCTTGGCAGCGGCTTTTTCTCCCGCGAGAGCAAGATCCGTATCCGTCTGCTCTCCCGCAACGCGAACGACCGCTTCGATGCGGACTTCTGGCGCCGCCGCATCCGCTACGCCTGGGACTACCGCAAGACGGTCATGGGCGCGGACGTTTCCTGCTGCCGCGTCATCTTCGGCGAGGCGGACGGCTTCCCCGGCCTGACGGTGGACCGCTTTGAAAACCTGCTCGTCACGCAGACCCTCTCCGTCGGCATGGAGCGCATCAAGGAGATGCTTTTCCCGCTGCTCGTCGAGGTTCTCGCCGAGGACGGCGTTGTGACCGACGGCGTTTTCGAGCGCAACGACGCGGCCATCCGCGCCCTTGAGGGTATGGAGCAGGGGAAGGGCTGGTTCCCGCTCGAGGGCAGGGACGTGCCCGCGAGCGCCGTGACGGAGATCTGCGAGAACGGCGTCTATTACCGCGTGGACGTGGAGAATGGCCAGAAGACCGGCTTCTTCCTCGACCAGAAGTATAACCGCCTCGCGGTCGCGCGCCTTGCCCGCGGCCGCCGCGTGCTCGACTGCTTCACCCACACCGGCTCCTTTGCGCTCAATGCCGCGCGGGGCGGCGCGGAGCACGTCACCGCCGTGGACATCTCGCAGAGCGCCATCGACATGGCCCGCGCGAACGCCGTGCGCAACGGGCTGGAGGGCCGCATGGACTTCCTGACCGCGGACGTGTTCGACCTTCTCACCGAGCTGGAGAAAAAGGGCGGCAAGCCGTATGACTTTATCATCCTCGACCCGCCGGCCTTCACCAAGTCGCGCAAAACGGTGAAAAGCGCCGAGCGCGGCTATAAGGACATCAACCTCCGCGCCCTGCGGCTGCTGCCGCGCGGCGGCTACTTCGCCACCGCCTCGTGCAGCCACTTCATGCCGAGCGAGCTGTTTGAAAAAATGCTGCGCTCCGCCGCGCTGGACGCGGGCGTGGAGCTGCGCCAGATCGAGGCCCGTCAGCAATCCCCCGACCATCCGATCCTCTGGAACGTGCCGGAGACGGACTACCTCAAATTCTACCTCTTTCAGGTGGTGTAAAGGAGAAGCGCCATGTACCATTGCTTTCGCCTGCATCGCGGCGACGATCTGTATGAGAGCATCCAACGCTATGCCGACGCGCATCATATCGCCGCGGGCGTCGTGCTCTCCGCCGTCGGCTGCGTCTACCGCTGGGAGCTGCGCGACGCGAGCGGCGTCGATGTGCAGAGCGGCACGGAGGATGTGGAGATCGTCTCGCTCATGGGCACGGTCAGCGAGCACGGCAGCCACCTGCACGCGAGCCTTGCCCGCCGTGACCTGAGCGTGTTCGGCGGACACCTGCGCCCCGGCTGCCTTGTGAACACCACGGCGGAGATTGTCCTCGCCGAGCTGCCGGACACCGTCTTTACCCGCGAGCGCGACGAGGCGACCGGCTACGAGGAGCTGGCGATCCGGAAAATTGATAGACAATTCTAATTGATCTGCATCTTCGATAGAAAACTTAAATACATCGCCAAATCCGGGCACAAAAAAGAGAAAAATTTGGCGGATTTGAACAATTCCCGAAAAAGAGAAAGAAAACGGCTGCTTTGCGGCCGTTTTCTCCTCTCTCCGTTCAGAGCGCGTTAAAATCCCTGTTGACAAGCGGCGAAAAGGCGGGTATCCTGTCCTTAGTTCGTAGAAGCCCCTTGAATCCGCAGGGAGACTGGGGGTGGAGATGGCTCTGGAAAATCTCAGCAATGAGTGCCGAAGGTGTAAGGCCCCGCGCGGGTTGAATCTCTCAGGCAAAGAGGACAGGGCAGGAAACCGCTATGCGGTTTTGCTGCGCTGTTTTTTCATGGATGGGAACTTGGATCAGGGCTGTCGATTTCTTCGGCGGCCCTGTTTTTTGCTTTGTCTGCAAAGCGAGAGGAGGAAGAAAAGCGGGGTACAATATTTTTAGGAGGAAATTTCCCATGACTGAAGCACTTCTCCCCATTGTGCAGAAGATCAACGGCTACCTGTCCGACTACATTCTGGTCGCGCTGCTCATCGCCGTTGGTCTGTGGTACTCCATCAAGACCCGCTTTGTGCAGGTCCGTCACTTCAAGGAGGGCTGGAACAGCGTGTTCGGCAGCCTCAGTCTCCGCGGCGGAAAGCAGGAGAGCGGCATGAGCTCCTTCCAGGCGCTCGCCACCGCCATTGCGGCGCAGGTCGGCACCGGCAACATCGTCGGTGCGTCCGGCGCGATCCTCACCGGCGGCCCCGGCGCCATCTTCTGGATGTGGGTCATCGCCTTCCTCGGCATGGCGACCATCTACGCGGAAGCCACGCTCGCGCAGGAAACGCGCACCGTGGATAAGGACGGCAACGTCCTCGGCGGCCCTGTTTATTATATCACCACCGCCTTCAAGGGCGGCTTCGGCAAGTTCCTTGCGGGCTTCTTCGCCGTCGCCATCATTCTGGCGCTCGGCTTCTTCGGCTGCATGGTGCAGTCCAACTCCATCGGCGAGACCTTCTCCAACGCATTCAACGTGCCGACGTGGATCATCGGCGTGGTGCTCGTCGCCATCTGCGGCTTCATCTTCCTCGGCGGCGTGCAGCGCCTCGCCTCCGTGACTGAGAAGATCGTGCCCATCATGGCGGCTGTTTTCCTGGCCGGCGGACTGATCGTCCTCATCGCCCGCATCAAGTACGTCCCCGCGACCTTCGGCATGATCTTCCGGTATGCCTTTGCCCCGCAGGCCATCATCGGCGGCGGCTTCGGCGCGGCGCTGAAGATCGCACTCTCCCAGGGCGCGAAGCGCGGCCTGTTCTCCAATGAGGCCGGTATGGGCTCCACGCCTCACGCCCACGCGCAGGCCAACGTCAAGAATCCCCACCAGCAGGGCGTCGTCGCCATGATCGGCGTGTTCATCGACACCTTCGTGGTCCTCACCCTCAACGCCCTCGTCATCATCTCCACCCTCTACACCGAGGGCGGCCCGCTCCATGGCTGCGGCGCGGCTGCGGCGCAGGACGTGCTCAAGAAGACCAACCTCGCCCAGACCGCCTTCGGCGTCGTCTTTGGCGAGAGCGCGGGCGCGATGTTCGTCGCGGTCTGCCTGTTCTTCTTCGCCTTTTCCACCATTCTCGGCTGGAACCTCTTCGGCAAGATCAACATGGCTTACCTCTTCGGCCAGAAGTCCACGGTCGTCTACACCGTCATCGCGCTGGCGTTCATTTTCCTCGGCACGCTGACCTCCAGCGACCTCGTGTGGGAGCTGAGCGATATGTTCAATAACCTCATGGTCATCCCCAACGCTATCGCCCTCTTTGCCCTGACGGGACTGGTCGTCAAGCACGTGAACGGCACGCCCGAGGCGGACCGCTGGGAGTAATTTCTCCCGAAAACAGCAGATAAAAAATCGCTTCCCGATCAGGGAAGCGATTTTTTACGTTATTTGACCACGCCGAACCGATAGAGCTCGTCGCGCCATTGCACATAGTAGGGCGCGCGGACATGAACGCCATCGCCGGAGTAGTCGGCGCGCAGCGCGCCGTTCTCGTCGTCGAAGAGCGGATTGAGGTCGAGGTAGAAGAGCGTTTTGCCGTCCGCCAGCTGCGCGATGGCGGCGTTGCGCTCGTTGATGACCTCGTTTTTGAAGTAGGAGCTATCCGACTTCTTCTGCGTGGTGTGGAAGATGGACTGGATGAAAATGACCGCGTCGGGCTGCTTTTCGCGCACGAGATCGAGCAGCGATTTGTACTGGGCCGCCCAGTCCGCGGCGGTGTAAGCGCCGATCTCGTTGATGCCGAGAAGGATATAGACCTTGCCGAACTGCCTCGTGCCGAGCGCCTCGGCGAGCGTGACCTTTTTGCCGTCCAGCTCGATGAAGCTCTTTTCCACGGCGTCCTTTACCGTCAGACCGTTCTTGGTGAAGTAGGTCGCGTTGCCCAGCCCCGCGTAGTCGTGGAAGCCGTCGGTGTGCGAGTCGCCGAGGAAGAGCGCGTCGTCAAAATAGCTCGCGTCCACCGTGGTAAATTGGCTGACCGGCTCCTCCGGCTCGTCGGGGATCACCGGATCGACCACCTCGGGCGGCTGGGGCAGGAGATCGGGCACAGGGCTTGGGATCGGCTCGGACACGCCGGGGATCGTCCACGGGAAGACGCCGCTCTCGGCGGCATCAAAAAAGGCGGCGATGGCGGGCGTATTCTCGCCCAGCGCGTCGAGATACTGCTCGTAAGCGCCGGTGGGGTCGAGCGCGGTGAAGGAATTGAGCGCTGCGGTGCTCACCGCACACAGCCACAGCAGGGGAGAAAAGTGGGACATGGAAAGACCTCCTTCAGAAAAATTCAGAAGCGGGCGTAGAGGAACGGGTTGCCCGTGCCGGTCGCGATGAGATAGAGACACAGCCAGAACACCGCGAACAGCGGCAGCCAGACGAGCGGCGTCGCGCGGTATTTTTCATAGAAGCGGCGCGGCCACGGCGTGGCGAGGAGAATGCCGAGAGCAAAGAGCCACCAGTAGCTTTTGAGCTGGCGCAGAAGATCGCCGGCAAACACGCTCTCGCCGCTGCTGAGGAAGGGATAGAGACGGGAGAAGTAGTCCCCCAGCTCGCCGAGGTCGGAGATGTGGAACACCACCCACGTCTGCGGAATAAGAAAGAGAAAATAGAGACGCGAGAGGAAGCGGTGACGCTCTAAAAAGCCGCCGATGCAGAACTTTTCCAGCGCGATGAACACAAAGAGCACAAGGCCCCACAGGACGAAATTCCACGCCGCGCCGTGCCAGAGACCCGTGAGCGTCCATACAACGAACAGGCTCAGAAGGAGTCGGCGCTTGCCCTTCCGGCTGCCGCCGAGCGGGATATAGAGGTAGTCGCGGAACCAGATGCCGAGCGTGATGTGCCAGCGCCGCCAGAATTCGGAGATGGAGCGTGAGCAGTAGGGCAGGTCGAAGTTGCGCGGGATCACAAAGCCGAGCATACGGGCAAGCCCCATCGCCATGAGCGAGTAGCCCGCGAAGTCGTAGTAAAGCTGCAGGCTGTAGCCCACCGCGCCGAACCACGCCAGCGGCGCGGAGAGATAGGCGAAGCCGATGCGTTCGAGCGCCGTCCACAGCGAGGCGAGCTGGTCGGCCAGAACGACCTTGCAGCCAAGCCCGACCACAAAAAGCGAAAAGCCGCTCTCGACCGCCGCGCGGGAGAAGGGACGCTTCGTGTGCAGCTCTGCGCTCACATCGCGCAGGCGCAGGATGGGACCCATGACGAGCTGAGGGAACATCGCCTGAAAGGCGGCGTAGTCCAGAAGGCTGCGCTCGGCCTCGGCGTCGCCGCGGTAGACGTCCGCGACGTAGGCGATGCTCTGAAATACATAGAAGCTCACGCCGAGCGGCAGGGCGACACGGAAAAAGGAAAAGTCGGTATTCGTCAGTCTGCCCAGATTTTCCAGAAACCAACCCATGTACTTGAAATAGAAAAGACTGCCCACATCACACGCGAGCGCGAGGATGAGCCAGGCGCGCCGCTCGTCGCCGTGCGCGTCCTCGATCAGCCGCCCCGCGGCAAAGTTGACGAGAATGAGCGCGACCAGAACGAGAAGAGCGCCCGTACCCGCGCCGAGCCAATAGAAGAGCAGGCTCCCCAGTGCGAGCACAGCGTTGCGGAAGCGGGCAGGGACAATATAGTATACCGCCAGAAAGGCGGGCAGAAAATAAAAGAGAAACGGTAAGGTCGAAAAGCTCACGGTGGATGCTCCTACAGTAAAATGAAAAAGGAAGAGTGGTTTACAAACGGCGGAATGCGTGCTACAATATCCGCGCCGCAAGCCACTGCAATACCTTATTGTAGGTGCTTCGGCGCCGTTCGTCAACAACAAAACGGTTACAAATTTCAGGAAATGAGCAGGAGGCGGGCGATACGGTGAGTAAGGAGAAAATTTTTGCGCTGCTCAGCGCGCAGGCGGGAGACTTTGTCTCCGGCGAGGACATCTCCGCGCAGCTCGGCATCTCCCGCGCGGCGGTGTGGAAGGCGGTCGGCGCTCTGCGGCGCGATGGCTACACCATTGAGGCGCAGACGGGGTTGGGCTACCGGCTGGCGGATTCGCCGGACGTGCTCAGCGAGCGCGAGCTGCGCCGCCGCCTCGGCGAGACGAAAATAGTCGGGCGCACACTTGATTGCTTTGAGAGTGTGGATTCCACGAACAGCTATCTCAAGCGCATTGCCGCGGAGGGTGCGCCGGACGGCGCGGTGGCGGTGGCCGACGAGCAGACTGCGGGGCGCGGACGGCGCGGCCGCAGCTTCTCAAGCTGCCCGGGGCGCGGCGTGTATCTCTCGGCGCTGCTGCGCCCGCAGCTCGCACCGGAAAGTGTCCTGCCGCTCACGGCGCTCGGCGCGGTGGCGGCCTGCGATGCGGTGGAGCGCGCCTGCGGCGTGCGGCCGCAGATCAAGTGGACGAACGATCTTGTCCTGAACGGCAAGAAGCTCAGCGGCACGCTCACCGAGCTGTCGCTCGAGGGCGAGAGCGGCGCGCTGCAATACGCCGTCATCGGCATCGGCGTCAACTGCAACAATGCGTCGGAGGACTTCCCGCCGGAGCTCCGCGAGGTGGCGACCTCGCTCTATCTGGAAACGGGGAAGCGTGTGCAGCGCGCGGCGCTGGCCGCCGCGCTCATTGAGGAGCTTGACAAGCTCTACGCCGCGCTGCAAAGCGGCGACACGGCGTCCTACCTCACGGCCTACCGCCGCGACTGCCTGACGCTCGGACGCGAGGTGCAGCTTTTATGGCAGGATGTAAAGGAGAAGGTCACGGCGCTGGACGTGGACGAGCAGTTCGGCCTTGTCGTGCGGCATGAGGACGGCAGGGTCGAGACCATCCGCACGGGCGAGGTCTCCGTGCGCGGTCTATACGGCTATGTGGAATAAAAAAGGAGACGCTATGGCAAAGAGACTCTGGGAACTGTTTTATACCTTCGCCAAGGTCGGCGTGATGACCTTCGGCGGCGGCTACGCGATGCTGCCCATTTTGCAGCGCGAGGTCGTGGAGAATAAAGGCTGGGCGACGGAGGAGGAGCTGGCGAACTGGTTCGCTATCGGTCAGTGTACCCCGGGTGTCATCGCGGTGAACACCGCGACCTTCGCGGGACGCAAGGTGCTGGGCAACGTCGGCGGCGTGGTCGCGACGCTCGGCGTCGTGTTTCCCTCGCTCATTATTATATCCCTCCTCGCCGGCGTTATCACGACCTTTGCCGAGGTCGCTTGGGTCAAAAACGCCTTCGCGGGCATCCGTGTGTGCGTGTGCGTGCTGATCTTTAACGCGGTGGTGAAGCTGTGGAAGAAGTCGGTCGTCGATAAAAAGACGCTGGCGCTCTACGCGCTCATTCTGCTCGCGTCGCTGCTCACCGACCTCTCGCCGGTGATCTTCGTGCTGTTCGCGGCGGTCAGCGGCATTGTGCTGCAGGTCGCGCTCAAGAAAGGCGGTGAGGCGGAATGATGCTCTATTTACAGCTCTTCTGGGAATTTTTCAAGACCGGCCTTTTCGCCATCGGCGGCGGCATGGCCACGCTTCCGTTCCTCTACGATATGGCGGATAAGACCGGCTGGTTCACCCGCGCGCAGCTCGCGGACATGATCGCCGTGTCCGAGTCCACCCCCGGCCCCATCGGCGTCAACATGGCGACCTACGTCGGCTTCCTGACCGGGGGCGTGCCCGGCGCGGTGACGGCGACCGTCGGCCTCATTGTGCCGAGCGTCATTGTGATCCTCATCGTCGCGGCTTTCCTGCAGGCGTTCCGCGACAGTAAGTACGTCGCGGGTGCGTTCTACGGCCTGCGTCCCGCGTCCACCGCGCTCATCACGGCGGCGGGACTTGTCGTCGTGCGCGAGACCTTCTGGCTCACCGGCGGCGTGCTCTTCTGGCAGGGGATCGTCCTTGCCGCCGTGCTGCTCGTGCTCACGCGCTGGGTCAAGCAGACGAAGAACTGGCACCCCATCGTGTTCATCGGCCTCTCCGCCCTCGTGGGCGTGGTGTTCTGCTTTGCGGGCGCGTAAATGCAAAAAGAAAAAGCAGCCGGCCGGCTGCTTTTTTTGCTGTGTGCCTTGCTCAGTCCTCGCTCGCGATGTGGCTGGCGATGCGCTGCATGATCATGTCGAGCGCGACGAGGTTGTGCCCGCCCTCGAGCACGATGATGTCCGCGTACTTGCGGCTCGGCTCAACGTACTGCTCGTGCATGGGCTTGACGGTCGTGAGGTACTGCGTGATGACGCTCTCGAGCGTGCGGCCGCGGTCGCGGATGTCGCGCAGGGCGCGGCGCAGGATGCGCACGTCGGCGTCGGTCTCGACGAAAATTTTAATGTCGAACATATCGCGCAGGGTCGGGTCCTGGAAAATGAGGATGCCCTCGACGATGATGACCTTGGTGGGGAAGACCTCAACGGTCTCGTCCGTGCGGTTGTGGTCCACATAGGAGTAGACGGGGCATTGAATGCTGCGGCCCACCTTGAGAGCCTTGAGGTGCTCGACGAGCAGGCTCGTTTCAAAGGCGTCGGGATGGTCGTAGTTGACCTTGGAGCGCTCCTCGTAGGTCTTGCCGTCCTGCCGCTTATAATAGCTGTCGTGTCCGATGACGGTGACGGCGTCGCCGAAATGCTCCTTGAGATGGCGCGTGAGCGTGGTCTTGCCGGAGCCGGTGCCGCCGGCAATGCCGATGAAAATGGTGCTCATAGGCGTGATATCCTCCCCCGTTGTTCGCTTGTCTGTCTCTATTATATAAAAAGCGCGGCGGCAAATTGCAAGGGCGATCGACCGTCGGCGAAAAAAATTCCTCGAAAAAAGGGAAGAACGGTTGACGGCGGGACAAAAAGAAAGTATTATGTAAATAAGTTTTTCGCGCGGGCGCCCTGCGTCCGTGTTTTTCGGGAGGATAATGTATGGACCTCATCAAATGCCCCGTCTGCGGAGAAAAGTATTCCTCAAGCTATCGCCGCTGTCCCTTCTGCGAAGAGGAGGATCGCCCGCGCAAGGTGTCCGGCAAGCGCAGAGGCGGGCATCACGTGGCGGAACGAAAGCACACGCACTCCGCCCGCGGACCGCTCATCGCGGTGCTGCTGGTGGTGCTGGCCGTCTTTTCCTGGTATCTCTTCGGCGGCAAATTCATGGAAAAAATTCAGGAGGACCGCGCGAACGATGTGGAGAACGTCGACCCCGCGCCGGTCGACCCGACGCCCGTCGATCCCACGCCGGTTGACCCGACACCCGATGACCCGACGCCCGACGAGCCGACGCCGCCGGTGGTGGAGGACCCGGAGCCGACGACGCCCACGGTCGATCCCTCGGCGCTGACGGTCGGGACAAATGTCGGCACGACGCTGAAGAAGGACGACAGCGGCCGCTTCGACTGCACGATCCGGATGAGCGATTCCATTCAGCTCATTCTGCGCGGCACCGACGCGGCGGCGACGTGGTCGAGCGAGGACACCTCCGTGGTGACGGTCAGCGCGGACGGTAAGCTCAAGCCGGTCAAGGCCGGCACGGCCAACGTGACGGCGAGCGTCGGCGGAACCACGGTCCGCTGCGTGGTGCGCATCAACAATTAAAGGCTGACAGAGAACGACCCCTCGGGGTCGTTCTCTGAGGCTGTCGAAAAAGTGGCAAAGCCTCTTTTTCGAGAAAGATTCGCTGCGCTCTGCGCCTCGGTTGTCCGCTGACAGCGGACAATGCGACGCTCGCTCCGCGCAAAGTGTTTTCTGCCACGCACAGGTCGCGGCAGAAAACGGATCAAACATCTTTCGCGTCTGCGGACACGAAACTCTGCGAGGCTTTTCGACAGACTGAGAACGACCCCTCGGGGTCGTTCTGCTTTTTGCTGTGCAAAAGCACAGCAAAAATTGAAATGTGCCCTTTCCTCGCCCCTGCGGGGCAACCGGAAAGGATGCACAAAAGCTTCATGCGTCGGCATTTGCGCCGATTTGCGGTGCGGTGCGCGTGCATGAAGTTTTATACACTGTCTATTGAAAGTGCGTTGGTTTTGTGATAGGATACCCTTGTACCAATAGTACCTGAAAAATAACGGATGGAAACGATACCATGGATCGACGGAGCTTACTGGACCGCGCGGCGAAAAGCGCGGAGGAGCGTGTGCTTTTGGGGCACATATTGGATAAATATGACCAGTGCCGGCAGCGGAACCTGCCCACGAACACGGCGTTTTTAAGCCCGGCCGAGGCGCAGGGCGCGCGGGACCTGCTCCGCGCCGCCGCGATCCACGAGGGCTTCGCCCTCCTCGGCGGCTATGAGGGCGCGGAGCGCCGGATGCTCTTTTTCCTGCCCGACTGGCAGGAGGAGGTCGATGCGCGCGACGCGATGGTGTTTCTCCGCGCGGCGTGGCACGAGAGCGAGCACCCCACGCACCGCGACCTGCTCGGCAGCCTCATGGCGCTCGGCGTAGAGCGCGAGACGCTCGGCGACATCCTCGTGAGCGAGGGGAGCGCCGACCTCATTGTGAGCGTGGGCGTCGCGCAATATCTGCTCGACAACTGGACGGGCGCGGGGCGCACGGCGCTGCGCCTGACGGCCATCGGCGCGGACGCGCTGCGCGTGCCGGAGCAGAAGGTCAAGGAGATCCGGGACACGGTGGCGACGCTGCGGCTCGACGCCGTGACCGCCGCAGGCTTTTCCATGAGCCGCGGCAAGGCTGCGGAGCTGATCGCCGCAGGACGTGTGCAGAAAAACTATCGCGAGGTCACCAAGGGCGACGCGAGCGTGGCACAGGGCGACGTCATTTCCGCGCGGGGACTGGGAAAATTTGAGGTCGCCGAGGTCGGCGGCCTGAGCAAAAAGGGGCGCACGGGCATTCTGCTGCGCCGGTATCTGTAAGGAGAAGCAAGATGGAACAGAAGAAGATCGACCGCATCAACGAGCTTGCCAAGCTCGCGAAGGAGCGGGAGCTGACCGACGAGGAGAAGGTCGAGCGCGCGGCGCTGCGGCAGGAGTATGTGAATTCCGTGCTCGGCGACCTGCGAAATCAGCTCAACAACACCTATGTGATGGACGAAAAGGGCAACAAGACCAAGCTCACTCAATGGAGCGAGGACCGCAAGCTGGGCAAGTAGATCCGACGTTTTTCGCGCCCACGGGCGCGTATGCTGAAAAGAGGGAGGACAAGCGCCATGGAGCATTTTGATCTCGCCGCCTTTTACGGCGGCAGCGCAACGGAGCTGTACCGCACGCTCGGCGCGCACCGCACGCCGGACGGCTGGGTGTTCCGCGTCTGGGCGCCGCACGCGGGGAGCGTGAGCGTCGTGGGCGATTTCTGCGCGTGGGACCCCACCGCGCATCCGATGCGCCGTCTCGATGGCGGCATCTGGGAGACGGAGGTCGCGGGCCTTTCAGAGTATGACACCTATAAGTTCGCCGTCACCGCGCGAAGCGGCGCGGTGACCTTCAAGGCCGACCCCTACGCCTTCCACGCCGAGACGCGCCCCGGCACGGCGAGCAAGCTCTACGAGCTTGCGGGCTACAACTGGGGCGACGGCGTGTACCTTGCGGCAAAGCAGCCGGTCTATGACCGTCCGCTCAACATCTACGAGGTCCACCTCGGCTCGTGGCGGCGGCGCGAAAACGGCGATTTTTACGACTACCGCTCGCTCGCGGACGAGCTGAGCGAGTACGCCGCCGACCTCGGCTACAACTGCGTGGAGCTGATGCCCGTGACCGAGTATCCGCTCGACGACTCGTGGGGCTACCAGTGCACCGGCTACTTCGCGCCGACCTCGCGCTACGGCACGCCGCACGACTTCATGTACTTCGTGGACATGATGCACCGAAGGGGCATCTCCGTCATTCTTGACTGGGTGCCCGCGCACTTCTGCAAGGACGAGCACGGTCTCATCGACTTCGACGGCGAGCCGTGCTACGAGTACGCCGACCCAAAAAAGCGCGAGCACGCGGGCTGGGGTACGCGCGTATTCGACTACGGGCGCGGCGAGGTGAAGAGCTTCCTGCTCTCGTCCGCCGCCTACTGGCTGCGGGAATACCACCTTGACGGTCTGCGCGTGGACGCGGTGGCGTCCATGCTCTACCTCGACTACGGGCGCGAGGCGGGCGAGTGGACGCCGAACAAAAACGGCGGCCACGAGAACTTGGAGGCCATCGACTTCCTGCGCGCGCTCAACACCGCTGCCTTTGCCATTGATCCGAACGTGATGATGGTGGCGGAGGAATCGACCGCGTGGCCGCTCGTGACCTATCCGGTCTCGGACGGCGGGCTGGGCTTCAACCTCAAGTGGAACATGGGCTGGATGAACGATATGTGCCACTACCTCAAGCTCGACCCGTGGTTCCGCCAGTTCCATCATAAGGACCTCACCTTCTCGCTGATGTACGCCTTTTCCGAAAACTTTGTGCTGCCCATCTCGCACGACGAGGTGGTGTACATGAAGGGCAGTCTGCGCGGCAAGATGCCGGGCGACGAGTGGCGGCAGCTCGCGGGCGTGCGCAGCTTCATGGTCTATATGCTCACGCACCCGGGCAAGAAGCTCACCTTCATGGGCGCGGAGCTGGGCCAGTGGCACGAGTGGGATTTTGCCGGTCAGCTCGACTGGTATCTGCTCGAAAACGATGCCAACCGCAGGATGCAGGATTTCTTCCGTGCTGTCAACCGGTACTACCTGATGAATCCCGCGCTCTGGCGCATCGACTTTGACTGGGCGGGCTTTGAGTGGCTCGTCGCGGACGACAACGAGGATAACACCGTCGTCTTTGTCCGCCGCGACGGCGCGGGCGAGGAGCTGCTGGTCGCGGTCAACTTCTCGCCCAACGGCTACCGGGACTACCGCTTCGGCGTCCCGCCGCGGAAAACGTGGCGCGAGGAGCTTTCCACGGATGATACCGCGTTCGGCGGCACGGGCGAGTGGCGCAACGAAAAGCCGGTCCGAACGCAGGCGATCCCCTCGCACGGACGCGAGCAGTCTATTGCCATCACCATCCCCCCGCTCGGCGCGGTCATCCTGCGCGGCGCGGGCGAATATAAGAAACCGAAAGCGAAAAAAAGCAAGGCAAGGGAGGAATTACCGGCATGAAAAAAGAGTGCATCGCCATGCTGCTCGCCGGCGGACAGGGCAGCCGCCTTTACGTCCTGACGGAGAACATGGCAAAGCCCGCCGTCCCGTTCGGCGGGAAGTTCCGCATCATCGACTTTCCCCTTTCCAACTGCGCGAACTCCGGCATCGACACCATCGGCGTGCTCACGCAGTACCGCCCGCTGGAGCTCAACCGCTACATCGGCAACGGCCAGCCATGGGACCTTGACCGCTCGGACGGCGGCGTACACATCCTCCCGCCCTACCAGAGCGCGAAGGGCGCGACGTGGTTCAAGGGCACGGCGAACGCCATCTACCAGAACATCGGCTTCGTGGATATGTACGATCCCGACTATGTGCTCATTCTCTCCGGCGACCACATTTACAAGATGGACTACGCCGCCATGCTCGCGCACCACAAGCGTGTGCACGCCGACTGCACCATCGCCGTGATGGAGGTGCCCTGGGACGAGGCGAGCCGCTTCGGCATCATGAACGTCGACGGCGAGGACACCATCACGGAGTTTGAGGAAAAGCCGAAGCAGCCCAGGAGCAACCTTGCCTCGATGGGCATTTACGTTTTCTCGTGGAAGAAGCTGCGCGCCTACCTCATCGCGGACGAGAACGACGCGGACTCCAGCAATGACTTCGGCAAGAATATCATCCCCGCCATGCTGAATGCCGGCGAGAAGATGTCCGCCTATCGCTTCGAGGGCTACTGGAAGGACGTCGGCACGCTCGATTCCCTCTGGGACGCGAACATGGATATGCTCGCGCAGGGCAGCGGGCTGAACCTGCTCGATAAGGACTGGCCCATCTATGCCCGCGCGGAGAGCGAGCCGCCCGCCTACCTCGGCGAGACGGCGGAGGTCGACCACAGCGTCGTCACCCGCGGCTCGGAGGTCGAGGGCGCGGTGCGCAATTCCGTGCTCTCGCAGCGCTGCACCGTCGCCGAGGGCGCGGAGGTGGAGTATTCCATCCTCATGCCCGGCGCGGTCGTCGAGCGCGGCGCGAGGGTCGCCTACGCCATCCTCGGCGAGAACGTCCGCGTGGGCGAGAACGCCCGCGTCGGCGCGTCGCCCGAGGCGGCGCCGCCGGAGGAGTGGGGCATTACGGTCGTCGGCCCCGAGGCACAGGTCGAGGCAGGCCGCACGCTCAAGGCGAACCGGATGCTCAACCGCGAAGGAAAGGAGACGGTACGATGAACGGACTGCACGGCATTATTTTCTCCTACGAACAGGAGCCGGGACTGCGCGAGCTGGCGGAACGCCGGATGCCCGCCTCCATCCCGTTCGGCGGACGCTACCGCGTCGTCGATTTCATGCTCTCCAATCTGCACGCCGCCGGCATCACCGACGTCGGCGTGGTGCTGCACGGCAATTACCAGAGCCTGCTTGACCACATCGGCAACGGCAAGACCTGGGACATGGCGCGCAAGTACGGCGGGCTGCGTATCCTGCCGCCCTTCGCCGATACCCGCGCCTACCGCAGCGGCGAGTTCCGCGGCAAGATGGAGGCCCTTGCCGGCGTCCGCTCATATTTACAGGGGATACGGCAGGACTACGTCGTGCTCTCCGACAGCGACCTTATCATCAATCTGCCGATCGCGGACGTGTTTGCCGCGCATCTGGAGAGCGGCGCGGACATCACCGCCGTCTGCACGGCAAACGGCGGCTTCGTGGACAATGCGACCTACCTCACGCTCGAGAGCGACGGCGCGATCGGGCAGGTCTGGTGCGCGCCGACCACGCCGCGCGGCCACCGCTCACTGGAGATCTACATTCTCAGCAAGCAGCTGCTGCTCACGCTCGTGGACGAGTGCTCCGCGCAGGATAAATACAGCTTCCGCCGCGACGTGCTCGCGGGCATGACCGGACGGCTGAAGCTCCGGAGCTACGTCTGGGACGGCTACGCCGCCCAGCTCCGCTCCGTGCAGGAGTATTACGACCGCTCGATGGAGCTGCTGCAAGGCTCCATCCGCGCCGAGCTCTTTGCCGCCGCGCGGCCCATCCTCGCCAAGGAGGACGACGAGGCGTCGAGCTATTTCGCGCCGGGCAGCCGCGTGAAAAATTCGCTCGTCGCCGACGGCTGCACCATCGAGGGCAGCGTGGAGAACTGCATCCTCTTCCCCGGCGTGACGGTGGAAAAGGGCGCGGAGCTGCGCGATTCCATTCTCTTCAAGGGCACACGCGTGCGCGACGGCGTGACGCTCCGCTACGTCATCACCGACAAATATGTGGAGGTTCTGCCCGGGCGCACGCTCATGGGGCATGAGAGCTACCCCATCGTCATTTCCAAGGGCAGCATCGTCTGAAGCATACACGGAATAAGGAGGAAAGCTATGAACATTCTCTATGTCACATCCGAGGCCGTTCCCTTCTGCAAGACCGGCGGCCTTGCGGACGTTGCGGGCAGCCTGCCGCAGTCGCTTGCCGCGAACGGCGACCGCGTGAGCGTCATTCTGCCGCTCTACCAGAGCGTCGCGGACGCGTGGCGCGACCGGCTGCACTTTGAGCGCTACACCTATGTGCGCCTTGCCTGGCGCAGCCTGTACTGCGGACTTTTCTCCTACGAGCGGCAGGGCGTGACGTGGTACTTCGTGGACAACGAGCAGTATTTCAAGCGTCCCGAGCTTTACGGCTATTATGACGACGGCGAGCGCTTCGCCTTCTTCTGCCGCGCGGTGACGGAGCTGCTGTCGCTGCTGCCGGAGAAGCCGGACGTCGTCCACTGCAACGACTGGCAGACCGCGCTCGTGCCCATCTACATCCGCGACGAGGCGGTGCGCGAGGAATTCTACAAGTCCATCCGCACGGTCATCACCGTCCACAACATCGAGTATCAGGGCCGCTACGGCCGCGAGACGGTCGAGGACCTTTTCGGTCTCGACGCGGGCTGGTTCACCGGCGGCACGCTTGCCTTCGACGGCGACGTGAACCTGCTCAAGGGCGCGATCGTCACGGCGGACGCCGTGACCGCCGTCAGCCCCACCTACGCGCAGGAGCTCAAGTATGCCTACTTCGCCCACGGCCTTGAGAGCGTGATGCAGATGGTGGAGGGCAAGCTCCACGGCGTGCTCAACGGCATCGACATGGAGCGCTACGATCCCGCGAGCGACACCAACCTGACGGCGAACTACTCGCTCCGGCGCATGGCCGGCAAGGCGAAGGACAAGGCGGCGCTGCAGCGCATGATGGGCCTTGCCGAAAGAAAGGACACGCCCGTGGTCGCGATGGTCTCGCGGCTCGTGAGCCACAAGGGACTCGACCTCGTGTGCGAGACGCTCGATTACTTCATGGAAAAGGATATGCAGCTCGTCGTGCTTGGCAAGGGCGACGGGAAGTACGAGTCCTTCTTCTCCTGGGCGCAGGCGAAGTACCCGGGCCGCGTGGCGGTGCATCTCGGCTACTCCGAGAGCCTTGCCATGCAGATCTACGCGGGCGCGGACCTGTTCCTCATGCCGTCCAAGAGCGAGCCGTGCGGCCTGAGCCAGATGATCGCCATGCGCTACGGCGCGGTGCCCATCGTGCGCGAGACCGGCGGACTGAAGGACACCGTTCACGCCTACGAGGCGTGGAACGGCGCGGGCAATGGCTTTTCCTTTACAAATTATAACGCGGGCGATATGTGCTACGTCATCGGCGAGGCGGTGGACCTTTACCATCAGAAGCCGGAGGCCTACAAGGCTCTGCGCAAGCGCGGCATGGCCGAGGATTTCAGCTGGGCGCACAGCGCGAAAAAATACCGCGAAATTTACGATTCCATCTGCAAATAAGGTAGGTACAAAGAAATATGGATATCACAACGACACAGGGAATGAAGCAGGCGCTTACGGATAAGCTGCGCCTGGGCTTCGGCGTGACGCCCGAGGAGGCCGACGACGCGCAGGTGATGCGCGCCGCGGCGCTGGTGCTGCGCGACGTGATGACCGAGCGCGGTGTGGAGAGCCGAATGGCCACGCGCCGCGAGGAAAAGAGGAAGGTGCATTACCTTTCCATGGAATTCCTGCTGGGCCGCAGCCTGGAAAAGAACGCCTACAACCTCGGCGTGAGCGGCGTGCTGCGCGAGGCGATCGGCGAGCTGGGCTTCCGCGCGGCGGATATTTTCGAGGTCGAGCCCGACGCGGGCCTCGGCAACGGCGGCCTCGGCCGCCTCGCCGCCTGCTATCTGGATTCCATGACCACGCTCGACATCCCCGCCGCGGGCTACTCCATCTGCTATGAGCTGGGCATCTTCCGCCAGCGCATCGTGGATGGGCAGCAGGTCGAGCTGCCGGACAACTGGAAGGATATCGGCGGCGCGTGGCTGATGCCCAAGCCGCAGGAGACGGAGGAGGTGTTCTTCGGCGGCACGGTCCGCAAGTTCTGGGACAACGGACGGCTGCACGTCGTGCCCGAGGGCGCGACGAAGGTGCTCGCCGTGCCCTGCGACATGGAGATCACGGGCTACGGCACCGAGCACGTCAACCCCCTGCGCCTGTGGGACGCGAAGTCCCCGACGCCGGTGGATATGAGCCTGTTCTCGCAGGGCGAGTACCTGCGCGCGAGCGAGCAGGAGGCGATGGCGGAGACCATCGCCAAGATCCTCTATCCCGAGGACAACCACTATGAGGGCAAGTCGCTGCGTCTCAAGCAGCAGTATTTCTTCGTCTCCGCCACGATGCAGTCCATCATGCGCAAGCACATCGAGGTCTACGGCACGGCGGCGAACTTCCACGAGAAGAACGTCATCCAGATCAACGACACACACCCCGCACTCGTCATTCCCGAGCTGATGCGTATTCTGATGGACGACGCGGGCTTCGACTGGGATACCGCGTGGAACATCACGAAAAATTCCGTCGCCTACACAAACCACACCGTGCTCGCTGAGGCGCTCGAGCGCTGGCCGCAGCAGCTCATGGAGACGCTGCTCCCGCGCGTGTGGGAGATCATCACCGAGATCGCGCACCGCTATCAAAAGCAGGTCGAGAACTTCTACCACGACCCCGCCAAGACCGCGGAGCTGGCCATCGTCTGGGACGGGCAGGTGCGTATGGCGAACCTGTGCATCGCGGGCGGCATGGCGGTCAACGGCGTTTCCGCGCTGCACTCCGACATCCTGCGCCACGACGTATTCCGCTGGCAGTACCAGATGGAGCCGGAGAAGTTCAAGAACGTCACCAACGGCATCGACCACCGCCGCTGGCTCGCGCAGATCAACCCGCGGCTCGACGGCCTGATCGCCGACCTCTGCGGCGGGCGCGGCTATCTGCTCCATCCCGAGGAGCTCAAGAAGCTCGAGGCCTTCGCCGGCGATGGTGCGGTGCTCGCGCGGCTGGACGAGATCAAGCGCGCCAACAAGCTCGACTTTGCCGCCTACGTCAAAAAGACGCAGGGCGTGACGCTCAACACCGACGCCATCTTCGACGTGCAGGTCAAGCGCCTGCATGAGTACAAGCGTCAGCTGCTCAACGCCATGCACATCATTTATCTGTACCAGAAATTGCAGGACGATCCGGGCATGGAGCTGCAGCCGCGGACCTTCCTCTTCGGCGCGAAGGCCGCACCGGGCTACGCGGTCGCCAAGCGCATCATCCACCTCATCAATTCGCTGGCGAACCAGATCAACAGCGATCCGCTGTGCCGCGGGAGATTGCAGGTCGTCTTTCTGGAGAATTACCGCGTGTCCCTCGCCGAGCATCTGATGCCCGCGAGCGAGGTCAGCCAGCAGATCTCCACCGCCGGCAAGGAGGCCAGCGGCACGGGCAACATGAAGTTTATGATGAACGGTGCGCTGACCGTCGGCACGCTCGACGGCGCGAACGTCGAGATGCACGAGGTGCTTGGCGACGAGAATATGTTCCTCTTCGGCCTGCACGCGGACGAGGTCGCGCGCTTGAAGGCGCAGGGCTACGCGCCCCAGCGGCTCTGCGAGCGCGACGACGCGCTCAAGCGCGTGGTCGATCAGCTCCGCACGGGCTTCTCCGACGGTGTGAGCTACGACGATCTCGCCCAGCGCCTGCTCCAGCGCGACGAATATATGCTCCTGCAGGACTTCGCCTCCTACTGCGCCGCCGAGCAGCGCATGGCGAAGACCTACGCCGACCGCGCGGCGTGGGACCGTATGTCGCTTCTCAACATCGCGCGCAGCGGTATCTTCGCCGCCGACCGCGCGGTCGCGCAGTACGCGGACAACATCTGGCACGTCCCGCACAAGTAAGCAAAGCGGAGGAAAGAGACGGCGGCGCCGTCTCTTTTCCGCGCTATTGACAGGCATGATATAATTTCTCTGACTGAAAATCACGAGAACAGAGGAAAACGCTATGGAATTCACACAGGGCGTGCGCTTCGACAGCCTTGGCCTGCTGCCGGAAATGACGCGCGCATTGGAAAAGAAAAACATCGAATGGTCCACCCCCGTGCAGGCGGGCTGCATCCCGCCAATGCGCGAGTGGAAGGACGTGATCGCCAAGGCTCCCACCGGAACGGGCAAGACCTTTGCCTTCGGCATTCCCATCATCGAGCACATTGACCCCGAAAGCGAGGAGGTGCAGGCGGTCATCATGGCGCCTACGCGCGAGCTTGCCATGCAGATCACGGCGGAGCTGCGCGACCTGGCCATTTTTATGAGCGGCATTCGCGTGGTGTGCCTCTACGGCGGCGCGCCCATTGGCAAGCAGATCGACGCGCTGAAGAAAAAGCCGCAGATCGTTGTGGCGACCCCGGGCCGCCTGTCTGACCACATGAAGCGCCGCACCGTGCGGCTCGACCGGGTGCAGACCGTTGTGCTCGACGAGGCCGACCGAATGCTCGACATGGGCTTCATCCACGACGTGACCCGTATTTTGGACAAGATCCCATCCCGCCGCAACCTCGGTATGTTCTCCGCGACCATCTCGCGCGAGGTCATGGACATCAGCTGGGTCTACCAGCGCGACCCCGAGGAGATCACCGTCCGCGCGGACGAGCAGAATAAGCCCGACATCCTCCAGTACGCCGTCACAGTCGAGCAGACCGACAAGGTCGCGGCGATGGCGCGCATCATCCGGCAGGAGAAGCTGGAGCGCGTGATGGTGTTCTGCAACACCAAGGGCATGGTCGAGCGCCTGACGAAGTACCTTGAGATGGAGGGACTGGACGCCGCCTGCATCCACGGCGACATCCCGCAGAAAAAGCGTGAGCAGGTCATGGCGCGCTTCCGCCGCGGCGAGCTGCCTGTGTTCGTCGCCACCGACGTCGCCGCCCGCGGCATCGACGTGGACGACGTGGACGCGGTGTTCAACTACGACGTGCCGCAGGAGAACGAATATTACGTCCACCGCATCGGACGCACGGGCCGCGCGAAGCGTCACGGCGTCGCTTACACGCTCGTGGCGGACTATCCGAGCAAGATGCGGCTCGACGCCATCGCCAAGTTCACCGGAAACGACGTCAAGCCCGCCCACTTCGAGGGTGATACGCTGGTCGTGGACGCCAAATAATAACAATTTGTAACTTTTTGCCCCGCTCGTCTTTACAAGCGGGGTAAATTTTTATATAATCATTTAGATGTTTGCCTGTGCGGCGCGCTTCGCGCCGCGTTTTACGATAGAGAAAGAGGAGACGCTCCCGATGAAAATGCTGCGAAGATCCGTCTGTCTGCTGCTCTGTGCGGCGCTGTTTTTGACCCTGCTCGCCGGCTGCGGCAAGCAGGAGGAGCCCGCGGAGGACTTTGTGGTGAGCGCCGCGGTCTGCGGTCCGCTGGAGACGCTTGACCCGACCATGAACACCGACGTGGGGGCGGAGAGCCTGCTCTCCACGCTCTTTGAGGGCCTGATGCGGATGCGCGACGACGGCGCCGGCAAGGCGGTCGCCGTGGCGGGCATCGCCAAGGAATACATCGAGGAAAAGAATTACGACGACACCGTGACCTATACGTTCACGCTGCGCTCCGCGGCCCGCTGGTCGGACGGCGAGCGCGTGACGGCGGAGGACTTCGTTTATGCCTGGCAGCGGTTGGTCGATCCCGCGACGGCATCGCCCAACGCCTCGCTTCTGAGCATGGTCGCGGGCTATGACGAGGTGCGCGAGAGCGGCGACGTGTCGCGGCTCGGCGTGAAGGCCAAGGGAGAGAGCACCTTCCTCGTGACGCTCAGCAGGCCCTGCGCCTACTTCATCACGAGCGTCTGCACGTCGCCGGCGACGGCCCCGCTGCGCCGTGATCTGGTGGAGGGGAATGCGAGCTGGGCGGCGACCGCCGACATCGTGACGAACGGCCCCTATACCGTGGGCACATGGGTAAAGGCCGCGCAGCTTCAGACGAAGAGAAACGGCGAATACTACGAGAGCAAGCTCGTCGTGCCGGACAGCATTTGCTTCCGCTTCGAGACGGACGCGCAGACGAACTACGATCAGCTTCTTGCCGGCGAGCTGGACTACACCGCGAAGCTGCCCTACGCGGCCATCGAGCAGCTGGCGGAGGATGAGACGTGGCAGCCCTCTCCGCTGGCGGAGACGGTCTGTGTGCTCTACAACCATCTGACCGACACCTTCTCCGACGCGCAGCTGCGCCGTGCCTTTGACCTTGCCATCGACCGCGCGGCGCTCGCCGAACAGCTCGGCGTGACGGCGACGGCGGCGACCGGCTGTGTGCCCGACGGCATCAGCGACGCGCCCGAGAGCGGGGAGGACTTCCGCACGGCGGGCGGCGCGCTCTGCGCGGCGAACGCCGAGGGCTATGCCGAGCGCAGCGCCGAGGCGGCGCGGCTGATGACCTCTGCCGGACACTATCAGGGCGCGGGCCTGCCGACGCTCCGCTTCCTCTTTGTGGAGGGGGAGCAGACGCGCGCGGCGGCGCTGAGTCTGTTCAATATGTGGAGGACCGCCACGGGCGTGGCGGTCGAGCTGGTGGGCGTGAGCGCCGAGGAGCTTGACGCGGCGCTCGCCGCCGGTGATTTTGACCTCGCGCTCACCACGCTCACGGCTCGCTGCGACGATCCGATGGAGTACCTGCTGCCGTTCCGCGGCACGTCGGAGAGCAACGTCTGCGGCTACCGCAACGACACCTTTGACCTGCTCGTCGGCGTGGCGGAATCGACCGGCGACCTGACCGCCCGCGCGGCCTTCCTGCACGACGCAGAAGCGATGCTGCTTGAGGACAGCGCTGTTTCGCCGCTTTGCTTCTCCGGCACAGCCTACCTCCTGCGCGAGGGCCTCACCGGTGTGAGCCACGACTGCTTCGGCCACAGCTACTTCACCGCGGTCTCCCGCGCGGAGACGGGACCGGCTGCGTAATAGACACAACAAAAAACCGGCGTCCGCTTGAAACGGACGCCGGTTTTTTTGCACTGTTTAGAGACCCTGCAGCAGAATGATGACGATCAGGATCGGCAGCACCCACTGGAAGTAGGGCTTGAGCCAGCGGGCGAACCTGAGGCCCGAGCCCTTGTTGGCCTCGGCAAGATACTTGTCGAAGCCCCAGCCCCACTTCGTCACGCAGAAGAGGAGGTAGACGAGCGAGCCGATGGGCAGCAGGAGATTGCTCACGAGGAAGTCCTCGCTGTCGAGCACGTCCTTGCCGAGGATGGGACGGAAGTCGCTCCAGATGTTGTAGCCGAACACGCAGGGCAGACTGAGAGCGGCGATCAGGATGCCGTTGATGAGCACGGCCTTCCTGCGGCTGATCCCGAAGGTGTCCATGCAGATGGCGAGGATGTTTTCAAACACCGCCAGCACGGTGGAGAAGCTCGCGAAGATCATGAACAGGAAGAACAGCGCGCCCCAGAAGCGCCCACCCGCCATGTTGATGAAGACCGGCGGCAGCGTCTGGAAAATCAGGGAGGGGCCGTTGTCCGGCGTCACGCCGAAGGTGAAGCAGGCTGGGAAGATGATGGTGCCCGCCATCAGCGCCACGAAGGTGTCGAGCGCGCAGATGCGCACGGCTTCGCCGGGCAGGGTGTGCTCGTCGCTCATGTAGCTGCCGAAGATCTCCATGGCGGCAATGCCGAGCGAGAGCGTGAAGAACGCCTGGTTCATCGCGTCGGTGACGAGGCTGCCGAAGCCGTTTTCACGGATGGAATCCATCGAGGGGACCAGATAGAACTTCATACCCTCTGCCGCGCCGGGGAGCGTCAGGCTGTGAACGGCGAGCACGAGAATGAGCGCCAGCAGGCAGAGCATCATGACCTTCGTCACGCGCTCAAGGCCCTTTTGCAGGCCAAAGGAGCAGACCAGAAAGCCCGCGACGACCACGACCTCGGCCCAGAGCGCCATTTCGCCGGGGGAGGAGAGCATCGCGCCGAAGGCGCTCGCGACCTCATCCGTGCTCATGCCGGAATGGAACGCGCCGGTGAGGAACTTGCCAAAGTAGCTGACCATCCAGCCGGAGACGGTGGTGTAGTACATCATCAGCAGGTAGCAGCCGAGCAGGCAGAACCAGCCGTGGATGTGCCATTTCTGACCGGGCTTTTCCAGCGTCTTATAGGAGAGCACGGCGCTCCTGCGGCTCGCGCGGCCGACCGCCAGTTCCATCGTCAGCACGGGCACGCCCATCACGAGCAGGCAGAGCAGGTAGAAGAGAACGAAGTAGCCGCCGCCGTTCTTGCCGGCGATGTAGGGGAAGCGCCACACGTTGCCGATGCCGATGGCGCAGCCCGCGCTCACCAGCAGGAAGCCCAGACGGGAGCGGAAGGATTCGCGTTTCATGCTTTCTGAACACCTCGTTTGTTGATAAACTTGACCGCCGCCAAGGCGGCAGTTTGATTATTCTACCGCAAAGAGCCGCCCTTTGCAAGGGCGGCTCTCGAAAAAAATGCACAAAATTGCCGTTTGGCCGTTTATCCGAATTTCGCGCGGAAGCGCTCCTGCGCGGCGCGGCCCGCGTCGGTCAGGCCGTCACGGTCGCCGAGCAGATAGGCGACGATGCGGGAGAACATATCGAGGTCGTAGCTGTCGGTGAGCGAGGCGCGGTAGGCGCTCAGCCTTTCGAGCGCGCGGTCCTGCTCGGCAGCGTCGTATTGACCCAGCCAGTTGAGGAAGCTGATGCCGCTGCTCATCGCCTCTTTCAGCCTGCCGCCGTCCAGAGCGTCGGGGCGGAGGACATTGTTTTTCGCCAGCAGCGCGGTCAGATCGGAATAATAAGCGGGGCTGCCCGTGCTGCAATCGCCGCTCATGCTGCCCTCTAACATGCGCCGCGTGCCGCCGTCCATGAGGCAGACGATATAGGGGCCGTCCAAAACCGTGTCGCCGTCCAGAATGGCCCAGCCGTCCTCGTCCACCTCGGTGCCGCCCGCGAGCAGGATTTTTTCCGGCTTTTGCGCGTGGTAATGCTGGCTGAAGCAATAGACCTCCGGCGCCAGACCCTCATAGCGGGTCTCCGCACCGAGGAAGGAGACGTCTGTGTACCAGTCGTCGTACTGCGCGGCGCTGCCCGCAAGGGTGTCGTACCGCTGCCGAACAAGCTGCTTTGCCCGCGCGGCGACCTCGGCGGGAACGCTCGGGTCAGCAAGCGTCGCGTCGGCGATGTGGTCGGTGTGGCTGCGGTCTGGCTTGTAGAGCAGCAGACTTTCACCGTCGAAGTAGAGATAGCGCGTGAAGTTGACCCCATCGCCGGGAGCGTCGCCCGCAGACAAGCCGCCGAGGAGGATCGAGCGGCTGGCGGGAAATGTGTAATCCCAGTAGCTCATCTCCGGCCACGCGGCGGTGATGACGCTTTTGAGGTCGACGCCGTAGAGCTGACCGCCGCGCTTGTAGTAGATCGCGGGGAAATCGGAGCTGTTGACGATCTCACACACGCCGTCGCCGTCCATGTCCATCTGCGTGAGCCAGTCAAGGGCATCGGAGGGGATGCGGCGGTCGGCAATGCGCTGTGCCTTCCCGGCAAGGGGAATGGTCAGCCACGGCTCCCGCGCGGGCAGGATGTCCGCGAGCGGCGTCGGCGCGGCAGTCTCAAAGTCCGGCAAAGGCGCGGGCGAGGCTTCCAGACTGTCGAGGCACGCCATCAGCGCGGGACTGTCGATCCAGAGCGTCGGGCGGTCGCTGGGATAGCTTGAGGAGAGCCCCGGCTCAAAGGTGGGATGCAGGAGCCGCACGCGGTCGAAGCCGCAGAAGAAGGTGTACCGTTCGCCGTCCTGCGTGATGACGGAGAGCGTGTAGTACGCGCTGTCGCCGTAGCCCTGCTGCGTGTAGAGGTCCGCTTCGGTGAGGGCGTTGAGGGCTGGCACGAGCTGCGCCGTGAACGAGGTCAGCTCCTCGTCAAGAAGAAAGCGCGAGCCGCTGCCGTCGCGGAAATGCAGGTTGAGGATGTCCTCTGCGCGCAGAGCTTGCGCCCAGTGCAGAAATTCGTCGACGACGCTGCGCTCGGCCTCCGTCAGACCGTCAAGAAGTGCGGGGCGGAGCAATCGGTACAGAGCTTGTGTCAGTTCCGCGTTGTCCACGACGGCGACGGCCTTCATGTAGGAAAATGGCTCTCCCTCGGTTTCGTACTCCGCGGGTGCGTCCAGCGCAACTTGCCCATTCTCGCTCAGCGAAAAGCCATAATAGCCGGTATAATCATCGTTGAAGGTGAGCGTATAACGGACTTCTCCATCGCGGGCTGCGAATGGAGTAAGCTCCTCCGCACGGACGCTGCGGAGAATGCCCTCGAGTGCTTCGATCTGCGCGGATGTATCATCGGAGGGCTCCTCCAGAAGGAAGTGGGCTGCGCCGGTCTCGGCGTCCCATGCGCCGCAGCCTGTTATTTTGCTGCCGTCAAGCTCCGCCGCCCAGTCGAGAAATTCGAGACAGGCCTGCGCGTCCTCGGTCGTGAAGCCCGCGTCGTACCATTCCTGCGTGACCTCGGGCGGCGTATCCGGCGCGCCGGTGAAGCTCACCGCGCACACGAGCGCCGCGAGCGCGACGACGGCGAACACCGCCGCGGCCTTGGCCTGCCGGTTCTCCGCGATGCGTGTGATGCGCTCCTTGAGGC
>OOCI01000581.1_pt1 | contig 33855 bp, 26 predicted proteins | sample 1671761 | NCBI WGS metagenome assembly OOCI01 (sample SAMN06348190, study PRJEB24527) | human gut metagenome | biome: human gut; feature: ankylosing spondylitis patient; material: feces | host: Homo sapiens | place: China | collected 2015-10
AACCCTGGACCCACTGATTAAGAGTCAGTTGCTCTACCAACTGAGCTAAGAGTGCCTCTCTTTTTCGTTTGCGGGTGCAAAGGTAGTTCTTTTATTTGAACCAACAAATAAAAAACAGTTTTTTTTCGATGGAAACGGCATTTTTTATTCAAATTCGTAGAGTTCAGAAGGTGTAGTACGCTTTAAAGCGCATAGTTGGACATCCCGTCCGACCACAATTCCATAATCATGCAGCTTCAGTTCTACCGTCTTATAGGCAAGTTCAGGATGATTATTGTCTTTACTGAGATGACACAGCCAAATGTAACGCAGTTGGTTACTGAAGTGGTCTGCTAGAAATTGAGCAGTTGCTGCATTACTCATATGTCCTGTCCGGCTCTTGATACGTTCCTTTAAATAGGGAGGATACGGCCCCATTTGCAACATTTCGTCATCATAATTAGCTTCCAAAACCAAATAGTTGGCTCGACAGATATATTCTGCAGCAACGGGAGTGATTTCACCCAAGTCGGTCAAAAATGCAAACTTCTTGTCGCCAATCGTAATAAAATAGCCCACGTTGTCAGTACCGTCGTGAGGAACTTCAAAGGATTCAATGCAAAAATCTTCCAGTTGCATAGGAGTCTGCTTTTCCAAATAACGGGCAGAAGTATGCAGTTTTTCTGTCATGCAATAGCTGCGACCAATGCCTTCATGGACACGTGCAGTAGTATAAATAGGGATATTCAGTTTTTCACCCAAGCCACCCAATGCTTTGATGTGATCGGCATGATCGTGCGTAACAAACACTGCAAGGATGGTCTCCATGCCGATGCCATATTCTTTCAAGATTTTCCGGATGCTGCGGGCCGCTATGCCTGCATCTATTAAAATACCATATTTTTCGGTGCCCAGATAGTAACAATTGCCACTACTGCCACTGGCCAGGCTTATAAATCGTACTTTCATTACTTACTTCTTTACATTTTATTTATTACGAAACTTACGCTTCAGCAAAAGTGGCGCAAATATAGAAAAAAAAGCCTGTTTAACAACTGCTATTACCTAGAAATTATGAATGCCTACACATAAGAAAAAAGAAAAGAAAATCTTTCCATTTGATAGCATTTTATAGATAAAAGTGTATATTTGCACAAATCTAATGCAGAAAGTTTTTTAATCTTAAACACCAAAGAAGAAAAAATTATGAAAAAATTTAATCTTAAAATGGCAGCTGCCGTAATGATTTGCGGTGCATTCCTTTTCAGTTCATGTATTGGCTCTTTCGGCTTGCACAGCAGATTAGTCAGTTGGAATCAAAGTATTGGAAATAAATTTGTGAACGAACTAGTTTTTTTAGCTCTCAATATTATTCCCGTTTATGGCGTTTGCTATTTTGCAGATGCGGTTATTATTAACTCCATTGAATTCTGGAGCGGAAGCAATCCGATGGCAAGTGTCGGTGACATTAAGAAAGTGCAAGGTGAAAATGGAAACTACCTAGTCGAAACACTAGAAAACGGATATTCTATCACGAAGGAAGGCGACGAGACGGCGTCGATGGAACTGATCTACGACAAGAGCCTGAACACGTGGAACGTGGTGGCCGACGGCGTGAGCACCGAGCTCGTAAGACTAAACAACGACGGAACGGCACAGATGACGCTGCCCAACGGCGAAGACCTGACCGTCACGCTGGACGCGCAGGGCGTGGCCAATGCAAGACTGGCTGTGTCGACAGACATGTACTACGCTTGTAGATAAACGACTATAGAAAGTAGAAGAGTACCCTCATTCTTTGTCTGCAGAGAATGAGGGTTCTTTATGAAAAATAAAACCAACAAAATACTTTTCAATATGGAACAGCAACCCACGCTCAACGAGCACAACAAGCAGGAATACCCGCCTATGCACACCTGCGAACACATCATCAACCAGACCATGATACGCCTTTTCGGGTGCGGAAGGTCGATTGCGGCACACATCGAACGGAAGAAGAGCAAGCTGGACTACCGCCTGGAGCAGCAGCCGACGGAAGAGGACGCCAGGCGGCTGGAGGAGGCCGTGAACGAGGTCATCGGCCGCCACCTGGACGTCACCACGGAATTCATCACGCAGGAGGAGGCGCGCGGACGCTTCGACCTGAAACGCCTGCCCGACGACGCCTCGCAGACGGTACGCGTGGTGAAGGTGGGCGACTACGACGAGTGTCTCTGCATCGGTACGCACGTGGCCAACACGGCGGAGATAGGTACCTTCCGCATCATCAGCCACGACTGGGACGAAGCGGAAAAGCGCTGGCGCATCCGCTTCAAGCTGGCCTGAGACGCCTTCAGCCGCTCTTGCGGTAACTCTTCACGGCCCACAGATTGAAGCAGGCGGCAAAGAGCAGGAGCATGCCCAGCTGCGGAAGCAGGTCGGCCACGCCGCCGCCACGCAAGTAGACAGTGCGCATCACCTCGACGAAGTAGCGCAGGGGGTTAGCGTAAGTGATGGTCTGAGCCCAGCCGGGCATGCTGTGGATGGGCGTAAAGAGGCCGCTCATCAGCACCAGAATCAGCATGAAGAAGAACATGACGAACATGGCCTGCTGGAGCGTGGACGAATAGTTGGATACCACCAGCCCGAAACCCGACACGAGCAGCAGGAAGATGATTGCAAAGAAATAGAGCGTCAGGAAATGGCCCGCCGGCAGGATGCCGTAGAGCAGCCATGCCAGGAGGAAGGCAATGGTGAGCACGACGAGCCCTGTCAGCCAGTAAGGCACCAGCTTGGCGCAGATGAAGGTGAACTTGCGTACAGGCGTCACGTTGATCTGCTCGATGGTGCCCGCCTCCTTCTCGCCCACCACGTTCAAGGCCGGAAGAGCGCCGCAGATCAGAGTGAGCAGCATCACCATCAGGGCCGGAACCATGAAGAGCTTGTAGTTGAGCCGTGGATTGTAGAGGTTCAGCGTCTGCACCGACACTTGCAGCAGCCTGACAGCGGGCGCCACAGAGCGCCCCTCGGCGGCGGACAGGCTGCGGGCGTAGTCCGAGACGATGGATGCCAGGTAGGAGCTGCCCATGCCGCCCTTCGTGCCATTCACCGCATTGGCGGCCACCAGCAGGCGGGGCGCGCCGCCGCGCATCCAGTCCTTCTCGAAGTCGCGCGGAATCTCCAGCACGATGTCTGCCGAGCCGGCTTCCACATGCCGCAGAGCCGCCTCGTAGGTCGACGGGAAGGCCGCCACTCGGAAATAGTCAGACGCCGCCACCTTCTCCACCAGCCGCCGCGACAGGGGGCTGCGGTCGCCGTCCACAATGTCCAGCCGGATGTTCCTGATCTCCAGGCTGGCCGCCCACGGCATCAGGATCATAATCATGCAGGGGAACAGCAGGATGAGCTTCGGAATGAACGGGTTCCTGAAGAGCTGCTTGAATTCTTTTTCTATCAGATACTTTATCATACGACTTTCATTCTAACCGGTTCTTGAACTTTTTGAGGCTGACCGTGACCAGCACCACCGCCATGCCCAGCAGCACGCCCACCTCGGTGAGCACATTCACCACGTCGACGCCCTGTATCATCAACTTGCGCACGGCTTGGATGTACCACCGCGCCGGAATGGCCGCCGAAATGCCCTGAAGCACCCAAGGCATGCTCTCCACCGGGAAAATCATGCCGGACAGCAGCATGGTGGGCATCATCAGCACCAGTCCCGAAGCCAGCATGGCCGCCACCTGTGTCTGCGTCAGGGTGGAGATGAGCAGCCCCAGCGAGAGCGACACGAAGATGAAAACCAGCGACACGGCCACCAGCCACGGCAGACTGCCCGCCACAGGCACGTGGAGCACGTAGACCGACAACAGCAGGATGGTCGTCAGGTTGACGAACGACAGCACGAAGTAGGGCACGGCCTTAGAGAGGATGATGAAGATGGGCCGCACGGGCGAGACGAGCAGCACCTCCATCGTGCCCATCTCTTTCTCGCGGACGATGGAAACGGACGTCATCATGGCGCAGATGAGCATCAGGATGAGCCCCATGACGCCGGGCACGAAGTTGTAGACACTCTTCATCTGCGGGTTGTAGAGCAGCTTCACCTCGGGCTGCAGCAGAGGGACACGCACTCCGGCAGGCAGCAGTTCGCGAGCCGCGGAGGTGATGATACCTGTAGCATAGCTGGCCTGCATGGTGGCGGTGTTGGGGTCTGTGGCGTCGCAGACCAGCTGGACGGCAGCATCGCCCGTATAGAGCCCGTCCGCAAAGCCCGGACTGAACACCACAGCCATGTCCACCTGCGAGCGGCGGAAGGCCTCGTCCATCTCCTGCGGTGTGTGGAAGCGGGCCGTCAGGGTGAAATATTCCGAAGCGTCCAGCCGCTCGACGATGCGCCGCGTCAGCACGTCGTCCGAAGGGTCGAGCACGGCCATGCGTACGTTCTGCACCTCGGTGGTGATGGCAAAGCCGAACAGAATAATCTGCACCACAGGCATCACAAGCAGGATGAGCATCGTCCTGCGGTCGCGGAAGATGTGGCGGAATTCCTTGCCGGCAAATATGAGGAACTGTTTCATTTCTATCAGAAGTTAAAGTTAGAGGGGGGCAAGGGGGAGTTAGAGGCCGATAGTCGTACGCATCGTTTCATGTCACCCGCTCTGCTTCCCGCGCCAGCCGCCGGAACACTTCGTCCATCGTGGCGGCGTGGAAGGTGCGTTTCAGTCCGTCGGGCGAGTCAAGGGCACGGATGCGCCCGTCCACCATGATGGAAATGCGGTCGCAATACTCCGCCTCGTCCATGAAGTGGGTGGTGACGAAGACCGTGATGCTGCGGTCGGCCGCCTGGTAGATGAGCTCCCAGAACTGGCGGCGCGTGGCGGGGTCCACCCCACCCGTCGGCTCATCCAGGAAGACAATCTCCGGCTCGTGGAAGACGGCCACGGAGAAGGCCAGCTTCTGTTTCCAGCCCAGCGGCAGGCTGCCCACCCGCGTGTTGCGCTCCGCCTCCAGCCCAATGCGGCGCAGCACCTCGTCGGTGCGCGGAGCGATGTCGGCCTCATTCACGCCGTAAATGCCTGCAAAGAGACGAATGTTCTCCCACACTTTCAGATCCTCGTAGAGCGAGAACTTCTGGCTCATGTAGCCGATGTGGCGCTTCACCTCTTCGGGTTGCCGTTCCACGTCGAAGCCGGCCACCGTGGCCCGTCCGCCCGTAGGCCGGCTCAGGCCCGTGAGCATGCGCATGGCGGTGGTCTTCCCCGCCCCGTTGGCGCCTAGGAAGCCGAAGATTTCGCCCCGCCCCACACTGAACGAGATGTGGTCCACGGCCACGAACGAGCCGAACTGCTTCGTCAGCCCCTCCACCTCGATAACCGGACGGTCGGCATGCCGCGTCTCGTCGTGACTGAGCCCCGGCGGACAGAGAATGTCGGCAAAGCGCGTTAGGATGCGGTCGGGCGTGTCAATGCCGTGCACCTGTCCCCGGTTGAGAAAAGCGATGCGGTCGCACTGCCGCGCCTCGTCCACGATGGGGGTGGAGACAACGATGGTGATGCCCTGCTCCTTCAGGCGGCGGAGCATGTCCCACAGTTCTCGGCGCGACACAGGATCCACGCCTGTGGTGGGTTCGTCCAGGAACAGTACTTCGGGCTTGTGGATGAGAGCGCAGCTCAAGGCCAGCTTCTGCTTCATGCCGCCCGAGAGGGCACCGGCACGGCGCGTGCGGAAGGGTTCTATCTGGCTGTAGATGTCTCGCACCAGGTCATAATTCTCGCGGATGGAGGTGCCGAAGACAGTGGCGAAGAACTGTAGGTTCTCCTCCACCGTCAGGTCCGGGTAGAGCGAGAAACGGCCGGGCATGTAGCCCACGCGGCGGCGTATCTCTTTGTACTGCCGCTCCACGTCGAAGCCCGCCACCACGGCCCGTCCGCTGTCCGGACGGAGCAGGGTGGTCAGGAGGCGGAACAGGGTGGTCTTCCCCGCCCCGTCGGGACCGATGAGCCCGAAGATCTCGCCACGGCGTACTGCGAACGATACACCGTCCACGGCCTTCACCGCGCCGTAGCTCTTCGTCAGTCTGTCTGCTGTCACTATGGTTTCCATCGTCCTTCTTCTATATTACAGGTCTCGGAAGCGCAGCCCGCCGTACATTCCTATCTTCAGCCCGCCGTCGTTGCGCACGGCTACCTTGACGGCATAGACCAAATTGGCCCGTTCGTCACGCGTCAGGATGTTCTTGGGCGTAAACTCCGAGGTGTCCGAAATCCACGTCACCTGCCCCTCGTATTCACGCTGCTGCCCGCCGCCGTAGTCGGCTACGACGGTCACCGTCTGCCCCAGCCGGACTTCGGCCAACTGCTCGCCGGTGACGTAAGCACGCAAGTACATCCGCTCCATGTCGCCCAGCCGGAAGAGCGGTGTGCCGGGTACCACGAACTCACCCGCCTCGGCATATTGCGCCAGGACAGTTCCTGCCACGGGAGCGCAGACACGGCACTTGGCCAGCTGATCGTCCACCTGCGCCACCTGGATATCGACGGACGACGACTGCCACGTCAGGCTGCGGTCGCTGTTCTGCAAGGAGGAATTCTGCGCCGCCAGCTGCTTGTGCAACACCTGGAGCAACGACTCGGCATCGTCCAGCTGCTTGCGGTTGGCCGCATCGGCCTCCAGCAGACGCTTCACACGGTCGCGCTCACGTTCGGCCTGACGAATCTGTTCCTGCGTGGCGGCTATTTGCTTGCGGATGTCAGGGCGCTGGTCCGATACGGAACGCGCGCTGGCCTCCAGCTGCAGTTTCTTGAGGTAGAGCTGCACGGTGTCCACCAGCCCCACATCCTGACCGGCTCCCAGCTTCATGCCCTCCTCCACGTCCATGCGAAGAAGTTTGCCCGAAGCCTCGGCAGACACAACGACCTCGGTCGTCTCGAAAGTCCCCGTGGCGTCGTAGCTGTCACCGCCACCCGAACAGGCGGCCAAAGTCAGAAGAAGAAAAGTTGTTGTAAAGAATCTCATATGCATGGTAAATGATTAATGATTAATGGTAAATGACGAACAATTAATTCTCCATTCTCAATTTTCAACTCTCAATTATTCAGCGTGTGCCTCCAGTCGTACAGCTTCATCAGCCACTGTATCTCGTGGATGGCTTTCTGCTGGCGGGCCAGGCTCTCGGCGGTGATGTCGCGCAGGAGGTCGTTCACCGTATATGTGCCGCTTTGCAGCTTGGCTTCCGAAGCCTGACGGATGCGGGTACGCAGGCGGATGATTTCGTCGTCGTCCTCCATCTGACGTCGCAGGGCACGCACATCAGCTTCCTGACGGGTAGCCTCCAGCCCCGTGTTGAAGAGGAAGGTACTGCGGGCGGTCTCCACCATCCGGCGGCTGTTCTCTATCTGCCGGCGGTCGTTCTTCAGTGTATAAAGCCGTCCCAGGTTCCACGACAGGCTGACGCCCGCCACGTAGTAGGCCTTGAACTTGTCTTCCAGCATGTTCAGGCCGGGGTTGCCGTATCCGCCCTGCACGAAGAGGCCCAACCGGGGCATGTAGCCCGTGCGGAGCGAGGCGTCCTGCGTGGTGAGCCGCGCCGTCTGTGCGTCATACCATCGCAGCTCTGGGCGACGGTTCTCCCCGCCTTCCGGTTCATCAGCAGCCGGTTTCTCCAGCTTCAACTCTTCTTCGGACGGACGGCCCAGATAGAGCAGGAGCATGTCGGCATAGGCACGGCGCGAAGCCTCCATCGCCACACGCTGCTGGCGGGTACTGAGCTGTTCCACGGCTACCTCGTCCAAGTCGCTGCGGTTGGCCGTGCCGTTGTCCACGCAGGCGCTCACCGTGCGGTGCGTCCGTTCCAGGTTGTCCTGCAACAGGCGGTTCTGCTCCAGCTGTTCGTCCAGCAGCAGGATGCCGAAGTAAAGCTGGTCCACCCGCTCGTCCAGCGCATAGAGATCCACGTTCAGTTTCTCCGTATCTACCTCCGCCCCGGCCCTCACCAGCTGCTTGCGCCATTTCGTTTCGCCGCCGTCCCACACGGACTGCTGCACCTGCAGCGTCACCTGATACTGGTCGCGGGGCATGAAGTTGACGTCGATGCCAGGCAGCTCGAAAGGCAGTTTGGTCACATCGCTCTGATAGGACGCCTTGGCCGAGAGGCTGACCTGCGGCAGATAGGCTTTGGCGGCATTGGCCACGTCGTATTGCGCAGCCTGCTCAATCAGACCATACTGACGGATGAGGGGATAATTGTCGCGCGCCTGGCGGCGGCATTCTTCCAGCGAGAGCTGCGCACGAAGCGGCGGCAGGCACAGGGCAGACAATAATAAAGAGAGGAGCAATCTGTTTCTTTTCATAAGCAACAAGAGTTAAGTGAACCAATCATGTTGCAAAGATAAAAGGAAACGGGACAGATATACATTCTTTCGCGCAGTATCTCTGTCCCATTTGTACGATTTTCGGTAGAAATGTCCGCCAACATTCCCCTTTTTCTGTTTTTATCCGCATATTTGCGTTATCATTATCAAACGAAAGCATCATGGAACACCAGAAACCCATCCACCTGACACTCGACTTTCTGAACGGAATCGGTGTAGCCGCCAACAACGACTACGCCTTCATCAACCGCGAAATGGGCATTGTGAGCAGCATGTGCGGCATGAACAACCGCCTCTTCAAGACCGGCCAGCCTTATCGGGCCAAGGAAGTTCGGATATTCCACGTGAAGCAGGGCAAGGCACGTACTTCGGTCAACCTCATCGAGCACACACTGGGAGAACACTCCTTCGGTATCATCCCGCCGGACTCTCTCCTGGAGTTCCTCGAATTCGACGACGAGTTCGACTTCCAAGTGCTGGCTGTGGACAGCAACTTCATTCCTACGCCCCAACACGTCGTCCTAACGGACCAATATACAAGACAAACCTTCTGCATGAGCGACAATCTGGAAGAATGGCAACGGACAGGTACCTATTTTTCGCTGATATGGGATGCCGTGCATCTGCATCCCTACCGGCGTGAAGCGGTGCGCCATCTGGTCATGTCACTGCTCTACCACTTCCACTACCTGCAGGCCGACAACCGCCGCGACGAACGGCTCCGTCCGTCACGTCAGGAAGAACTGTTCCGCCGATTCATCACGCTGGTCAACGAGCACTGCAAAACGCAGCGTACCACTACCTTCTACGCCGACCGCCTCTGCCTGTCGCCCCGCTACCTGAGTTCCGTCATCCGCAACGTCAGCGGACGCACCGTCGTGGAGTGGGTCAACCAAGCCGTCATCCTCGAAGCCAAAGTACTGCTGAAGCACAGCGACCTGCTCACCTATCAGATAGCCGACGAGTTGCACTTCCCCAACCCTTCGTTCTTCAGCAAGTTCTTCAAGCGGATGACGGGCATGACGCCGCAGGAGTATCAGCGGACGTAAAAAGCACTGCACTGTTGCCGAACCCATTTAATCCTGAAACGACTTCATGTTGTCGCCCAGCTTCTTCATGTCCTCAATGAATTTCTTCCATTCGTCGGAGCTGAACGCACGCTCCAGATCCTTCAAGTCGATATGAGATCCTTGAATACCCATGGCCTGCAAGTCTTCCAAGCGATAGCCTCGGGAAGGAGTGACGTATCCACTGGTATTCTGGTAGAGCAGGATGTTCTGCACGTCCTTGGTCGTCATCTCCCCTTCCAGGTAAACGAACTTCAACGAGGCGGGCCCATTGGTTACCATTATCAGTTCCTTCACCTTGTCGCCCTTGCGGTTGACGTAAAACTCGGAAGACGACACCGTTCCCTTCTGCTTCATCAGCAGCTCGTAGCGCGAGGACTTCACCAAATCGCGGATGTCTTTCAGCAAATCCACTTTAATTATTTTATCCATCGTCGAGACAATCTGCACCGAGTTCAGCTGCGAAGCCGCCTTGCCGATGTAGATGTCCTTCGTGAACAGACTGGGGTTCATCTCCAGCATGGCTTTGGAGATATAGACGGACGACACATTCTTCCTGTCACTGTATTTCTTGAACAACTCCTGTTGGGCTTGGCCCAGCAACGGTAATGCCAGCAGTAGGCTGACCAAAAGCATTTTGATGGTTTTCATAACAATTGATGTTTTTTATTTGGATAATTCTTGTTTCACTTCTTTCTGCACCACGTCCATCTGTGACTGCACTTCCTGCATCTGTTCGATGCCAGCCCTCCAGTTGCTCGACATTTCACTGAACGTAGCCTGCAGCACACGATAAGCTTCCTGCGGGTCGCTGAAGGTGTCGAGCGGCGTAGGCGGCACAGGTTTCTTCTCCATCGTATCCACACCCCACCCGATGCCTATCAGCACCAGGAACGTGGCCGCCACACTGGCCGCCCAGCGCCAGTTGCGGCGTGTACGGTTGGGACGGAGGAAGTGAGGAAGCTCCTCGTCCTTGCGGTCTATCAGGCGCGACAGCTTCTCTTCCAACCCTTCAGGCACAGGTACTTCCTGCGGACTCTCCTCCAGAGCCGCCAACAGCCTGCGGTCGGCCTCCAGATGTTCGGGTACGTCCTCCGTGCGCAAGGCTTTCTTCAACCTGTTTTCTTCATGCTCATCCGTCGCCCCGTCGTAGTAGGCAGCGAGCAACCGTTCCATTTCATCGACTTTCATAGTTGTTCCATTTAGTAAATTCTTCACGTATCTTCTTTCTCGCCCTTGACAGGAGCACACGGACGTTCACCGCGTTCAGTCCCGTCAGCCGCTCCACCTCTTCGTAGGAGCATCCCTTCACGTCGCGCAGCATCATCACCATCCGCTGCTGCCGGGGCAGACGGGCTATCAGCATCCTCACCAGCTGTGCGTCGTCCTTCGCTTCCCGGCCGTCGGCAGGCAGTGCGTTCTGTGCTTCGGTCAGGGGCAGGTGCTGCCTGTCGGAAAGGTATTTGCCCGATCGCAGCAGGTCGAAGCACATGTTCTTCACCAGCGTAACGGCAAAGGCTTCGGGATTGCTGATGAGCGTCAGCTCCTCGCGCTTGCTCCACAGCTTCAGGTAAGCTTCCTGAATGAGGTCCTCGGCGTCTTCGGCGTTCTCCAGCAACCTGCAGGCCACTCCGTACAGCTTGGCGTGGCAGGGCAGAAACATTCGTTTGAAACTCTCGGCATCCATGTGCTCTTTCTTCCATTCTTCTTTTATCAGTCCTATACCCATCAGACGTCGAGGCGAAGTGTTTTGTTACAAAGACAACCTGTTTTTTTATGCTTCCCCTGCATTTAGACACAGGACATAATGATTGTTTAAGCCGGGCAAACAGACATTGTAGTTGGGATCTATAAAGTCCGTAGTTACGGCGCTAATGTTCATAGTTACGGCGCTGAAGTCCATAGTTACGGTGCTGAAGTTGCATTCTATCCAAACGCAGATGCAACAGTAAAAAAACAAATGGGCTGCCCCGAAAGACAGCCCATTCATATAACGGTTCGCGCGGAAGCTCGAATTACTTATACTCCGCCCACGACTTGATGCGCAGGTCGTCCACCGACATCGTGCAGAAGGCATTGATGAAGGCACTGGCCAGACGGGCGTTGGTGATGAGCGGGATGTTGAGGTCGATGGCCGCACGGCGTATCTTGTAGCCGTTGCTCAGCTCGCCCGCCGTCAGGTTCTTGGGAATGTTGACCACCATGTCGATTTCCTTCTTGTGGAGCATGTCGAGTGCCTGGGGCTGGCCGTCCTCGCTGGGCCAATAGACGCGGGTGTTCTCCACGCCGTTCTCAGTGAGGAACTTCGACGTGCCGCCCGTGGCGAAGAGCTTGTAACCCTTGCGCTGCAGCTGACGGGCCGCCTGAAGCATGTCCACCTTCTGCTTTGTGGAACCGGTGGACAGCAGGATGTTCTGCTTCGGGATGCGGTAGCCCACGGAGAGCATGGCCTTGAGCACGGCACACGAGGTGTCGTCGCCGATGCAGCCCACCTCGCCCGTAGAGGCCATGTCGACGCCCAGCACGGGGTCGGCCTTCTGCAGACGGTTGAAGGAGAACTGCGAGGCCTTGATGCCCACGTAGTCCAGGTCGAAGAGGTTCTTGTCCGGCTTCTCCACGGGGATGCCCAGCATAATCTTCGTGGCCAGCTCGATGAAGTTCAGCTTCAGCACCTTGCTGACGAAGGGGAACGAGCGGGAGGCGCGGAGGTTGCACTCGATGACCTTGATGTCGTTGTCGCGTGCCAGGAACTGGATGTTGAAGGGGCCGGAGATGTTCAGCTCCTTGGCTATCTCGCGGCTGATGCGCTTGATGCGGCGCACGGTCTCTACGTAGAGCTTCTGCGGCGGGAACTGAATGGTGGCATCGCCCGAGTGCACACCGGCAAACTCGATGTGCTCGGAGATGGCGTAGGCGATGATTTCGCCGTTCTGTGCCACGGCATCCATCTCGACTTCCTTGGCGTGTTCGATGAACTGACTCACTACTACGGGATGTTTTTTCGATACATTGGCGGCCAGCTGCAGGAAGCGTTCCAACTCTTCCTGATTGGAGCAGACGTTCATGGCGGCGCCGCTCAGCACGTAGCTGGGACGGACGAGCACAGGGAAGCCTACTTTTTGGATGAAGGCGTTGATGTCTTCCATCGACGTCAGCGCACTCCACTCGGGCTGGTCCACGCCGATGCGGTCGAGCATGGCGGAGAACTTGTCGCGGTCTTCGGCATTGTCGATGCTACGGGCCGAAGTGCCGAGGATGCGGACGTGCTGTGCGTCGAGGCGCAAAGCCAGGTTGTTCGGTATCTGTCCGCCGGTAGAGACGATGACGCCGTGCGGATTCTCTAGGTCGAGGATATCCATGACGCGCTCGAAGGTGAGCTCGTCGAAGTAGAGGCGGTCGCACATGTCGTAGTCGGTAGACACGGTCTCGGGATTATAGTTAATCATCACACTGCGGTAGCCCTCCTTGCGGATGGTGTTCAGGGCCTGCACGCCGCACCAGTCGAACTCCACGCTGGAGCCGATGCGGTAGGCACCCGAACCGAGGACGACGATACTGCGGTGGTCGCCCAAATAGTGAACATCGTTGGCCACACCGCTATAGGTCAAGTACAGATAGTTGGTCTGCGCCGGATATTCGGCGGCCAGCGTGTCTATCTGCTTCACCACGGGCACGATGCCGCGCTCCTTGCGGTGGCGGCGCAGGGCGACGGTGGCGTCTTCCATCTCGCCCTCCATGCCGATGGCGCGGGCCACCTGGAAGTCGGAGAAGCCCTGACGCTTGGCCTTGCGCAACAAGTCGTCCGGCAGGTCGGCAAGCTGCTTGTGATTGCCAGCCCATTCGTGCAGTTCCTTGGAGGTGCGCATGATGTTCATCAGCTTCTCCAGGAACCAACGGTCTATCTTGGTCAGCTCGTGCACCTGGCCAACAGTATAGCCGGCGCGGAAGGCCTTCGAGATGACGAAGATGCGCTTGTCCGTCGGCTCGCGCAGGGCACGGTCGATGTCGGGGATGACCAGCTCCTTGTTCTCCACGAAGCCGTGCATGCCTTGGCCTATCATGCGCAGGCCCTTCTGGATGGCTTCCTCGAAGGTGCGGCCGATGGCCATGACCTCGCCCACGGACTTCATCGACGAGCCCAGCTCCTTGTCCACACCGTGGAACTTGCCGAGGTCCCAGCGCGGTATCTTGCACACCACGTAGTCCAGCGCGGGCTCAAAGAAGGCCGAGGTAGTCTTGGTAACGGAGTTCTTCAGGTCGAACAAACCGTAGCCCAAACCCAGCTTGGCAGCCACGAAGGCCAGCGGATAGCCCGTGGCTTTCGAGGCCAGAGCCGACGAGCGGCTGAGGCGGGCGTTGACCTCGATGACGCGGTAGTCTTCGGACTGGGGGTCGTAGGCATACTGCACGTTGCACTCGCCCACGATGCCGATGTGGCGGATGATGCGGATGGCCAGCTCGCGCAGCTTGTGGTAGTCGGTGTTCGAGAGCGTCTGGCTGGGGGCGATGACGATGGACTCGCCCGTGTGGATGCCCAGCGGGTCGAAGTTCTCCATGTTGCAGACGGTGATGCAGTTGTCGAAGCGGTCGCGCACCACCTCGTACTCCACTTCCTTCCAGCCGCGGAGGCTCTTCTCGACGAGCACCTGGGGCGAGAAGGAGAAGGCTTTCTCCACCAGCACGTTCAGCTCCTCCTCGTTGTCGCAGAAGCCCGAACCCAGTCCGCCCAGCGCATAGGCGGCGCGGACGATGACGGGATAGCCCAGCTCGCGGGCGGCGCGGCGGGCGTCTTCGGCGTTCTCCACGGCCTCGCTCTTGATGGTTTTCACGTCGATTTCGTTCAGCTTCTGCACGAAGAGTTCGCGGTCTTCGGTGTCGATGATGGCCTGCACGGGGGTGCCCAGCACCTGCACGTTGTACTTCTCCAACACACCTTCCTTATAGAGTGCCACGCCGCAGTTCAGCGCCGTCTGTCCGCCGAAGGCCAGCATGATGCCGTCCGGACGCTCCTTCTCGATGACCTTCTCGACGAAGTACGGGGTGACGGGCAGGAAGTAAATCTGGTCGGCCACGCCCTCCGAGGTCTGCACGGTGGCGATGTTGGGGTTGATGAGGACGGTCCGGATGCCCTCTTCCTTGAGGGCCTTGAGTGCCTGCGAACCGGAGTAGTCGAACTCGCCGGCCTCGCCAATCTTCAGCGCGCCCGAACCGAGCAGCAGGACTTTGCGTATGTTGTTCTCTTTCATTGTGTTTACACTATATATAAGAAGGATTACTTAAGCAGGTTTACGAACTCGTCGAAGAGGAACTCCGTGTCCGTGGGTCCCGAAGCGGCTTCGGGGTGGAACTGGGCGGAGAACCAGGGGTTGCGCTTGTGACGGATGCCCTCGTTCGATCCGTCGTTCATGTTAACGAACAGCGGTTCCCAGTCGGCGCCCAGCGTATTGTTGTCCACCGCGTAGCCGTGGTTCTGGCTGGTGATGAAGCAGCGGTCCGTGCCCACCATGCGCACGGGCTGGTTGTGGCTGCGGTGTCCGTACTTCAGCTTGTATATCCGCGCACCTCCGGCCTTGGAGAGGAGCTGGTTGCCCATGCAGATGCCGAAGATGGGGAGCTTTTCATTGGCCATCGCTTTGCGGATGTTCTGCACGGCGGCGTCGCACGTGTCGGGGTCGCCCGGCCCGTTGGAGATGAAGAGGCCGTCGAACTGCAGCTGGTTGAAGTCGTAGTCCCAGGGCACGCGGATGACCTCTACGCCGCGGCGCAGGAGGCAGCGCAGGATGTTGGTCTTGACGCCGCAGTCAACGAGGACGACCTTCTTTAATTGAGAATGGAAAATGGATAATTGAGAATTAAGTTCCTCCTTCGGGGTGGAGACGGGGAAGGTCTTGCTCTCCCCTGCGGCATAGACGATGATGTCTTTGCAGGAGACGCGGTCCACGTAGTTCACCTCTCCATAATTATCCATTTTCCATTCTCCATTATCCATTGCGTCGTCGAAGACGATGCGCCCCATCATGACACCATGCTCGCGCAGCACCTTGGTCAGCTCGCGGGTGTCGATGCCCGTGATGCCGGGCACGTGTTCGCGCTTCAGCCAGTCGGCCAGGCTCTCCACGGCGTTCCAGTGGCTGTAGTTTTCGGAATAGTCGCTCACGATGATGGCCTCGGCGTGTATCTTCTCACTCTCCATGAAGGTGGCCAATCCGTTGCCTTCGATGGTGAAGGGCGGCACGCCGTAATTGCCCACCAGCGGGTAGGTCAGAGTCATCAACTGGCCGGCATACGAGGGGTCCGTCAGGCTCTCGGGATATCCCGTCATGGCCGTATTGAACACCACCTCGCCTGCTACCGACTTTTCATAACCGAACGACTGGCCGCGGAAGCGGGTACCGTCGTCGAGGATAAGGGTTACGTTTCTCATTGTTTGTTCGTATCGTTATTGTTACTGTTGTTGTCTTTGTTCTTTCTCTTCTTCATCACACTCAGAGAAAAGGCCATGGCTACACCCATGGGCAACCAGAAGGCCAGGTTGTCGAGAATGATACCCAAGGCCGTACCTAATGACAGGCCGATGGCTAACGAGGAACCGTCGATATTTCCTTTGTCCTTCTGCTTCTGTTCTTCTTCCATATACTTAGAATTGATAGACTTGTTCGATGTAGTCGATGAAGGCCCTATTGAGCAGCTTCACGCCGCCGGGCGTGGGATAGTTGCCGCTGAAGTACCAGTCGCCCGGATGGTGGGGGCAGGCCTCGTGCAGCCCCTGGAGAGGCTGATAGACTATCTGCACCTTGGCACGGACGCTCTCGGGCTTGAGCAGTTCCACCATCTTGGCCGCTATCTCGTCGTCGGTGAAGGGGGCATAGATGTCCTTCACGTAGTTCACCATCTGCTCCTTGGGCAGGTCGGCCTGCGCCTTGGCCTTGCGGTAGGCGGCGGCGATGACGTCCTTCATGTCGCGGTCGCGCAGCAACTCGATGGCGGCACGGAAAGCGATGAACTCGCTCATGCGCGACATGTCGATGCCGTAGTAGTCGGGGTAGCGCACCTGCGGCGACGAGCTGACGATGACAATCTTCTTCGGGTTCAGGCGGTCCAGAATACCGATGATGCTCTGCCGCAAGGTGGTGCCTCGCACGATGGAGTCGTCGATGATGACGAGGTTGTCCACGCCCGCCTCCAGGCTGCCGTAGGTGATGTCATAGACGTGGGCGGCCAAGTCGTTGCGCGTGTTGCCCTCGGCAATGAACGTGCGTAGCTTGATGTCCTTGATGGCCACCTTCTCGCTGCGGATGCGGCGCGAGAGGATGTGCTCCAGCTCGTCGTGGCTGGGGTTGTGGCCCAGGGCGGCTATCTGTTTCACCTTCTCCTCGTTGAGGTACTCGTCCAACCCCTGAAGCATGCCGTAGAAGGCCACCTCGGCCGTGTTTGGGATGAAGGAGAAGACGGTGTGATCGATGTCGTAGTTGACGGCTTTCAGGATGCTGGGCACCAGCTTCTCGCCCAGCAGCTTGCGTTCGCAGTAGATGTCCATGTCGCTGCCGCGGCTGAAGTAGATGCGTTCGAAGGAACAGGGGCGAAAGTCGCGCGGTTTGTTAATCTGCACCGTACGCAGACGTCCCGCCTTGCTGATGAAAATGGCCTGTCCCGGCTGTAGTTCGTGGATGCTGGTGGCAGGCACGTTGAGCACGGTCTGTATCACGGGACGCTCGCTGGCCAGCACGGCTATCTCGTCGTCCTGATACCAGAAGGCAGTGCGGATACCCCAAGGATCACGCACGGCGAAGCTCTCGCCGCTGCCTGTCAGGCCGCACATCACGTAGCCTCCGTCCCAGTCCTTACTCGACGTGCGCAGCACGTTGGCCAAATCGACATGTTCTTCGATATAATGGGTGATGTCCATGCCCGTCAGTCCTTCGGCCTCGGCCAGGTTGAAGAGGCGTTCCACCTCGCGGTCCAGGCGGTGGCCTACCTGCTCGAGCATGATATAGGTATCGGCATACTTGCGGGGATGTTGCCCCATGGCGGTGATGCGGGCAAAGATTTCGTCCACATTGGTCAGGTTGAAGTTGCCGCAGAGAGCCAGGTTCTTGGCCCGCCAGTTGTTGCGGCGCAGGAAGGGGTGCACATACGTCAGGCCGGACTTGCCGGTAGTGGAGTAGCGCAGGTGGCCCATATAGACCTCACCGGCAAAGGGTAGGCATTTCTCGGCATATCTGGCATCGGCCAGCTGCTCGGGCGTCAGGTCCTTGAAGTGGCTCTGTACGGTGGAAAAGATCTCGGTAATGGCTCCCGAGCCCAAGGCACGTTCGCGGAACATGTATTCCTCGCCGGGATTGGCGGCCAGCTTGACACAGGCCAGTCCGGCTCCCTCCTGTCCGCGGTTGTGCTGCTTCTCCATCAACAAATAGAGCTTGTTGAGCCCGTACATCCACGTGCCATACTTCTTTTGATAATAGTCGAGCGGCTTGAGAAGGCGTATCATCGCCACGCCGCATTCATGTTTCAGTGGTTCCATATCGCTATACTGGATTGTTTGTTGTCTTTTCCTGAATTCGGATGCAAATATCGGTAATTTTACTGAGACCTGTATCATTTTAAGTCGCCAATGCTATAACTTTTTTCCCTTGCAATCTCCATAGTTCAGTACGCTCCTTATTTCAGCCGCAAATTTAGCAATAAAAATATCATTATGTCATTATTTATATAATTTATTTATCACAATAACATAAAACAACGAATTTAGCGTCATAATGCTTCATTTGGATAAATTTTACAAGAAGGGATCAAAATAACAATCTAGCAGATATAAAGACTCATATATTACAATCTAAAATAAAAATAGACTATTTATGTTTTATTCTATCACCACACATGAATATATCTAAAAATTCCTATCAGAAAATGAAAGATAGAAAGAACAAACAGAAAGATAATTCATACCTTTGCATTACATTTTAACACAAAAATATCAATAAAAGAAGAAATATGAAAGATAAAATAAGCATTAAAAAGCAGAGAGGAAAATTATCAAGCCAAATTTGCGACAAAACGGACAGGCGAAAGGAAGGACTCTATGACCCCGCGCACGAGCACGATGCATGCGGTGTGGGAATGATTGTGAACCTAAACGGAAGCAAGTCGCACGAACTGGTGGACTCCGCCCTGCGAGTACTGGAGAACATGAAACACCGCGGAGCTGAAGGCGCCGACAACAAGACGGGCGACGGTGCAGGTATCATGGTACAGATTCCACACGAATTCATCCTGCTGCAAGGCATCCCGGTACCCGAAAAAGGTAAATATGGTACAGGACTCATTTTCTTGCCCAAAGATCCGAAGGAACAGGAACATATCCTGAGCATCGTCATTGAAGAAATAGAACGGGAAGGGCTCACCCTGATGCACCTGCGTGCGGTCCCCGTCAACTCGGATATTCTGGGACAGAGTGCACGCGAGACGGAACCGGACATCAAGCAGGTATTCATCACCGGAGCCGGACACACGGAGAACCTGGAACGCACACTCTACATCATCCGCAAGAAGATAGAGCAGCGCGTACACCAAAAGGATTTCTACATCGTATCCCTGTCCAGCCGTACCATTATATATAAAGGTATGCTGTCGTCCACCCAGGTGAGGACATACTTCAGCGACCTGACACAGCCCTACTTCACCAGCGGACTGGCCATCGTCCACTCACGTTTCAGCACAAACACATTCCCTACGTGGAGCTTGGCCCAGCCCTTCCGCCTGCTGGCCCACAACGGCGAAATCAATACCATCCGAGGCAACCGCGGCTGGATGGAGGCGCGCGAAAGCGTACTCTCCACACCTACACTGGGTAATGTGAAAGATATCCGCCCCATTGTCCAACCGGACATGAGCGACTCGGCCTCGCTGGACAACGTACTGGAATTCTTCGTCATGTCCGGCCTGAGCCTGCCACACGCCATGGCGATGCTGGTGCCCGAATCGTTCAACGACAAGAATCCCATCAGTGAAGACCTGAAGGCCTTCTACGAATACCACTCCATCCTGATGGAGCCATGGGACGGTCCGGCCGCCCTGCTCTTCAGCGACGGACGTTATGCAGGCGGCATGTTGGACCGCAACGGCCTGCGCCCCGCCCGTTACCTCATCACGCACGACGGCATGATGGTGGTGGCCAGCGAAGCGGGCGTCATCAGCTTCGAAGCTGAAAAGATCAAGGAAAAGGGACGGCTTCAACCGGGCAAAATTCTAATGGTGGACACCGAGGAGGGACGCATCTACTACGACGGCGAGCTGAAGGAACAACTAGCAGCCGCCAAGCCCTACCGCCAGTGGCTGTCGGCCAACCGCATCGAGCTGGACACTCTGAAAAGCGGACGCAAGGTGGCCAACACCGTGGATGACTACGACCGCCGTCTGCGTGCTTTCGGTTATACCCGTGAGGACGTAGAACGTATCCTCGTACCCATGTGCAGCAACGGTGCAGAGCCTACGGCCTCCATGGGTAACGACACGCCCCTGGCCGTGCTGAGCGACCAGCCACAACTGCTGTTCAACTATTTCCGCCAGCAGTTTGCACAAGTGACAAACCCGCCCATCGACCCCATCCGTGAGGAACTGGTGATGTCGCTGACCGAATACATCGGTGCCGTAGGCATGAACATCCTGCTGCCCAACGAAACACACTGCAAAATGGTACGCCTGCCCCACCCCATCCTGAACAATACGCAGCTGGATATCCTCTGTAACATCCGCTACAAAGGCTTCAACACCGTAAAGCTGCCCATGCTTTTCGAGGCCGCACGTGGCAAGGCGGGCCTGCAGGAAGCTCTCGACCGCCTGTGCAAGGCTGCCGAACAGGCCGTGACAGACGGTGCCAACTACATCATTCTGTCTGACCGCGGCATCGACACCCGGCAGGCGGCCATCCCTTCGCTACTGGCCATCAGCGCCGTGCACCATCACCTCATCAGTGTGCAGAAGCGCGTACAGACAGCTCTTATCGTGGAGAGCGGCGAAATTCGCGAAGTGATGCACGCCGCCCTACTGCTGGGCTACGGTGCCAGTGCCATCTGCCCCTACATGGCCTACGCCGTGCTGGACGACCTGGTGAAGAAGGGCGAAGTGCAGATGAACTACGAAACGGCGGAGAAGAACTACATCAAGGCCGTCTGCAAGGGTCTCTACAAGATTATGAGCAAGATGGGTATCAGCACCATCCGCTCTTACCGCGGCGCCAAGATATTCGAGGCAGTGGGTCTGAGCGAGGAACTGCTCAAGGGCTACTTCGGTACCTCCACCTCTACCATCGGTGGCATCCGTCTGGAAGAGATTGCCAAAGACTACATCACCTTCCACGACAACGGCTTCGTGCCCGAAACAACAGACCCGCTCCTGCCCTACATCGGACAGATGTCCTACCGCAAGGACGGCGAGCGCCACGCCTGGAACCCGGAGACCATCAGCACCCTGCAACTGGCCACCCGCACAGGCAGCTACAAGAAATTCAAGGAATTTACCCGTGCGGTGGACGAAAAGCAGAGTCCCATCTTCCTGCGCGACTTCTTCGGCTTCCGCCGCAACCCGATTGACGTCGAACAGGTGGAGCCAGTAGAGAGCATCGTAAAACATTTCGTTACGGGTGCCATCTCATTCGGTGCCATCAGCAAGGAGGCACACGAGGCACTGGCACTGGCCATGAACGAACTGGGTACGCGCAGCAACACGGGCGAAGGCGGCGAAGACAACGCACGCTTCCACGACACGATGGACGGCATCAGCCTCTCCAGCAAGACGAAGCAGGTGGCTTCGGGACGCTTCGGCGTGACGGCAGAGTATCTGGTGAACGCCAAGGAGATACAGATCAAGGTGGCCCAGGGTGCCAAGCCGGGCGAAGGCGGACAGCTGCCGGGCTTCAAGGTGGACGAGGTCATTGCCCACACGCGCCACTCCATCCCGGGCATCTCGCTCATCTCGCCGCCGCCCCACCACGACATCTACTCTATCGAAGACCTGGCACAGCTCATCTTCGATCTGAAGAACGTGAACCCGCGCGCCGCCATCAGCGTGAAACTGGTGGCCGAAAGTGGTGTAGGCACCATCGCCGCCGGTGTGGCTAAGGCGAAGGCCGACCTCATCGTCATCTCGGGTGCCGAGGGAGGTACGGGCGCATCGCCGGCCTCGTCCATCCGCTATGCGGGCATCTCGCCGGAGATAGGCCTGAGCGAAACACAGCAGACACTGGTGCTGAACGGACTGCGCGGACAGGTACGCCTCCAGACCGACGGCCAGCTGAAGACGGGCCGCGATATCATCAGCATGGCCCTGCTGGGTGCCGAGGAATTTGCTTTCGGTACCACGGCCCTCATCGTACTGGGCTGCGTAATGATGCGCAAATGTCACTCAAACACCTGCCCTGTGGGTGTGGCAACCCAAGATCCCAAGCTGCGGGCCCACTTCCGCGGACACTATAAATACGTGGTAAATTACTTCCGCTTCCTGGCACAGGAAGTACGCGAGTATCTGGCTGATATGGGCTTCACCCGCCTGGAGGACATCGTGGGCCGCACCGACCTCATCGAGCTGCGTCCTGCCGCCGCGGGCACGAAAGCCTCGCTGCTGGACTTCGGCCGCATGCTATGCCGTATGGATAGCAACGCCGCCCTGCACCATTGTACCGAACAGCAGCACGACATCGCCCACGTGAAGGACGTGGAGATGCTGGCAGCTGCCGCACCCGCCCTGGAAAGCCGTCGCGAAGTGTCGCTGGAGTATGCCATCGGCAACACCGACCGCGCCGTGGGTGCCATGCTTTCGGGAGCCGTAGCCGCCCGGTACGGCAACGACGGCCTGCCCGACGGTACCATCAGCGTGAAGTTCAAGGGGTCGGCCGGACAGAGCTTCGGAGCATTTCTGGCCCGCGGCATCAGTTTCAAGCTGGAGGGCGAAGCCAACGACTACCTGGGCAAGGGCCTGAGCGGCGGACACATCGCCGTGCTGCCGCCCGTACGCAGCAACTTTGCCGCCGAACAGAATACTATCGTGGGCAACACCTTGCTCTATGGAGCCACCAGCGGCGAGGTCTACATCAACGGACGAGCGGGCGAACGCTTCGCCGTGCGCAACTCGGGCGCCATTGCCGTCGTCGAGGGCGTGGGCGATCACTGCTGCGAGTACATGACCGGAGGTCGTGTCGTTGTACTGGGACAGACGGGCCGCAACTTTGCCGCGGGCATGAGCGGCGGCGTGGCCTACGTCTGGGATCCGAAAGGAACTTTCGACTACTTCTGCAATATGGACATGGTGGAACTCTCGCTGCTCGAAGATTCCACCGCCCGCAAGGAGCTGCACGAACTTATCCGCCAGCACTACCTCTACACCGGCTCCACACTGGCGCGCACCATGCTCGACAACTGGCCGCGCTACGTAGAAGAATTCATTCAGGTGACACCTATCGAATACAAGAAAGTGCTGGCCGAAGAACAGATGCGCAAGCTGCAACAGAAGATTGCGGAGGTGCAGAGAGATTATTAAAATTCTCAATTCTTAATTATCAATTATCATATGGGAACCCCCAAAGCATTTCTTACCATCCCGCGCCAGGAAGCGGGATACAGACCGATACACGAACGTATAAACGACTATAGCGAAGTAGAACAGACACTGAATACCAGTGAACGCAAGCTGCAGGCCGGCCGCTGCATGGACTGCGGCGTGCCCTTCTGCCACTGGGCCTGCCCGCTGGGCAACCGCCCGCCCGAATTTCAAGACGCCCTGTGCAAGGGCGAATGGCAGAAGGCCTACGATATCCTGAGCCGCACGAACGACTTCCCCGAATTCACGGGCCGCATCTGCCCCGCCCTGTGCGAGAAGTCGTGCGTGCTGAAGCTCTCGTTCGACGCCCCCGTCACCATCCGCGAGGACGAGGCCGCCATCATCGAAGCCGCCTTCCGCGAAGGATACATCCGGCCGCAGCAATACGAACGCAACGGGCGCCGCGTGGCCGTCATCGGTTCTGGCCCCGCCGGACTGGCCGCCGCCAACCAACTGAACCGCCGCGGCTACGAAGTGACCGTCTTCGAACGCGACGAGCAGCCGGGCGGACTGCTGCGCTACGGCATACCGAACTTCAAGCTGGGCAAGAACATCATCGACCGCCGCCTGCGCATCATGGAGGCCGAGGGCATCGCGTTCCAGACCGGCAGCGAGATAGACCTCGCCCGCCTGCCCGAAGGCTTCGACGCCTACGCCGTCTGCACCGGCACGCCGCAGGCACGCGACCTGGCCATCCCCGGACGCGACCTCGCGGGCATCCACTTCGCCATGGAGATGCTGGCGCAGCAGAACCGCGTCCTGGCCGGACAGACGTTCGACGCGAAAGAGCGCATCACCGCCCGCGGCAAGCACGTCCTGGTCATCGGCGGCGGCGACACGGGCAGCGACTGCATCGGCACCGCCCACCGACAGGGCGCCCTGAGCGTGACACAGATAGAAATCATGCCCCAGCCGCCCGTGGGCCACAACCCCGCCACCCCCTGGCCGCAGTGGCCCGTGGTGCTGAAGACCAGCTCCAGCCACGAAGAGGGCTGCACGCGCCGCTGGAGCCTGAACTCCAACCGGTTTATCGGACGGAACGGCCGCGTCACCGGCGTCGAGGTGGAAGAAGTGGAGTGGCTGCCCGCGCCCGACGGCGGACGCCCCGTGATGAAGTCCACCGGCCGGAAGGAGGTCATCCAGGCCGACCTCGTGCTGCTCGCCATGGGCTTCCTCCGCCCCCAGCTTCCCGAGCTGCCGCAGAACGCCGTCGTGGCGGGCGACGCTGCCACCGGCCCCAGCCTCGTGGTGAAGTGCATCGCCGCCGGCCGTCGCGCCGCCGCAGACATCGACCGGATGCTGAACGCGAAATGAGCCGCCCGCAGCGGGCCGCACCGGCGAGGCTCGTCGCCGAAGCCCTGCGGAAACCCGCCAACGATCGTTGGGAACTCGCCGAAGCCCTGCGAAACCCTGCCAACGATTGTTGGGAGACCGCCGAAGCCCTACGGAACCCCGCCAACGATCGTTGGGAGCTCGCCGAAGCCCTACGGAACCTTGCCAACGATCGTTGGCCGGACAACGAAGCCCTGCGGAGACTCGCCAACGATCGTTGGCAAACCTGAAAAACAATAAGTTACACCCGAAGCTCGCTCTCCTCATCCCCGGAAAGGAAATCGGAGCAGGAGCTTCCTTATAAACCATCAAGACATTATGTGTGGAATAGCCTGCATCTTCAACATCAAAGAGCAAACCCCTGAACTGAGGCAGAAAGCCCTCACCATGGCCAAACGCATCCGCCACCGCGGCCCCGACTGGAGCGGCATCTACTGTGGCGGCTCCGCCATCCTGGCCCACGAACGCCTGTCCATCGTCGACCCGCAAAGCGGCGGCCAGCCCCTCTACTCGCCCGACCGCCGGCAGGTGCTGGCCGTCAACGGCGAAATCTACAACCACCGCGACCTGCGCGCCGACTTCGCCGGCGAATACCAGTTCCAGACGGGCAGCGACTGCGAGGTCATCCTCGCCCTCTACCGTCGCTACGGCACGGACTTCATCGAGCGCCTGAGCGGCATCTTCGCCTTCGCCCTCTACGACGAGGAGCGCGACGAGTTCCTCATCGCCCGCGACCCCATCGGCGTCATCCCTCTCTATATAGGACGCGACGCCGACGGCACCCTCTACTGCGCCAGCGAGCTGAAAGCCCTCGAAGGCCTGTGCGACGAGTACGAGCCCTTCCTGCCCGGCCACTACTACTGGAGCCGCGAGGGCAAGATGCGCCGCTGGTACCGCCGCGACTGGACGGACTACGACGCCGTGCGCGACCGCTATGCCTCGCTGCCCGCCGACGAAGCCTGGCAGGCGCAGGTGGCCGACGTGCGCACCGCCCTCGAAGCCGCCGTCCGCCGCCAGCTGATGAGCGACGTGCCCTACGGCGTGCTGCTCTCCGGCGGGCTGGACTCGTCCGTCATCTCCGCCGTGGCCAAGCTTTACGCCGACCGCCGCATCGAGACCGACGGACAGCAGGCCGCCTGGTGGCCCCAGCTCCACTCCTTCGCCGTGGGCCTGAAGGGCGCGCCCGACCTGGAAAAAGCCCGCCTCGTTGCCGAGCACATCGGTACCGTCCACCACGAAATCCACTACACCATCCAGGAGGGGCTGGACGCCATCCGTGACGTCATCTACTACATCGAGACCTACGACGTCACCACCGTGCGCGCCTCCACGCCGATGTACCTGCTGGCCCGCGTCATCAAGTCGATGGGCATCAAGATGGTGCTCAGCGGCGAGGGGGCGGACGAAGTGTTCGGCGGCTACCTCTATTTCCATAAAGCCCCCAATGCACAGGCTTTCCACGAAGAGACCGTCCGCAAGCTCTCCAAGCTCCACCTCTACGACTGCCTGCGCGCCAACAAGAGCCTCTCGGCCTGGGGTGTCGAAGGCCGCGTCCCCTTCCTCGACAAGGAATTCCTCGACGTCGCCATGCGCCTGAACCCGGCGGCCAAGATGTGTCCCGGACATACCATCGAAAAGAAAATCGTCCGCGAAGCCTTCGCGCAGCTGCTGCCCGAGGCCGTGGCGTGGCGCCAGAAGGAACAGTTCTCCGACGGCGTGGGCTACTCGTGGATCGACACGCTGAAGGCCGTCACCGCTGCCGCCGTCACCGACGAGCAGATGGCCCATGCCGCCGAGCGCTTCCCCATCAACCCGCCGCAGAACAAGGAAGAATACTACTACCGCAGCATCTTCGAAGAACACTTCCCCAGCGCGTCGGCCGCCCGGAGTGTTCCCAGCGTTCCCAGCGTGGCCTGCTCCACCGCCGAAGCCCTGGCCTGGGACGCCTCGTTCCGCAACCTGAACGACCCCAGCGGCCGCGCCGTGGCGGGCGTGCACGAACAAGCCTATTAAACAGAGCCGAAAGGGAGGTCTCCATCGCCGGAGCCTCCCTTTCTTTTGAAGCCATTTCTGACAAAACCGCCCTACTGCTTCCAAAACACGTTACAGATTGAAAGATTTACAGCCTCAGTAATTTCAAATCGTAAGTTATGCACACTATTTATACATAAAGCCATCCAAAATAATACAACATATTACATAAATTCATAATTTTGCATCAAACAAAAGCAAATAGAAAAGGCAAACAGATTAAAGATAAACAAAATGACACAAAAGATACGCTTTACGAAGATGCACGGAGCCGGCAACGACTACATCTATGTAGACACCACCCGCCACCCGCTCCAGAACCCCAGCGAACTCTCCGTGGCATGGAGCCGCCCCCACACGGGCATCGGCAGCGACGGGCTGGTGCTGATAGGCCGCTCGGACGTGGCGGACTTCAGTATGCGCATCTTCAACGCCGACGGTTCCGAGGCCCGCATGTGCGGCAACGCCTCCCGCTGCATCGGCAAGTACGTCTACGACGAGGGCCTGACGAACCGGACCACCGTCACCCTGGACACTCTCTCCGGCATCAAGACCCTCGTCCTCTATCCGGGCCCCGACGGACGCATCGCCACGGTGACCGTAGACATGGGCGCTCCCCGCGACCTGCGGACGGTAGACTTGGGTGACGGCTACGGTTTCCGCCACGGACAGTTCGTGTCGATGGGCAATCCGCACCTGGTGCTCTTCGTGCCCGACGTGGAGGCCGTTGACCTGGCCGCCATCGGCCCCCGCCTCGAACGGCATCCCCAGTTTCCCGGCGGCATCAACGTGGAGTTTGCTCAAATCCTCTCCGGTGGACGCATACGGATGCGCGTCTGGGAGCGCGGTTCGGGCATCACGCAGGCCTGCGGCACGGGAGCCTGCGCCACCGCCGTAGCCGCCTCGCTCGTCCGCCTGACGGAACGCACCGCGACCGTCGTCATGGACGGCGGCGAGGTGACCATCGAATGGCGCGAGTCCGACGGCCACGTCTACATGACCGGTGGCGCCGTAAAAGTCTTCGATGGCGAAATAGAACTGACCACCGAATAAGAAACAACAGACAACCCAAGAACAACCCAATAAAAGAACAACGATATGGCATTAGTAAACGAACATTTCCTGAAGCTGCCCGGCAGCTACCTCTTCTCCGACATCGCCAAGAAGGTGAACTCGTTCAAGATCACCCATCCCAAACAGGACGTCATCCGCCTGGGCATCGGCGACGTCACCCGCCCCTTGCCACCCGCCTGCATCGAAGCCATGCACAAGGCCGTGGACGAGATGGCAGACGCGAAGACCTTCCGTGGCTACGGCCCCGAACAGGGCTACGACTTCCTCATCGAGGCCATCCTGAAGAACGACTTCACCCCACGCGGCGTCCACCTCTCGCCCGCCGAAATCTTCATCAACGACGGCGCCAAGAGCGACACGGGAAGCATCGGCGAACTGCTGCGCTGGGACAATAGCATGGCCATCACCGACCCCGTCTATCCGGTCTACGTGGACAGCAACATCATGTGCGGACGAGCCGGCGTGCTGGAGGAAGGCGGCACGTGGAGCAACGTCACCTACCTGCCCTGTACGGAAGAGAACGGCTTTGTGCCTGAACTGCCCAAGCACCGTGTAGACCTCATCTACCTGTGCTACCCCAACAACCCCACCGGCACCACCCTGACACACGAACAGTTGAAGAAATGGGTGGACTACGCCCTGGCCAACGATACGCTCATCGTCTTCGACGCCGCCTACGAAGCCTATATCCACGAAGACAATGTGCCCCACTCCATCTACGAGATACGTGGCGCCAAAAAAGTGGCCATCGAAATCCGCAGCTTCTCGAAGACGGCAGGCTTCACCGGTGTCCGCTGCGGCTACACCGTGGTGCCCAAAGAACTGACCGCCGCCACGCTGGAAGGCGAACGCATCCCGCTGAACCAGCTGTGGAACCGCCGCCAGTGTACCAAATTCAACGGTACGAGCTACATCACCCAACGTGCCGCCGAAGCCATCTACACGCCCGAAGGCAAGCAGCAGGTGAAAGCCAACATCGACTATTATATGCAGAACGCCGCCACCATGCGGAAGAGCCTGGAGGCCGCCGGCCTGAAAGTGTACGGAGGTGTCAACGCCCCTTACCTCTGGCTAAAGACGCCGAATGGTATCGGTTCCTGGCGCTTCTTCGAACAAATGCTCTACGAAGCCAACGTGGTGGGCACGCCCGGCGTAGGTTTCGGCCCCAGTGGCGAAGGATTTCTCCGTCTGACCGCCTTTGGCACCCACGAAGACTGTGAAGAAGCCATGCGGCGTATCCGCAAATGGCTAGCATGAAAAAGAAGACAAGAAAATAAAAAGGGAAATAAGGTAAAAAAGGAAACAGGAAAGTGCACTGACTTGAGACAATAGCCGCCGGCCTGATCACCCGGCCCATCAGTTATCATTTTTAATAGGTATAAGCAAATGAAAACAAGGATCAATGCAAAAAAAGTGCTTATCATGGCACTTGTCACGACAAGTACGTCCACGGCCCTCACGGCACAGGATAAGATGGAAGCCTCGGCAGGCGCCGACATTGTCAGCAGCTACATCTGGCGAGGTACCGATTGTGGAGGAGTCAGCATCCAGCCCAACCTTTCGGTAGGCTATAAAGGATTATCACTGGCCGCCTGGGGATCCGTCGGCATCGACCGCAAAGACACCAAGGAACTGGACTTCACTCTGGGCTACTCGCACAAGGGATTCAGCGCTGCCGTCACTGACTATTGGTTCTTCCCCTCGGACGCAGACCTTCAGAAAGGCTACTTCAAGTACGGTGCCCACAACACACAGCATGTGTTCGAAGGGACCCTTGCCTATGACTTCGGCATGATGGGAATAGCCTGGAACACCAACTTTGCCGGCAACGATTATTGCAACGCCGACGGCAAGCGTTCCTACTCCACTTACATCGCTCTGACAGCCCCCTTCAAATTGGGAGGTCTGGACTGGACAGCCGAAGTGGGACTCACTCCATGGGAAGGACTCTATGCCGACAAGTTCAACGTGACGAACCTCACACTGGCCGCAGCCAAGGAAATTCCGATTACATCGAAGTTCTCACTTCCGCTGTTTGCCCAGGTGACGTTCAACCCCTACACACAAGGTGCCTACTTCGTATTCGGACTGAGCTTATAGAACACAAACAGGTAAAAAGATAAAAATAAGAAAGGTATGAAAAAGATTGAAGCAATTATCCGCAAAACCAAGTTCGAGGACGTGAAGGAAGCCCTCCTCGAAGCGGACATCGAATGGTTCTCCTACTATGACGTAAGAGGAATCGGCAAATCCAGACAAGCACGCATCTATCGCGGCGTGATGTACGACACCAGCTCCATCGAACGTATCCTCGTCTCCATCGTAGTACGCGACAAGAATGTGGAAAAAACCGTAAAGGCCATCCAGAAAGCCGCCTGGACAGGCGAAATAGGCGACGGACGTATCTTCATCGTTCCCATCGAGGACGCCATCCGCATCCGCACCGCCGAACGTGGCGACATCGCATTATTTAACGCAGAACAAGAAAAATAAAACTCACAGACGTATGAAAACTCTCATTACCCGCAGCCTTCCGAGACTGCGTACAGCCCTCCTTATATCCTTACTGTTGACGGGTACAACAGCTTTTGCCGAGGAAGCGAACGCAACCGCTACGGCAGACACGCTGGCCGAAATGGCCACTGGTATAGACACAGTCTGGATGCTGCTGGCCGCCATGCTTGTATTCTTCATGCAGCCGGGTTTCGCCCTGGTCGAAGCCGGCTTCACCCGCACCAAAAACACAGGTAACATCTTGATGAAAAACTTCGTCGATTTCATGTTAGGCTCCCTACTCTTCTGGTTCATCGGCTTTGGTCTGATGTTTGGAGCCGGAGGTTTCGTGGGTGTGCCTCACTTCTTCGATATCTCGTTCCTCGACACCCAGTTGCCACGCGAAGGTTTCCTGATCTTTCAGACTGTGTTCTGTGCCACATCGGCCACCATTGTGTCGGGTGCCATGGCCGAACGCACTAAATTCTCTATGTACGTGGTCTATACCATCGCCATCAGCGTACTGATCTATCCCATCTCAGGCCACTGGACCTGGGGAGGAGGCTGGCTGACAAACGGTGAAATCAATTCTTTCATGATGGACGTTTTCGGTACCACATTCCATGACTTTGCAGGTTCTACAGTGGTTCACTCTGTAGGAGGTTGGATAGCTCTCGTAGGCGCCGCTATCCTCGGACCACGCATCGGAAAGTATGGCAAGGACGGCAATTCCAAAGCTATCCCCGGCCACAACCTCACCATAGCTGCCCTAGGTGTTTTTATCCTGTGGTTCGGATGGTTCGGCTTTAACCCCGGTTCCCAACTGGCCGCCTCTACAACCGCTGATCAGATCGCGATCTCACACGTCTTCTTGACAACCAACCTGGCTGCCTGCGCTGGAGGTTTTGCCGCCCTCGTCACCAGCTGGATCAAATACCGCAAACCGTCGCTTTCGCTCACGCTGAACGGCATCCTGGCAGGACTGGTTGGCGTCACGGCCGGTTGCGACTGTGTATCAGCAGTCGGCGCAGCTATCATTGGACTTATTTGTGGCGTACTGATGATTTATGCTGTAGAGTTTATCGACAAAGTCCTGAAGATTGACGACCCCGTCGGTGCCAGTTCCGTACACGGCGTCTGCGGATTTACGGGCACCGTACTGACCGGTCTGTTCTCCACCAGCGAAGGAGTCTTTTATGGAGCAGGCTGGGGTTTCTTCGGAGCCCAGCTGTTCGGAGCTTTGGTCGTAGGAGCATGGGCAGCCTTGATGGGATACATCATCTTCACCGTACTCAACAAGATACACGGCCTACGCGTTCCGGCACGTGTCGAAGAAGAAGGACTCGACATCTACGAACACGGAGAATCGGCCTACAACTAAAGTCAACAAGCCCCACTGATCAACAAACACTGATAATCAATGAAAGTTGTCAGCGAAACTAACAAAAGATAAAACAATACTCATATTCAAACCAATAAAGAAAAAAGATTATGTCAAAACTGAGATTCAGAGTAGTGGAAACGGCCTTCAAGAAGAAGCCCGTTCCTGTAGAAATCCCTAAGGAACGTCCGTCGGAATACTTCGGCAAATATGTGTTCAACAAGGAAAAAATGTTCCGTTATTTACCCAGTAAAGTATATGCCAAACTGGTGGACGTCATCGACAATGGTGCGCCACTGGACCGTAGCATTGCTGACGAAGTGGCCGCAGGCATGAAGAAATGGGCCATCGAAATGGGAGCCACTCACTACACCCACTGGTTCCACCCGCTGACCGAAGGTACGGCCGAGAAGCACGATGCCTTCGTAGAACACGACGGTAAGGGCGGCATGATGGAGGAATTCACCGGTAAGCTGCTCGTACAGCAGGAGCCTGACGCCTCCAGTTTCCCCAACGGCGGTATCCGCAATACCTTCGAGGCACGCGGCTACTCGGCTTGGGACCCCTCTTCACCCGCTTTCATCGTGGACGATACCCTGTGTATCCCTACCATCTTCATTGCTTACACAGGCGAATCTCTCGACTACAAGGCACCGCTTTTGAAAGCCCTGCGTGCCGTCAATAAAGCAGCTACCGACGTCTGCCATTACTTCGACCCCGAAGTAAAGAAAGTAAATGCCTATTTGGGTTGGGAACAAGAATACTTCCTCGTGGATGAAGGTCTCTACGCCGCCCGCCCCGACCTGCTGATGACCGGACGTACGCTGACTGGCCACGATTCAGCAAAGAACCAACAGTTGGAAGACCATTACTTCGGTGCCATTCCCCCGCGTGTGGCTGCCTTCATGAAAGAACTCGAAATTGAAGCCTTAAAGCTGGGTATTCCCGTCAAGACACGTCACAACGAAGTGGCTCCCAACCAATTTGAGTTGGCACCCATTTACGAGGAATGTAATCTGGCCGTAGACCACAATATGCTCATCATGGCTTTGATGCGTAAGATTGCGCGCAACCATGGTTTCCGTGTCCTGCTTCACGAGAAACCCTTCAAGGGCGTTAACGGTAGCGGAAAGCACAACAACTGGTCATTGGGTACCGATACGGGTGTATTACTCATGGCTCCAGGCAAGACAGCCGAAGAGAACCTGCGCTTCATCACCTTCATCGTGAATACGCTGATGGCTGTCTACCGCCACAACGGCCTGCTGAAGGCCAGCATCTCTAGTGCCACTAATGCACACCGTCTGGGCGCCAACGAGGCACCACCCGCAATCATTTCTTCCTTCCTCGGCAAACAACTTTCACAAGTACTGGCCCACATTGAAGAAAGCGACAAGGACGAACTCATCAGCCTGAGCGGCAAACAGGGGATGAAACTGGATATTCCACAAATTCCCGAACTGCTCATCGACAACACCGACCGCAACCGCACCAGTCCTTTCGCCTTTACTGGCAACCGCTTCGAGTTCCGTGCCGTCGGTTCGGAAGCCAACTGTGCCAGTGCCATGATAGCCCTCAACGCCGCTCTGGCCGAACAGCTGACTGACTTCAAGCGCGACGTGGACGCCCTCATCGAGCAGGGCGAAGACAAAGTGTCGGCCATTCTCGACGTCATCCGCCGAGATCTCAAGATCTGCAAGCCCATCCATTTTGATGGCAATGGATACAGTGATGAATGGAAAGCCGAAGCCGCCCGCCGCGGACTGGATTGCGAAACGAGTGTGCCCCTCATTTTCGACAATTATCTGAAGGAAGACAGCATCGCCATGTTCGAAAAGACAGGCGTCATGACACGCAAGGAACTGGAAGCTCGCAACGAAGTAAAGTGGGAAATGTATACCAAGAAAATTCAGATTGAGGCACGTGTACTGGGCGACCTGGCCATGAACCACATCATCCCCGTTGCCACCCAGTACCAAACAGAACTGGTAGACAACGTCTACAAGATGAACGGACTCTTCCCTAAGGAGAAGGCAACCAAATTATCGGCCAAAAACCTGGAACTCATCGAAGAGATTGCCGATCGCACCGCCTTTATCAAGGAACACGTTGACGCCATGATTGAAGCACGCAAAGTAGCTAATAAACTAGATAATGAGCGTGCCAAAGCAGTGGCCTACCACGACTACATCGTACCAATGATGGAAGAGATACGCTACCACATCGACAAGCTCGAATTGATTGTCGACAACCAGATGTGGACATTACCCAAATACAGAGAGCTGCTGTTTATCCGATAAGAAAGAAAATAAATTTCTTTTATTGGTTGTTTTAAATAAGCAAGGGGAAGACGGCCGTGAGGCTACCTTCCCCTTTTCAGTTATTAAAATGTATTGCCAAAATAAGGTCAGTTCCAGTACTACAAACGTCAACTTAAGCATTACAAACGTCAACTTTAAGAAAACAAAAAAGAGGTCCGATAAATATCGGACCTCTTTCTATGAGCGGAAAACGAGACTCGAACTCGCGACCCCAACCTTGGCAAGGTTGTGCTCTA
>OOCI01000588.1_pt1 | contig 33634 bp, 18 predicted proteins | sample 1671761 | NCBI WGS metagenome assembly OOCI01 (sample SAMN06348190, study PRJEB24527) | human gut metagenome | biome: human gut; feature: ankylosing spondylitis patient; material: feces | host: Homo sapiens | place: China | collected 2015-10
GTTCCACACGACCGGTCACCACGGTACCGCGGCCGGAGATGGAGAACACGTCTTCGATGGGCATCAGGAAGGGCTTGTCGATGTCGCGTTCGGGATCGGGGATGAAGTCGTCGCAGGCCTGCAGCAGGTCGATGATGCACTTGGCTTCAGGGGCGTCGGCGCTTTCGCATTCCAGGGCCTTCAGGGCGGAGCCGCGGATGACGGGCACGTCATCACCGGGGAAGTCGTAGGAAGACAGCAGTTCGCGCACTTCCAGTTCCACCAGTTCCAGCAGTTCTTCGTCGTCCACCAGGTCGCACTTGTTCAGGAACACGACCAGCTGGGGCACACCCACCTGACGGGCGAGCAGGATGTGCTCACGGGTCTGGGGCATGGGGCCGTCGGTGGCGGCCACCACCAGGATGCCGCCGTCCATCTGGGCGGCGCCGGTGATCATGTTCTTGATGTAGTCGGCGTGGCCGGGGCAGTCCACGTGAGCGTAGTGACGCTTGTCGGTTTCATATTCCACGTGGGCGGTGGCGATGGTGATGCCGCGTTCCTTTTCTTCGGGAGCCTTGTCGATCTCGTCGTAAGAAACGAAGCTGCCTTCGCCCTTCAGACCGGCGATCTTGGTGATGGCGGCGGTCAGAGTGGTCTTACCATGGTCGATGTGGCCGATGGTACCAATGTTAACGTGGGGCTTTTTGCGTTCGTATTTTTCCTTGCCCATTGTACGTCTCCCTGAGGATAAAATTTGTTGCGGTTACTGTACTTTCAACCTTGAGCATGGTTTCGAACGCCTGCTCCCGGTTTCTTGCCACTGCCCGCATAAGTCCCTGTGTTGTTGCCCAGGGAACGTGCTTTGACAGGAAAAAGGATGACTGGAAGGGAAAAATGCAGGAATGGAGCGGGAAACGGGATTCGAACCCGCAACCCTCAGCTTGGAAGGCTGATGCTCTAGCCGTTGAGCTATTCCCGCATCCTCGATGCGCGTTGTTTTGCAGGTCAGCGAACTGACCCCCGGGTTTCGGCATGGCCCGGTACTGCACCGTAGTTCCCGACAGTCTACCTGTCTCCTACAGCCAAGGCAGTTGTTAGCATGTGCCACACTTCTTATTCAGAAGTGGTGGAGGGGGGTGGATTTGAACCACCGAAGTCTTACGACGACAGATTTACAGTCTGTTCCCTTTGGCCACTCGGGAACCCCTCCACTCTGAGTTGCAAGCGATGTTGGCTTGCAAGATTTTCAGTCTGGCGTGGGCTTGTCCGGCTTTGCTTCCGGTGCCCTGCTGCCCCGTTCGGCTTTCGCTTTCGTGAGGCATTCGTCAGCAGCAAGGATGTGTTTACGGAAAACCGGCCCCTTTGGCAAGCACTTTTTTGCATTTTTTCGATTTTTTTCGTTAAAAAATAAAAGATAAATAAAAACAATATGTTATTGATATGCCTAAAAAGCCCGTTTTCCTTGCTTCAGGGGCTTTTATGGGCTTTTTCGATCAAGCGGGCTTTAAAAAGGGCCTGAAAAAGTTGTTTCAGCTCGTGCCGGATGCGTGTTTTGGGGACGTCAGGGAAGGTCTCGGCCAGCAGGGAAAGAGCCTCGTCACGTGAAAGGGGAGCGGAAAGCAGCTGCCAGACCACGGCTCCGGTGCCATCGAGACGAAAGATGTGGTTACCGTGGCTGTCCGTGAGGAAGATGCTTTGTCCTGCCTGCCGGCAACTCAGGCCCGGGCGCTGCTGCCACAGTGTCCTGCTGTCCCCCGCGTCGCCGACGGGCTCGGCTGCGGGAGGCCGGCCGGCTGAGGGACGAGCACAAGAGGCAGAAGAATCCGGCACGGGAGGAAAATCCGCGGGCAGGGGCGCAGCCGGGGGCAGTAAGGGCGCCTGCCGTGCGAGGAGTTCTGCGGCTTCATCCAGGTCATCATAGCGGAGGATGCGGCAGGGCAGGGCATCCAGCAGTTGCGAGCCCAGCCTGAGGACCTCCCGTGCACCGCCATCGGGGATCAGGAAACGGGCCAGCACGTTGTCCATGCCGGTGGCGGCAGAGGCGGGCAGAAGAACGGCCCGGCTGCCGGGCGTGCGTTCCAGCAGGATCACGGCATCCGGGGCGTGGCGTTCGCCCCAGGGCGCCAGATCGTCCGGGGAGGGAGCCAGATAGCCATAATGGCGATCACGTATGCCCGGACGCTCGTTCATGAAGCGTTTCAGGGCAGGGGAAGAGGGCGGGGGCAGGCGCAGGCGGGGAGCTACGCCGAAGGAAAAGATTTTTCCCCGGTGGAGGCCCAGCAGGTCGTCACCGAGCCCCCGGGCTGCACCGGCCATGAGACGGGCGACCAGCGTGCTTTTCCCGGCGCGGTTGTCGCCGCAGAAAAGCAGGGTGCGCCCATGCAGGCACACGGCCGCGGCATGGAGAGAGATCAGGTGGGGGCAGGCATGACAGCAGGCGGCCACCAGCTCGATGGCCAGGCTGCACAGCAGGCAGGCCCGGGAGGGGTCGTAGCGGGGAGCGGGCAGCCAGGGAGAGCGCAGGCGATAGCCGCGCCCCTGTGGAGTGATGACCAGCAGGGGCGCAGTTTCGTGCAGGCCGGATGGCAGTATCTCGGAGATGGACGGGAGCCCTGCTGGTTGCGGGGCGTGCGGCCAGAGCCGGAAAAAAGCATCCAGTGCGGGCAGCAGGCCTTGGCAGTCATGCAGTCGCACGGCTCCCGGCACACCGGCAAAAAAGACGTCCTGGTGCGCCATGCCTAGTAGCGATCCGGCCGGAAGCCCCCCAGGGCGTCATTGAACGTGTCACGCAGGCGATCCCCGGCCTCACGATGCCAGCCTTCATTATAGCGGCCGTCGTAACGGTCGTCATAACGGTCACGGTAATCATAGTTGCGGGAGGGGCGGGAATGGCGACGCGAGGGACGGCTGCGGCGGCTGCGTCTGGAGTAGCGGCTGCGCCGGGAATAATGGCTGCCGTGGGAAGAACGTCTGCGCCGCCGGTGCGAGGGCCGGGAGTGGGCCTCGGCTTCATTGACGCAGAGCAGGACCGGCGTGGCATAGAGCAGGCCCGTGGCGACCAGACCGGCCAGGAAGGAACGGCGCTTGTTGCGGAGGCTGTCTTCGGAAGGGGCGGACGATTCTGTCTTCATAATGCCCTCCTGCCCGGGAGCGGGTCAGGTAAAAGTATCCTGAATAGCAGACGAAAAACGGTCTGTCGGAGATTGTGCCAGCAAAGCGGGGCCTTGCCAAGGGGGCTCCGCAAGTCTGACGGAGCCAGTCTGCTGCGTCAGGCATGAGCAAAGCGTCAGGGCGTGGCATGGCCGTACGCCCTATGTCGGCGTTTTTTTCGGCAGGGCATCGTCCGCCAAAGGATGCGGCTTTGCAGGGCATCCTTCCGGTCTGCTTCCATGTGCCGCTGCCGGCGGGTTGCCGGACATGTCGCGGTGGCCCCGCTGCGGACTGCGTCCCCGGCAGGCGCGTCACGGCACGGGGCGGCATGCCGTCAGCAGGCCTGTTGCCGGGTCCGGGCCAGAAAGGCGTCGGCCTTGTGGTATTCCGGCTCATCCAGCAGGCTGGTCACGGTAAAGACCAGCAGGGAGAGGCAGACGCCCAGGATCACCTGCAGGGCCGACTGCTGCTCCCAGAAGGCGGGCAAGGGCATCCCCAGGAAGATGGCCAGATTGTACAGGCAGTAGGCCAGGCCGCAGAGCATGGAGCACAGGGCGCCCCTGCTGGTGCCGCGCCGCCAGAAAAAGGCCAGGACAAGCGGTACGAACACGCCGGTGGTGATGATGTCCGAGGCTATCCAGGTGATCTCGAAGATGGAACGGATGCGCAGGGAGATGAGGATGCCCACGGCCACGATGACCAGCGTGGCCAGCCGGGACAGGCGCAAGCGGGTCTTTTCGTCGTAGCTGCCGGGGAGCAGGTCCATGACCAGGGTCATGGCGCCGGTGTTGATGAGGGAGTCCATGGTGGACATGATGGCCGCCGAGATGCCCACGAAGACCACCGCCGCCAGCAGGGGCGACATGGAGCTTTCCACCAGGGCGGTGACCACGCCGCCCTTGGGCAGGGTATCGAACAGGACGATGCCCGCCATGCCGGTAAGGACCACGATCAGGTACAGCGGGATGTAGACGAAGAAGCTCATGACCGTCATGCGCCGGGCGTCCCGCGTGTCGCGTGTGGCCGAGATGCGTTGCCAGACATTGGCCTGGATCATCCACGAGCAGCCGAAGGTGATGACGTACATCAGGTACTTGGGGGCGCCTGCGGTCAGGCTCATGAATTCCGGCCTGCCGCTGCGGGCCGCCGCCTCCGCGATGGGGCCCAGGCCGCCGCATTCCTGCATGGCCACCACGAAGACGGCTAGGGCGGACAGGAGCAGCAGCACGAACTGGATGATGTCCGTGAGCACCACGCCGCGAAAGCCCCCGAACATGGAATAGACCAGCACGATGAGCGTCCCGGCCAGCACGCCGCCCTCATAGCCCATGCCGAGGAAGGTCCCGAAAAAATCCCCCACGGCCACCATCTGCGAGGCAGCGGAGAACAGCATGAAAAACAGGATCATCAGCGCCAGCAGCTGCGCCACGGGACGGGAATAGCGGGCCTCCATCATGGCCCCCTGGGTCAGATAGCCCACACTGCGGATGGCCCGTGCCCCCAGGCCCATAAGCAGGGTGGCCACCAGCACGGGCACGCCGTAGTACCAGAAGGCCCCCATGCCGTCAGCAAAGGCCAGATCCGCCGTGGACAGGGCCGACCCCCCGCCCCACCATGAGGCGATGAAGGTGATGGACAAGGCCCAGAACGGCAGGCTGCGCCCGGCAAAGAAGTAGTCTTCCACGTCGCTGTTCTTTTTTTCCTTGAGGACGACCAGCAACAGGATGGCAAAATAGAGAATGAGCCCGATAAGGGAAGCGGTTTTGAGCATGGGGATTCCGCGAATGGCTGAAAGTGGCGGGGCGTTGGGGACAAGGATCAGCGGGCCAGATTGCGCAGGACGCTGTCCAGCACAGCCATGCAGGCGGCCTGGTCCGCGGGCGGGATGTCCTGCCAGAGCCTGCGGTGCAGCGCTGTGGAGATGTCCGTCTGGACATGGCGCAGGGCTTCGCCCCTGTCGCTCAGGGACACAAGCTGCACCCGTGCGTCCTGTGCCGAGGGGCGGCGCAGGCAGTAGCCGCGTTCCTGCAAGGTATCCACCAGGCCCGTGACCGTGTTTTTTTTGCGGCCTATGCGCCGGGCCAGCGTGCTCATGGGCTGGGGGGATTCCTCGAACAAGGCATGGAGCACGGCCCCGTGGGCGGGCAGCAGATCGGTGATACCGCGACGGGCAAGTTCGTTGCAGATATACTGGTTGGCCTGCTCCCGGATACGGGAAAGCAGGTCGATGATGTCATCAGGTGAGGTGGCAGGCATGGGGCCTCCGTGCAGGAATTTGGGCGTTTTTAGTTCGTGGGCGAACTAATGTCAACGGAAGAAGGGCAGCTGTCAGAGCTGCCCGATGAAATTCTTCCTTTAATCTTCCATTTTCTGGAACAGGCAGACAGGATAATAGGCCAAAAAGGAGAGGTTTTCATGAACGAGAACAGGCCTGCGTTTCTTTGTCCGCATTGCGGCTCCCGTCATACAGAACTCTGCCGGACAAGCCTGTCTTTTCTGCCGGATTGGCTGCGTCGTCTGTTACCCGTGTCTGAGGTTGATTTCGCACAGGGTAGGGCCATCCTCATCTGCAAGGATTGCGGGAAAAGGTTCGTCATGTATATCATGTAGGGGGAGGGCCCCTGCCATGGCAACCATGTTTCCTGCGGATGTGACGTCGTTCCTGACTACGGGCGAAGAGGCGACGTACAGTTTTTTGCGACGTACGGCCCGGCCGGACGGCAAATTCCTGTGCTGGTACGCGCCGGACATCGAAGAGCGCGAGCCGGACTTCATCCTGCTATCGCCCGATTGCGGTCTGGTGGTGCTGGAGGTCAAAGACTGGCTCATCGACCAGCTGCTGGAAGTGGACGGCAAAAGCGTGCTCCTGTCGGTCAACGGCCGGGAGGAGCGGCGCAAGCAGCCTTTGGCCCAGGCGCGGGAATATGTGGGCAGCCTGCTTACCCTGCTGAACAAGCACGCGCCCCGCATGGCGGACGGCAAGCCTTTGCTGCCCTGTCCCGTCACCGGCGGGGCCGTGTTGCCGCATATCAGCCGTGAGGAATTCCGGGCGGCCGGTCTGGGCGAGGTCATGGAGGAGGGCCGGATCATCTTCTGGGATGAACTGCACGAGGAGTCCCCGCTGCGGCGGGATGCCTCGGGCCGCAGTTTCGCGTGCTGGCTCGCGGAGCATTTCCCGCCTCTGTTCCCTTTCCAGCTCTCGGGCTCCCAGATCGACTGGCTCCGGGCCCGGATTTTTCCTGTGGTGCGGCTGGAACTGCCCGTACGCGGCGGGACGCAGGCCTCGGCCCAGGACGAGACCATCCGCGCTCTGGACCGCGACCAGGAAAATCTGGCACGCGGCATGGGCGCCGGAAAACAGCTCATCATCGGGCCGTCCGGCAGCGGCAAGACGCTCATCCTGGCGCATCAGGCCTGGAACCTGCCGCGGGTGGACAAAAAGATCCGTCGCGTGCTGGTGACCTGCTTCAACCTCTCGCTGGTGGGCTACATCCGTCGCCTGCTGGCCCGCAAGGGCGCCAGCCTTGGCCCGGACGGGGTGGAGGTGGTGCCGTTCTACAGTATTTGCGAACGTATCCTGGGCGAACCGCTGACCCATGCCGAGGAGAGCGAGTATTACAACCTCATCGTGCAGGAGGCACAGGAGCGCCTGCAAGGGGAGCATCCGCTCAAGGGGCACTGGGATGCCATCCTGGTCGACGAGGGGCAGGATTTTTCCCCGGAGATGGCGCACGTCCTGCTGGCCCTGCTGCCGTCGCATGGGGTGTTGACCGTGGCCCAGGACGAACAGCAATGCCTGTACCAGCCGGAAGACAGCGGCTGGGAGAAAATGGGCATCGCCGGTCTGCGGCGGCGCCGTCTGCAACGCCAGTATCGCAACACACGGGCCATCGCCCGGATGGCCTTGCGCCTGCTGCCGGAAGGTGAGCCCGTACCGGAGCTGGCAGGCGCGGAAGGTGAGCCTCCCTGCTGGCTGCAAAGCGCCGATGCGCCTTCGCTGGTGCGCGACGTGGCGGATGCCGTGGCCACTCTGGTGCGGGAGGGCGTACCCATGAGCGAGATAGCGATCCTCTACGCTCATTCTCGCATGGAAGGGCTGACCTCCAGCCTGCCGGAAAGCCTGCTGGAAGCGGTGGAGGCCCGGGGCGTCATGGCCCGCTGGGTGGCCCGGGATACGAGCAGCAAGCACTATTTCGACATCACCACGGACAGCGTCTGCATCTCCACCATCCACAGCGCCAAAGGTCTGGATTTTTCCCATGTCTTCCTGCTGGGCATGGATCGCCTCCAGCCGGAGAAGCCCCGCCAGCGGCGTCTGGCCTATGTGGGGATGACGCGCGCCCGGGAGCATCTGACGCTGGCTGTCTGCGGTCGGGAGGGGCTCGTCCCCTTGCTGGCAGCGGCAGGGCAGTAGCCGCTTGAGAGCCAGCTGTGCCTCTTGCATACGTTGGGGGGATGCGCCAGCCGGTGAAAAGCCCCCTGTGCGAAAGCCCTTGCCAAGCGGTCAGGATTCATCTAAAAGAGGAGAGATGCTGGTGTGGCTCAATCGGTAGAGCAGCTGATTTGTAATCTGCAGGTTATGGGTTCAAGTCCCTTCACCAGCTCCAAGGAAGCCAAGCCCTTACGGAAATCTCCGTGAGGGCTTTTTTGTTTGGGGTTCCACCGGGGTTCCACGGGGAGCCCTGTACGGATTTTTCCTGATGCGGAAAAATATTTTCAACATCCCTCAAAATAATCTCTGAAAAATATTTTTCACGACACATTGGCGTGACAGAGAGGAGGGGAAGCGGCGCTATTGGCAGTGATATGCGCGCGTATCGGCAGCAGGAAGAAAAAATCAGGGTGGGAGAATACCGGCCTGGTCGCTGAGGCGCATTTTGCTGAAGGCTGGCTCGAAGGTGACCAGTCGTTCATTCTGAGGACAGGCCCGGGGCGTCACACATATGGGCAGCGCAAGTTTGCGGTACTGCCTATCGTCAGCGGCAAGACAACGATCAAGGCGGGATCTCTCCCGCCTTTTTCGTTGTCGGTTATCGTGCCATGCCTTTTGTCGAGGCGTTGTCCTGTCCCGGAAGAGGAAGGCGGAAGATCCTCCACTCACATGGACTCCCGGCCCTGTGGAGCAATACACCTGATTGCTGTGAGCGGCTTGCCCGTCCTTGTACCGGCAAACCTCCATCAACCTTTGCACTGCCTTGCCTGGGGCCGCTGGGGCAAACGGGGCTGAGCCCGGAATCATGCACTGTGGCGCCGCCCCGCTTCGGGCCCCGGCAAGCGGGGCATCAGATACAAGCGGGGCTGGATATCATGGACTTGAAGGACGCAGATTTCTCCATATGCCCAGCTCAAAAGGTGGCGGGATCGACTTATATCGAGCCCCCTGGCGTCCATATAAGGAGGTGCTTTCGTGCCCGGGAGGCTGCCACATACCGGAGGGAACGTTCCTTGGTGGGGCACGCCTCTCCCTCTTTTGTGAGGAAAGGGGTATCCAGCATGATGACAACTTCAAATTCAAGTCCTTTGACGCGGTGCATAGTCGCCAGACGAATGCCATCTGCGTCCCTGTTATCTGTCTTATTGGCAGAAAGCATGTAGGTTTCCATCTGTCGATTTTGAAGCATGGCCTCACATGTTTCGCATTTCTGATTTGTCCTGGTGACGATGCAAATATCCTTTGTGTCAAGTCCATGCTGCACCATAGTCTTGATGTGTGCCGCGATATCATCATAGAGACCATCTTCTGTAGAATAGGACATCACAGCTGGACGTTCACCATGCAAAAGGGAGATGCACCCCTCAGGGGTATCCTGGCCTCCATCAAGGTCATCAGTCTGTTGTCCAGTGAGGAAGGAGACGGCGGTACGACGTATTTCTTCCGTTGTCCTGTAATTTATGCGTAATTTTCGTCCTCTCCCTGTGATATTGATGCCGCAGTTGCCAAGAACGATCTGATGGCCGTAGATCCGTTGATGCGCATCACCTGTAATGAAGATGTCATTTTTACCTTCCGGGGTAAGCGCTCTGATCAGACGAAAGGCCTGGCGGCTCATGTCCTGGGCTTCATCGACGATAACGGCCCGATAGAGTGTCGTGCATTCATGTTCCAGCAGTTCTCTGGCTTCACGCATGGCGTCAGCAGGCTGCCGCAGGCGTTTTTCATTGAGCAGGATGCGGAATTCCTCAAAAACAGGCCAAATATCCTTGCGTTGTTTGCGTGTCAGCTTTTGTTTGCGGCCGGTACGTTGTGCGGCAAAATATCCTGCCTGTGTCATGATCTCCTGGGGCTGGATCACAGACTTCCATTCATCCATGAAGAATGACGTAGGAAAGGCCGCCAGACTGTCATTTTCTGCAAGAGCCGTACGGGCCTTTTCCCACAGGCGATCCGTCTTTTCTCCATAGTCGATCTCATATTCATAGGCGTGGCGTCGCAGGAAGTCAGAGACCCATTTATCCAGATTGACGACTTCGATACGGGCCAGGATCTCCGGCTCACAGATGCTTTTCAAATGCCGTGCGATATCGACGGCAAGAGTTCGCGTAAACGTCGTGAACAGGATCTTCTCATGGGGGGCACAATGGTTTTCCGCGAGCCATTTGGCCCGATGCAGTGCCACGACGGTTTTTCCGGTCCCTGCGCCCCCGAGGATGCGGACAGGACCATTCCAATCCCGCGCCACAAGGCTACGCTGGGAGGGATGCAGGAAGACGCGCCAGCGCTCCAGGGGCGCTTCCAGCATGCTTGCCAGTTCCTTTTCCTCAGGATCAACAAGAAAGTGCTGCAAGGAAAACGGATTATGCAGGGCCTTTGCCATACTGGCATCTGCTCCCTCTGCGCTTAAGGCTGCCTCTTCCCGGCAGGCATCGTACAGGGCAAGGACATCAGCCAGGGGATCCCCTGCCTGGAGGAAGCTCAGCGCCTCATAGGACAGCGAGGGAATACTGTCTTTAAGCGCCAGGAGCCCGTCCTCATTTTGGATGGAGCAGACTACATTGTGGAACGCCTCGGGGATGCCCAGATGTGCCAATGTGGCGGCATTCAGTTGCGCCAGTGGAGAAGGCGCTGCCGCGGGGGCCTGCTGCGGGGCATCTTTTTCCTGATCCACGACCAGTATCTGAAGGCCGCCCGTCTGGGGATCTATACTACATACGCGCTTCCGGGCCCAGGCATAGGCCTCGTCGTGATGGTCGACCCACAGCAGCATATAGATAGGCTCTTTATCCGGCTTGAGCAGGATGCAGCGATAGGTGTCGTCGATACGGACGGAGCGCAAGCGTTTGTCTTTGGCGCTTTCTATTTTTTCATAATTGAACCCGGGCATCTCGGGATTCGTCCTGAACCTGTTGATAAAAGTCAGGACCTTTCCCTGTTGCCGTCTGGGGATCACGGAAAAAGCCGAGAAAAAGTCAGCGGAGACCGCAATGGTGATTTTGTCAGCCATGGCACACTATCCCAATTTTTGCCGTAATATGTTGGTATCCAGGGCCGTAATGGACAGGATATCCCAGCCGAGGGAGGCTGCGGAAGCAGGCAGCGACGCATAGGTCTCGGTCACGATACCGATTCTTTTGTCCGGCCAGGCCAGTTCCATCTCGCCCGCGACGCCCGTGTTGTCCGTGATCTCATAGCCCACTTCCGGGATGGGGCACGCCGCCCGCATGAGTTCGTCCAGGACAGGGTAAAAGCGTTCGTCCGCGATGAGGTCCAGGCAAGCCTGCCAGGCCTGCTGTTCTGCCTGTATCTCCACGGACTGCCCGTCAGGAGCGGCCGGAACGACATCATCGAACAGCCCCTCCTGACAGGCTGTGGAGGTCAAGGCGCAAAAATGCTGTGTGAACTGGAAAACATTGCAGGCGCGCAGCCAGGCACGCCATGTTTTCCGGAAACTCTCCTGGTCGCGCTGTGGCTGGTCATCGCAGAGCCGGAGCAGCAGCGCGGGCACATAGTTCGTTCCCTGGACCGTCAGGGTGGCGGTGAGGGCATGGCTGTCCGTCATGATGTGTCTGGCCGCCGCAGGCTGTGCCGGCAGGAAGGTATCACGGACAGCCGCAGGATAGAGACTGTCGATCTGTTGCCGAAACCGTGCGTCAGCCTTGCCGATGGCGGCACAGCTCGCATAGGCGTCGGCAAGTTTTTTCCATCTGTCGGCATCCGCATTGACCAACAGATCGAGCAGGAGAGCGAAGCTGTCGGTGGAGGCCTCGATCCTGTCGTGGGGCGCAAGGCCCAGCTTGTTCCAGAGTGCATCGGACTGGGGCGACAGCCAGCCGCATTCCAGCATGTCGGGGCCGTCATCCTGCGCGGTGCCGCCAAAGACCGTTTCGATATCCTCCCAGGTCAATGACCAGACCAGATACTTGCCGGAATGGACCAGCGCCATCCGTTGCGCGCAATCCTTGGCAGTCCTTTCCTTGTGCCAGGTAAAGCCGTCCGTATAGACAGCTATGGGTTTGATGCGGCTGTCACTGCGGGACGGACGCAGCAAAAAGTCCGCACGGCTGGGGACGACCACTCCTTGCTCCGGTCCCAGCTCTACCTGCTGTTCGATGGTCCAGCGGGAATTGCCCGCCTCAAGAAAGAAGCCTTCGCGACCGTTGATGATCTGTCGTGTCAGCGTGACTTTGCGTTCTGGCCTGTTGGAGCGGCGCAGGGCTTCAATGAAGCGTTTTTCCAGCTCGGATTCGAATAGGCCGCTGGTACTGATGGTCTCGAAGGTGTCCGTGCGTACCAGGGTATCCTTCAGACGCAGCAGCTCCCGCAGGCTTTCCATGGCCGCGTGTTTGGAAATGGCCTGTCCGCTGTTGTTATAGGCCAGCAGGCAGAGATAACAGCCGTCATGCAAGGGCGTGTCAGCACAGGTGCAGGCTTCAAGATGACGCAAGGCCATCTCGAAGATCTCAAAGATGGCATTGTCCCGCATCAGATATTTCAGATAGCCGGTGCCGCCGGGGACGGCATCATAGATGACCAGGAACTGCTTGCGCAGCAGGGGATCACCGTTCTCCGGTTCTGTATGCAGCGTGCAATGCAGGTGGGAAAGGGCGCCGCCAAAGCGCAGCTTCATGCCCAGGGCAAAGGCGGCGATGAAGGAGGCCACGTTGCCCTGTGAGAAACTTTCCCCTGTGAACGGCAAAAGGATCTTGATGGCTTCAGAGGTGAAGTCCCGATACAGATACACGCAATCGAGCACTTTTTCCGCGGCTCCGGGCTTATGGGAAGGGCAGCCCCAGGCATGGTCCTGGGGGCGGGAGTTCTTGGGCAGGACGCTCCCGCAATGGGCGCAGATGCGGAAACCGCGTCGGGGCATGCTGACACCCGCCACCATGATGCCTTCCGTATCGCCCTGTTCGCCAAAGTTGATCTCGCGGAACGTGGCTTTTTTGATATGGGCGTAGCCAAAGACACTTTCTTCCGTATCCAGCTTGAAGGCATCGCCCAGGTCTTCCGGGCTGTAATCGATCAGGAGCTGACGCAGGAAAAAGCGGGGCTCACGGCTTTCCGCCTCATCCAGCAGGCGGCTTTTCTGGGCCGAGGTGGAGGCAAAGACCTGGGTCAGCTTCAGCATCTCCCGGACCTGGCTGATCTCCATGAAGTGCTGGCAGCCACAGCGGGGACAGGCTTGATCCGGCATTTGGGGGCTATGGATGGTAGCGTAGGAGCAAGCCGGGCACAGGCGCCACAGCTGGGGACGGGCGGTCTCTATATCCACCTGATTGATGACGATCTTGCGTTTTTCCGCATAGAACGTGCTGCCCGGCGCGAATTCCGTCAAAGCGCTCTGTGCGGCCCGCTGGTATTCATAGGTCTGGATGTCATATCCGGCGGCACTGTCGTCCTTCTCCGCACGCTTGCGATAAATGATGGAATGCAGGGTCACGCCCTGTTCGGGGAAGGCATAGTTGGGCATCAGGCCTTCATCGGTAAAGAACCCCAGCAGGGGGCGGTCCTGTATCTGTCGGACGAGGGTGGCAAGGGCGTCCGCCTCACCGTGCAGCTGGCGTATATCCTCGCGGGTCGCTTCATCCTGGGCAGGAGAAGCGGCCAGATTCCGGGCGCGTTTGCGGGCTTTTTGCGCCCGGCCGCGCAAGGAGTGGCGTTCCGCCAGGATGACGCCCAGCCGGAAAAGGATCTTGTAGCCCAGGGGGCTCTGATCCTCCTGCGCCTCATGCTTGCCAAAAAGGAAGGTATGCAGGTGGGCGCGGGTCTCATCAAGCATGACGGGGCCGAACATGGCCGTGAAGCCGTCAAAAATCTCTGAGGCGTGGTTCTCGATGTAGGTGAGGAAGTTGTAGGGGAAGGACGAGAGGTGTTTGTTGCCCGGGTCCCGGCTGTGCTCCACCGTATTCAGGACTTTGCCCAGACGGGCAGGCAGATCCTGCTGCGGACGGATGCCCGAATCGACCCAGCGGTCCATGCAATAGGCGGTCAGCTGACGTTCCAGCACTGCCGAGGCATTGAGAAACACACCCGGCGTGGCTACATGCCCCCGCATCATCAGCAGGGGATCGGCATAAAAATAGAGGTCATGGGCTTTGGCCCCGGCAATGGTGATATTGAGGGCATTGCCGTCGGTACGGCCCGCACGGCCGATACGCTGCAGATAGTTGGCCTGTGCCGGCGGGACGGAACACTGGATGGTGGTGGAAAGATCGCCGATGTCGATACCCATTTCCAGTGTGGGCGTGCAGGAAAGCAGGTTGCAGTCCCAGGGTTTCCGGGCATCGTCCTTGCGTTTGAACGAGATCTCCACCGCTTCCCGCACATCGCGTTGCAGCAGGCCGGTATGCTCAGCGGTGAACAGCCGGGCCACATCCCCATGACGGTACAGATCGCCGTAGAAATTTGTCCGTTCCGGGGCTGGCTGGTAATGGCCCTTGCAGTGGCGTAGGCAGGGCGCGCCCAGCCAGCAGTCCGCCTCGTCTTCGGCAACGGGGATCTCCTGCTGACACTGGTCGCAGCGCATAAAGCGTACGCGGGAGGAAAGGAACAGACTGTTCCGGGCAAGCCCCCAGACAGAACGGTCATCGTCCAGGGCAAAGGGGCGCATCAGGCCTTCCGCGCAGAGCAGGTCCACTGTCTTGGCCAGCACGTTGTGCGCGCACAGTTCCCCCAGCCCCAGCAGGGAGGGGAAGACCTTCAGGGTCCATTTGACGCACCAAGTCGTTCCGGCATTGCTCCACAGGGGTTCACAGTGTTCTATTTTCCCGGCGGAGAAAAAGCAGGGGCTTTTATGGCGTGGTCCGAAATCGGGCATATAGGGGATCTTGCGTAGGGCATAGAGGTTCCCCTTGTTGCGTAGCAGCGTTTCGATGAGCGGATGCAGAAAGGCGGCCCCATTGCGGCGCATCCGGGTAAAAAGCCCGGCCAGGAACGTGCGGCATTGCGCCACAGTGCACTGTCGCAGACGGTCATCCAGATTACTGAGGATGAGCTGGAGTTTTTCCGCGGCCTCATGCAGGGCCTTTACGGGCACGTGGGCGATGGCGCAGCCCGTGCGTTCCGGCGTGCGTCCGATGCCGCCATTGAAGGTATGGGCCCCCAGGATCTCCCAGGCAAGGCGATTATTCACATCAGCGGGAAACGAGGAGTGGGCGGGCAGGCGGCCATCCGTACGCAGATGCTCGTAATCTGCCATCCATTCCATATCAGGATGGCAGAAGGTGGCGATATAGGCGGGCAGGCTCAGGCGCTGGCGCCAGTATGTGCTGAAAGCCTGGGGAAAGTCCGCCAGGGGCATGTCATCACCGCAGGCGTGCAGGGCCTGGGCCATGGCGGTACGGAGCGTCGCCACAAAGGTGCGCGCGCCGAAAAAGCCCGCCCTGTGCGCGGCGTCCTGTACGTTGTCGGAAAAGGTGATCAGTTTTTTGTCGTCATTGCAGGGCGAGCCGAACAGGATGGAGATGACCGCACTGGTCAGGCTGGCCGCGCGGCTGCCGAAGATGAGCCAGGCATTGCGGGCCTTGCAGAACGGGCAGTCCGTACCCGCATCGGAGCTTTCCAGCAAGACGGGCACGCAGGCATCGGCGTGGCAGGCAGGGCACAGGCCCTGTTCGTCGGCATGGGCGCTGATGGTGCCGCAGCAGCCGCAGGCCACAGCCTGCAGGCCCCGGACACCATCAAAGGTCTCTTTGCGGGACCTGTGGGGAAAAAGCAGGGTATAGGCCTGCGTGCCCTTGGCCTGTGCGCCGAAGAAAAGGCGGTAGATTTTTTGCAAGTCCGTGGTGAAGCGGCCGTGCGTGATGCTGGTGGCGGTGAGCCAGGCCGCCGCGCCGCATTCCCGGCAACTGACCACGGGCAGGTAAAGCCTGTCCTGCCTGCCGCTCATATCGGAGTCGAAAGCCAGCCGGGGCGTGTTTTCCACACTGGCCACCATGCGCGTCAGTTCCCGCAGCCAGAGTTGCGTGCGTACGTGCAGCAGGGGCTGGGCCGGGGCGCGGCGGGCCACGCTGACCAGCGAGAGCAGGCTGTCCAGCAGTTCCGCCCGGAAGGCCGGGTCGCTCACCGCAGAAAAAACCTTGTCGGCCAGCACGGCCGTATCCTGCACCTCGTGGCGCAGGTTGCGTACCAGGTTTTGGAAGAACACATGCCCCTTGAGCCGTTCACCTAAGTCCAGACGGGCCGACAGGCTCTCCAGATCTTCCGGGGCGGGCTCCCTGAACCACAGGCGATACTGCGCCGCCAGATAGGCCGCCGGGTCCGGGTAGTGACGCATATCCAGCCCGGGCCGGTCCTGTGGGGCGGGGATCTCCATATAGCGAAGGACACCGTCTCCCAAAAATTCCGCCGGAGAAAGGCGATGCTCACGGATGACCGCTTTATCGTCGAACTCTTCCCCGAAGATCTCCGAGGCATAGCGCAGCAGATGCTCCAGCGAGGCGGCATCATCGCCCAGCGTGGCCGAGGTACCCACGCAGCACAGACCCCCGGCGGGCGTATGCAGGCGGGCCTTGAGCCGCCGGATGAGGCAGGCCAGGTCCGTCCCCTGGGCGCCGTCAAAGGTATGCAGCTCGTCCACCACCAGATAGCGCAGGGTCTCCGGCCCGTTGAAGCGCCACAGCTCGCGGTCTTCGGGGCGCAGCAGCAGGAAATCCAGCATTTTGTAGTTGGTCAGCAGGATGTCCGGCGGGCTGCCGCGCATACTGTCCCTGTGCGTGATGACGCTTTCGGCGGACATGACCCTGGTGCCGCCGTCTTGCTCTTGCCCGCCCACATACAGGCCCACGCGCAGACCGGCCAGCGCGGGGCGCTGCGCGATGAAGCGGGCGATGCGTCCCGCCTGGTCCGTGGCCAGCGCGTTCATGGGATAGATGAGGATGGCCTTGACCCCCTCCCGTCCCAGGGCCCGCTGCTGGCGGCAATGGTCCAGCACGGGATATAGGAAGCACTCGGTCTTGCCCGAGCCGGTGCCCGTCGCCACCAGGGTGGAGCGGGGCAGGCTGCCATCCTGCGGCGCCAGACGGGCATAGGCCAGTTCCTGATGCCAATAGGGCGCGAAGGGCAGATCCAGTTCCGGGAAGCGTGGCGGCACGCTGCTCGCCACCGGGCGGAAGGGCAGGCCCAGCGAAAGATACGGTCCCTTGAAGGCGCTGCCGCTGGCGATGAAATCTTCCAGCAGGTGGGCGAAGGTCCCGCCGGGCATGGAAAAGCTGGTGCGCAAAAAATCTTCGATTCCGGCGCGGATATGGGAAGCAAGGACGAGCGGCAGCATGACAGGCTCCCGGCTGTGGTTGAGGTGAGGTCATACTGGCGGGGGAAGGGAAAGTTTTTCTGGCGGAGAAACGTTTCCTTTCCTCCGTGCCCCATCCCTTCAAAAAACGCTGTTATGGTCACTGGTCGATTGTTTTGCGGACGGAGCAACATCCCGTGGTCTGGTCGTCCAACGATCAGGCAGTTTTACTGCGTTCTTGTGCATATTTCGCATGGAGTTTGAGCACACGTTCTACAAGTGTGACAACGCCGGTATAGCCTTTTTCGTCGCTGAGTGGCGTGCTGTTTTCGTTTAGGTTTGCTGCCCGTTTACAGGCATCCGGCAAAAAGTGTTTGGTTTTGGCAAACATCCCCGCGTCCCCCTTGCTATAACTCTTCCAAAGATGTTTTAGCTCGTCGAAAAGAGCCGTGCGATGCGGCAGATTGTGAACCTCCCGGTAATGCAGCACCAGCCAGAGTTCAAAACAGGGATTGGAAGGCAGGGCCTTGAACGAGATTCGTTTATTAAAGTCATTACGAAGATCGGGATCTTGCGCAATTTTCTCGGCTTCCCGAAGGGCCTTCGCATAGCTCTGGTGATCGTCCCTGTCAAAAAGGATGTAGACTTCATCAAAGGCAAGAGCGGTAATCTTGTCTCCGCTACCCTTAATAGAACCGTTTAGAAAGACATCTTTGGCGAAGCTGACAAGATTCAATGGATCAGTATAGTGGCTGCTCGCATGGCGCATCTTAATCCATGGATGACTGTATTCCTCCCGGAGTTCGTCAAAGTAGTTCGGTTCTGTTTTTTTGCCTTCGCAAATAAGCAGTATCCGCACTCGCTCGTCTCGGGTATCGAAACGGCGTTTCAGGGAAGAACCTTTCATTCCTCGTTCCTCCATTCACGCAGCAGGGGGATGCCGCCATACAGGCCGCGCAGATAGCTGCGCAGAAAGTCCGCTCTCTCCTGCCCTTTGAACTCCGCCAGCGAATAAAGATCAGACGCCTGATCCTTCTGCTTTTCCACAAGCCAGATTTGATCACGCCTGAGTAGAGGCGGATCGGACTGTAGCAATGTCGCGTCGTGTGTGGTAAAAATGAGCTGTGCGCCATGCTTATTGATCTTCGGTGACTGAAACATATCTACAATATGACGTACAAGTAAAGGATGAAGGCTTGAATCAAGTTCATCTATAGCAAGTAATGTGCCATAATGAAGTGTAATCACAAGGGGTTCAATATAATAAAAAAGCTGTAGTGTTCCCTCTGATTCAAGCCAGGATGGTAGGCTCATATCTCCGTAGGGCGTAGCATGCTTAAAACTAAATAAATAGCTGCTTTCTTTTTCTTCTCCTCCTTTATTTTGATCGGAGTCTTTCTTTTTTATTTCAATACCCGTAATCCCCGTATCCGCAGCTGCAAGAAAATCGCAAACTGTCTTTTGCAGCTGTTCATCGTGCGCAATCCTTTGCAGAATAAGTTTTTCTGAAGGAGTGTGCTCTTTATTGAAAACAATTGATGGAACAAAGTAATCTTGCCAGATAGGGAATAGTTGCTTGCTATTCAGCTGTGCGGCACGAGAAAGAAAGAGAACATTTTTTTGTGTTGCTTCACGCCAGATGTTTTTACGGCCGCGCAGTGTTTTCCCAAAAATGTAATTTTCTTTCTTATTTTCTGGATCATAGGTACGCTGAAACAATGTTTTTGGGCGAGATGTGACATATTCAAAGAGATATTCCTCAAAAATGCGTTCAGGCGTGCAGCTGAAGCCGTATTGATAACGACGTCCTTCATGCAGAAAACTGATTTCAAAGGCTGTCGGCTCGTTGTGTGATGTCTTGTCAAGAAAGAATGGAAAGACAGGCCAAAGCTGGGTATCAAGATTTGCTGAATAAACCACCATGCGTATCATGAGTTGCAACGCCCGCAGTACCGTGGACTTGCCTCCGGCATTGGGGCCGAAGATAGCCGCCGTACGCAGCAGGCGCGGCACAGAGGGGACACCGGTTTCATAGACGTTGCATTCTCCCAGCGTCTTGTCGTCGGTGGGCACAAAGCTCAGCACCTGTTCGTCACGCAGGCAGCAGTAATTTTTGACACGAAATTCGATCAGCATGGGTTCCTCTCCTATGCTGCCCTTGTGGCAGATTTCTTGCCACAAGGCAAGGCATCCTTCGTGCCCTGTGATACGGGGCACGGTGGGCGAAAAAAAGCCCCGGGCATGACGGCGACACGGTTGCACGGCATGTCCGGGGCTTGGCTATTTGAGCGGGCGGGGGCTACAATCCCAGTTCGTCGCAGCGGGCCCAGACCGTGGCGTAGTCCTGTTCGCGGTCGCAGCGGTCAAAGGGCGCTTCGTACACGATGTCGCGTTCCACCGGCCCGTCGGGCAGGGTATCGTCGGTCACGCGGCGGACGATGCGGCCCGACGTCATGTGCTGCACGTCCTCCCAGCCCAGGGCCAGCCCCTGTTCCGTGCGTTCCGGGCTCTCGATGCTGTAGCAGGTCTCGCCCCGCACGGCCTTGCGCGGCAGGCCCACGCCGGGCAGGCCCTTGGACGTGGTGAAGACGATACGGCCGTGGCGGTCGTACCAGGTATCGGCCTCATTCTGACGTAGAACCGGGAACTGGATGCGGTAGATGGTCTGCAATTGTTCCAGACTCATGCCCAGGGCACGGGCCACCAGCACGTCGATCTCCACCAGGGCCTGCCGCCGGGCATAGTCCGTGCGCAGAGCGCACTGCCGCTGCCAGCGGGGCGTCAGGGCGGCAAAAAAGCTGTCGGACAGGCGCGCGTCTCGCTTGAGCCAGACCTGTTGCGTCATCTCTTCCGTGAAGCACTCCTCCCACAAGGCCGCATAGTGCGTTGTTAGGCAGTTGAGGGACAGGCCCAGCGTACGCGCTTGTGGAGCAAGACTATCCACTAATAAAGGAAAAGCACGGGCTGTTTCTTCATAAAAATCTCCCCGTCCTGTCGACTTGATGTAGAAATCAAAGGGGATAGATGAAAATGTGCAGCACGTAGTCAAGAGGATTGTATTGTCAGCAAAGGTAAAAGAAATAGCCGGATGTATGTGCGCTGTGCTGGGAGGCATGATACTGGATATTAGTGTCCGCTCCATAGATGTGCTGATGCGACGGCGGCAGATGAGCCGATAGTACGCCGTTACCGGTTTACCCTTTTCTTCTGCTGCGGCCTGTTGCCCATCCTCCCCGTCTTCCTGCCACGGCACACAGGGGGTCCGAGTCAGATAGACGTCAGCATCACAGGCCGGGACATAATTGGTGCGCGGCAAATAATCATCTGGTAGATTTGTCAGGTCAATGATGTCATAGTCGGCTTTTTCTTGGCAAATTCTACGAGGCGTTTTATTAAGAGGCGTATTTACATAAAAATGGGGACCAGAGAGTATTAGCTGATGGATCGAGTTAGGAAAGCTTGTCCTTCGGCAAATAGTACTATCCTTTTGAGCATTCGTTTCACTGAACATAACGGTTGAAAAGTAATGATTTGAAATGGATGCGAGTTTTGTATCTGATTGAGAAAATTTTTTAAGCACATTTAATAGAGATTGGGTATGCAATGCTGGTAAACGTGATTCAAATACTGGCGTGTTAGCATCTTCATACAATAAATTAAACTGTTTAAGAGTGTTTGTATCGATATTTATGATACGATCTTTATGTCCTATTGTGTTCCATTCTCCATTATTTAGTTTTATTCCTTCAGATTTTCCTGTACCGTCATGCACAAAACAAGAATCAATAGTTTTTGGTGTAAATAAATTTGAAATACTAAAGAAAAAAGGATTATGTAATTTTCCATATATATTTATGCTAAAACATTCTCGATGTCCTATTGGGAATATTGTATTTTGGTTTTGAAATTGAAAATGTGCACGTAGACGACAGTAAATTTCTTTACGGAAGATTCCTCCATTTACGTCATCATAGACACCTTCAGGATGTACAAAAGCTGAAATTCCTTCACTACTTCCTAGCATCCATGCTTGAGGAAGAAAGCATTTATAAAGATTTGCTTTCATCCCAGATAGGATTGGATAGTTTTGTAATGCATTAAGAAAGTTTTGAGTTCCAGTTATTTCTCCATATTCATGTAAATAAGTAGGTAATAACTGGTGCCGGCGCAGGATGTCCTCGCGCAGGGCGGCCAGCCGAGCGGCTGGGAATTTGTAGAGCACGAATTCCGGGTCGTGGTCGCCCATGATGCCGCCCTCGTTCCAAGAAACCTTAAGCCAGGGCGGGTTGCCCAGGATAAGGTCAAAGCCGCCGCGCACGGCGAAGATGTCGGCAAATTCCAGTTCCCAGTGGAAAAAGTGCAGGCGCCGGGCAAGCTCGCGCACCAGGCGCAGGCGCTCGAACTGCTGGCACAGGCTCTCCACATCCACGCGCCCCAGCTCGTCCTGCAAGGGCAGGCCCGGACGGTCGCCGCGATTCAGAGGATCGAAGCCGGGCAAAAAGGTCTGGCCACGCTCCGTCAGCACGGTGCTGAAGACCTCGCCCTGCAGGAGCAGAGAGATTTCGAACAAAAATTCCTCGCGCGTGGGCAAAAGCTCTGTTTTGTCCAGGGGCCAGAACCAGAGCGCACACCAGTAGTCCATGGCCAGCTTCAGGCGCAGATAGGGCGTGGACTGGCGCACGCCTTCGGCGAATTGCTCCAGTTGCAGGATGCGGTCTTTTTCCTGCACGCTGCGCTGGGCATGGGGGGCCGTGTCCTCGGCCTGGCCCCAGACGTGCAGGCTGTCGCTGGTTTTGGCGCGCAGTTCCGCCTGTTTGGCGGTATGGGCGGCCCACAGGCGGTCCACGGCTTCGGAAAGGCGGCATAGCTGTTCAAGGTGGCCGCTCTCAAAGGGCCGCACGAATTCCTTGCGCCAGTCTTTGGCGGCCTTCACGGCCTCGGGCACCAGCTTTTTGATGTCCTTGTCGTCATAGGCGGCCATGCCGTTGTCGGGCAGGAGAAAGTGATAGATCTCCTGCGGGCGGCGGGGCGCCGTGGCCGTGACCCGGCGCGGCACGCCGTCCTGCCAGGGGGTGCGCTTGCCGCTGCCCTGGCTGATCTCGTGGGCGGGCCGTACCTGCCGCCGCGCGCCCACCAGCGAGTTGCCGCACAAAAGCTGGTTGCCGAACCAGGGCACGAAGACCGAGGACGAGATGCTGTTGAGCCACAGGCTGACCTCGGCCAGCTCCACGGCCACGGGGTTGAGGTCCACGCCGAACACGTTGTTGTCCGCCATGTACATGCGCACCCGCAGCAGCTCGGCCGGGTACTGGTCCAGAGGCAGCTTGCGGCCCAGCTCCTCCTGTTTGCGGGCCAGATAGGCCTCGGCCAGCTGGTTGACGGCTTCGTTGAGGAAGGCGGCGGAGCCCATGGCCGGTTCGCATACGGTCAGGTGCAGGATCTCGTCCGCGCTCTTGCCGGGCAGCAGCTCCTTGAGCGCGTACTTGACCAGACAGCGGGTCAGGCTTTCCGGCGTGTAATAGGAGGCGGATTTTTCGCGGTCGCGGCCCGCCATGCGATAGATGAAGCGGCCCTTGGGATAGATCTTGAGGCGCTTGAGCCCGTCGGCGCCGGTCTCGTAGACCAGCTTGTCCTCGTTGCCGTTCCTGTATTTCTCGATGTCCTCGGCCCGGATGAAGTAGGCGGTCTGCAATTCGTCGTCCTGCGGGTCGGCCTTGACTTCATAAAGGTCGGTCTGGGCAAAGAAGCCCCGGTAGGAGAGCAGGGCCTCATACACCGCGCCCAGCTGGTTGATGCCCAGCTGCGCGTAGGAGATGCGGCCGCGCCGCTCGCCCTTCTTGGGCCGCGTCAGGGACATGAGGGCGATGACCTTTTGCAGCACCTCGTTGCGGAAGCGCACCCGGCGCAGCAGGGGGGTCTTGTCCGGGTCGAACAGATGGGAGCGCAGGGGCGCGATGTCGAACTCATGGATGCGGGGCGTCTCGTCCAGGCCCGTCCTGTCGGCGCTGCCGCTGTAGCCGTTCCAGATCATGCCGAACAGGATGTCCAGGCTCTCGTGCAGATAAGTGCCGTCGCGGGATTCCTCGTCGCTCAGGTTCATCAGCTCCAGCTCGCGCAGGGCTTCCAGGCTGTAGCCGGAAAGGTAGGTCTCGCTCTTGAGCGGTACATAGCCCAGGTCGGGACGAGCCTCGATATAGAACAGGAAGAGCAGGCGGTACATGTAGCGCAGGCATTCCAGCGACAGGGCTGCGGCGTCCAGCGCGCCGTCATAGACTTTTATCTTGGCATCCTGCCGCAGCCAGCGCACGGCCTCATTGCCCAGCAGCTCGATGCACTCGCGCAGGGCGTATTTCAGGTCTTCGGAAACACCGTAGGCGTGCTTGTGGGATTTTTCGTCCAGCGCGTCCAGCAGGGAGAGCCCCTCCTGCGGGCACAGGCTCTGGCGATGCAGGAAGGCCGCCATGATGAAGAAGATCTTTTCGTCCCGGCGGTTGAAGATATCGTCGAAGTGGAAACGCAGCAGACGGCGGGCATTCCATTTGAAACGGTCCACCAGTACGCATTGGCGGGAGGAGAACAGCAGCACGAAACGCGGCGGTTCGGCAGCCGCGAACACTTGCTTGTTCAGGGCCTCTTCCGCGGTAGGCAATCCGCTTTCCGGCAGGGGCTGGCCCTGGGCGTCCGTCAGCGGCAAGGGGCATTCCAGCGGGTCCCACTGGCTCTCGTCCTCCTCGCGGACGGCCACGGCCCACAGTTCCGGCGCGCCACCGCTGCGGCAGACCTCCGTCTCCACCCACACACATTCTTCCCCCAGCGGGCGCAGGGACCGGGCAGGGGCATAGCCCAGGGCTTCCAGCAGGCCGGGCAACAGCTCGTCCGCGAACGCGGCACGGGGATCGGTCCGGGCCTCTTTCAGCCACAGGCGCCCCCATTCCAGCAGACGGCGGGCCGGTGTGGGCCGGGCGCTGGCCTCCGCCGCTTCTTTCCAGCCTTTGACCACAGGCTCCAGATCGCCTTCCAGCATGGCCGCGATATAGTGGGTGGTAAAGAACTCGTTCTCGTTCTTGATGCCGTTCATGTCGAGGGCCATAGCATTACTCCCCGGCCGCCACGATCACGGCGGCGATGCGGATATAGGGACGGTCTTCTGTTTGCAGGGTCTCGCGTATCCAGAGCTTGTAATCATCGAACAGACTGTTGGTGCTGCGTTCCCGGGCGTCCAGACGCTGCTGGGCCAGCCTGTTGTCGGGCGTGATGGTCATGCGGTGCTGTTGCAGTTGCGCCAGCCGCGCGGCCTGCAATTGCTGGAGGCGCTGCAGCTGTTCGTCCAGCCGGGGGCGCAGGGCCTCCTGCAAGGCGGCACGCTCCGCACTCATATGCTGGCGGGCGCGCGCCACCACATCGGGCAGCAGGGCCTGCAAACGTTCCAGCGGAGCTTTTTGCCCCGTATTGGGCGGACGCTTGCCGGTGAGCCCGGCATGGGCCAGGGCCGAGGGCAGGTCCATGTCCTCTTGCGGACGGCCAGCAAGGAAACGGCAGGCAAACCAACTGTCCACCACCGGCTGGCCCTTGAGGTTGGGGATGACGCCGGAAATGATGAACAGGCTTTCCCCGGCCGCCAGATCGGGAACGACCAGCACGGGCGCCTCCTGTCGCCGGAAGGAAGCGGTCACCTTGTCGGAAAGCCAACGCATGACAGGGTGCAGCTCCCACAGGTATTGCACGCGCGGCCAGGCATGTTCCTCCTTGCGGCAGGCGGCCATATCACGCTGGACTTCGTCCTTGTGGGCGGAAAGGCGCAAAATCTTCTCGCGGCGGACCTCCGGCGGGAACTGGCGGAAACGGAAGGCCAGTTCCTTGCACCAGGCGGCGTTGCCGTCCAGGGGAAATTCCAGGGCCTGCTCTTCCTCGCGCACGACCACATCCGCCAGCTCCAGCTTGTGCAGGGCCGTGCGGGCGTATTCGTAATCATCGCGGAACAGCGAGGGCAGGGCGGCCGTTTCGGGCACCGGGGGGCGTTCCTCCTCCGTGCTGGCCACCAGATCCTGCAAAAAGGCCAGCGGATCGCTGCTATCCTGGACACGGGCCTCCATCTCGGCGGCCAGGCTTTCGGCGGAACCGTTCTCCATGGCCGCCGCCACCTTGTTCTCTTCCGCCTCCACGTCATACAGGCCCAGGAAGGCCGAAGGATCGCCGATGTTCTGGGTGGCGGCCTCGTCCTTTTGCACCAGCAGTTCCAGGATGCGCGTGTCCCCCCGGATGTCCGTATTGCGGCTCTCGGTCATCAGATAGCCGATGTAGGGCGTGCGCTTCTGCCCATAACGGTCGATACGGCCGTTGCGCTGCTGGAAGAGCATCAGCGACCAGGGCACGTCGAAGTGGATCATCTTGTTGCAGAGATAGTGCAGGTTGATGCCTTCCGAGGCCACATCGGAGGCGATCAGCAGGCGCACGGGGGATTCTTCCTTGCCGAAGGCCTCCACCACTTCCTGCTGTTCCACGTCGGCATCGGTGCCGCGCAGGGTCACCACCTGCTTTTCCTTGAGTCCAAGGGCCTTGGGCAAATGCGTGTGCAGGAAATCCAGGGTCGCGATGCGTTCCGTGAAGATGATGAGCCGGTCGTCCGTCTCCTTGCCGGTGAAATGGAAGGGGGAGGCCTTGTCCTTGAGGGTCTCGACCAGGGCCTTGAACTTGGCGAAGGAGGCCGCATCGACCTGTGCCAGCGCCTGTTGCAGCTCCTGAAGGGCCGCGATGTCCGCGGCGGCTTCCACGGCCCGTTCCGGTGTGGCCTGCAAGGTGTGCAGGCGGTGGGCCACGGTCTCGCGGCAGGCATCCGGCGAAGAGAAAAGAGCTTTTTCCAGAACGGTGCGGAAAAGCTGCTGCGCGCCCTTGCGGCTGTTCAGGTACCGGAAGTCCGCACCGGTCAGGGCATCGAACACGGCCTCTTCCGCCGGGCTGGCCTGGGCTTTGATGGTATGGATCTCGCGTTCCTTGAACTCGGTGCGTACCTGGGCCTTGATGTCCTTTTTGAAGCGGCGGATGAACAGGCCCCGGATGTCGTCAGGGCCATAAGCGTCCACATTGGTGATGGCCGTCGGGTCCAGCATGTTCATGAGCGAGGCGAAGGAACGCGATGAACCGTCGTGCGGGGTGGCGGAAAGCAGGATCAGACTGTCGGAGCGGCCGGAAAGCAGGCGGGCCAGACGCGCACGCCCGGAGATGCGGCCGGAACCGCGTTCCGCGACATTGTGGGCCTCGTCGATGACGATGGCGTCCCAGTAGGCATTCTCCAGATAGGTGCGGTATTCGGCATCCTGCTTGAGCGTATCCACGGAGACGATGCTTTTGTCAAAATAATGGAACGGATTGTGGTTGGTGGGGATCTGCTCCCGTACACGGTGCAGGCCCACGGAATCCAGGCGGGTCAGCGGGATGGAAAAACGGGACCACAGTTCTTTCTGGAACTGGGTCATCATGCTTTTGACCGTGACCACGAGGATGCGTCTGCCCCGGCCGCGACGGATGAGCTCGGCCAGCAATATGCCGCACTCCAGCGTTTTGCCCAGGCCCACGGCATCCGCGATGAGCAGGCGCTGCCGGGGCTGGCTCAGGGCCAGGGCCGCCGGGTCGAGCTGATAGGGTACGGAATCCATGGCCGCCTTGTGCCCGCAATAGATACGGCCATCCGTGGGCACGGTCTTGCGCAGCAGGCTTTCCAGATACAGGCGCGAATCCTGGAAATAGGGTGAAGTATCCGCCACGAGCTGTGTTTTGGCGGGGTCGAGGATCTCGATCTTTTTTTCCGCGCGCGTCAGGAACTGGGCTTCCTTGTCGCGGACGATCTCCGACAGGCCGATGCAGAACAGGGTATGGCCCCCGCCCTGGGTACGCTCCACCTTGCGCACGAGCCATTGTGCGTCACGAACGACGATACGCGCGCCCGGCGCCGGAATCTCTCCCCGTTGAGCCATGGATGTCTCCTTGCTGTATGGCCCTGTTGCCCGGCGACAGCGCGCCTTTTACCCGGGACGTCTTTCGTCCGGCTGTTGGGGCGGGCAGCTTGTGTACGATGGTCTGCATCTGCGTCTGGAGCGGACCGGCCCCCTGCGGGAACGTGCGTGTATGCGATCTGACGGCGGGACAGGGAAATCTGCTCCCTTTCCCGCAAGGGGAGGGGCAGTCGTGTTTCATAACGTGGCGGATCGGGGCTGCTGCGGATCTGGCATCCGCAGGGCCGCGATTCTGGGTGTCGCCTTGCCACGGGATGGTGTGGACACATTGCTATCCATAGCATCCCGGCGTGTCCCCGGCAAGGGAAGGGGCGTCTTTCCCCCTGTCTCAGAGGCGGAGGGGAATCGCCAGAGGCGTCAGGGGCGATACGGAGTCTTTCCCCTTGCCTAGGGGCGGAGCGAGAGATTTTTCATTCTTTAGTTCGTGGGCGAACGTCTTTCCCCATGCCTGGAGAGGAGCGACATTCCTGGTTATCCGGGTATGTTCCCCATGCCCAAGGTGTTATCCCGGTGCCCCGGCTGTCGCGGCAGCTGGTAGCCTTTTTAGGCCTGAGGGGCTGTTCAGGATGGCGCAGTCCCGGGCAAACGAATCTTTACCATACCCGGGAGAGAGCCCGGCGCGCTGTCGCGGCCTGGGGTGATCCCTCCATGCCTGGGTGTCATTCCGGTGCGTCCCCGTTGCCGCCGGTATCTTTTTTATGCCTGAAAGCGCGATCTGCGCAGAGCTTTTTTCATGTTGCGAGGAATGAGGGGGCAGGAAAACGCGGACAGGTAGGAGTATCGCAGCCCCGTATCGGGCAGTCCCCGGGTACCCGATCAGTCATGTCCCATCACCAAGCCGCCCCCTGGACCGCCCGGTCAGTCCTGCGTCATCCGCAGGCACTGTATGGCCTGCTGGCGTTGCTGTTCCGGGCTGCGTCCCTCCACGGGCAGGGTGGTGATCCGGGCCCAGTCGTCCCGGACGCGCCGGCTGAGGCAGCTGCGCGTGTCCGCATCCACCACACGCCAGAAGGACGGGCCAAAGGGGCAGGCCGCGAGTTCGTGCAGCAGGTCATAGCGTGTGGCCGGGCGCAAGTGGAGATAACGCCCGGCCTTCATGTGCAGGCGGGCCGTGACGCAGGCCGCCTGCCGCCAGTCAGCGGGCAGGTGGAGCAGGGCGGCCCATTGCCGGACGAGCGTTTCCCCCCGTTCTTCGTGGCCGTAATGGTGCGGCCAGAGGGCGCGCGGCGTCGTCAGCTTGCCCGCGTCATGGGCAAGGGCCATCCAGACGGCCAGACCGTCCCCGGCGACGGCATCCATGCAGCGGCACAGATGGTCCAGCACGGAACCGCCATGCCAGGGCAGCGGACCGGCGGGGATGCGGCAGGCCTCCTCCAGAAAGGGGAGCCGTGGCCCTTGCCCCGCTGCCAGCAGGCGGCGCAGCTCCGTGCCGGGCCGGGGATGCTCCAGCAGGCGCAGGAAGGCCGCATCCGGGATCAGAGCAGCAGACATTTCCAGTCCAGGCTGGGGAAGCGGGGCAGCTCGGCTTCGGTCGCGTCCAGCAGGCACAGGGCCAGGGAAAAGAGCTTGTTGGCCGTGTCCTCGCTGACAGGATTATAGCCGTGCGCCAGCAGGGAGCTGTTGCGGGCTTCGAGCAATTTGGCCAGCTGCTCCTCATGCTGGAGATAGGTCGCGCCGAAGGGATCCTCCAGCGCGGCCAGCAGCTGGAAGGAGCGTTGCAGTCCGATGCGGATGATGCCGTCCTCGTCCTGCATGGCCAGCAGGGGCTCCCGCAGGCTTTCCGGTATCCTTTCCGGGGGCACGCGGCTGTTGTCGAGGCCGTGGGCCGCCATCAGGCGTATCTTGGCGCTTTTTTCGATGGCACAGTAGAGGCGGGCCACGGCGTCGTCATGGCGCCCGGCCGCGATCCGGCGGGCGGCATTGGCCAGCAGGTCGCGCAGGTAGGCCCGGCCGCTCCCTTCCGGCAGGGGGCCCTTGGAGGCCCGCAGGCACTGGCCATCCTGCTGGATGGTCTCCAGCAGTGCCAGATTATCCTTGAACAGGGCCAGCGCCCGGAACAGGGCCTCATGGTTCACGGCAAAGGGCTCGAGCCTGCCGAGGGCCTGACGCAGTTTGCCCAGGGCGCCCTTGTGGTCAAAGGCATCCCACAGGGCATAGGCCTGCACCAGATCCGCGATACCGGCGTAGAATTTCTCCTTGCCGGTGACATGGCGGGACAGCTCCAGCGCGATGTTCATGGCGGAGGCGAAGTCTCCCCGGTTGAAGGTCCGCGCCAGGGAGCGTACCTCGCGCAGGGCCATGACCTCCCACGGGTTGTCCTGCTTCATGAAGGTCTCGTGCCCGGACTCGACCACGCCCAGGCCGTTCTTGCTGCGGATGTCGCCGCCCACATAGGCGAAGCGGCTGCGGTATTCCATCATGACCAGGGTCAGGGCCGCGGACATGACCTTGGTCCCGCCGGTGATGTCCGCCACCAGCAGGCTGTCTTCCGGCAGGCTCATGGCCTGGAGGCCCGTGGTGAGGCCGTTGCGGATGTCCCGCACGCAGGCCAGCAGATCCTGATAGTCGGACAGGGTGATCACGTGGGTATCCTCGATGCCCTGCCAGGTGAGGCCATCCTCGATATCCTTGCGGATGGTCTTGCGGGAGGCGGGGGAGGCCACATAGACCACGAAGCGCGGCTGCTGCTGGTCGATGCTTTTGCGGATGGGCTCCGGGGAGCCGCCCACGGAACAGATGAGTACGAAATCGTCCATATGTTGCTCCTATGTTCCTGTCAGGCACGGGATGCCCAGGACAGGAGCGTTTCATCCAGTCGCAGCAGATCCTTGCCGTACACGATGCGTATGCCCAGGGCCTCCGCGCGGGCCAGCTCATGTTTGCCCGGCGGCAGGACGGAACAGAGCATGGCCCGTGCGAACACGCCCCCCAGCCTGTCGTGCAGGGAGTCGGCCTTGTACAGCATGGAGGAGACACTGCCGTTGTCGTGACCGGCGTTCTTCTCCTGCATGGCGGCTGTCTTGCATTCGATGGTGAACAGCCGGTTGCGGACGGAGAACAGGGCATCCAGCTCGTTGGGGACCTGCGCTTTGCTTACCTGCACGGACGAGGCCCAGGAGCGGATCTGTTTGTGGGCCTGCATTTTATACAGCGTCATCCGTACATATTCCTCGAACCAGAGACCATTGCACCAGCTCCGGGCCGCCTCGGAAGGGAAATGGAGGTAGCCGTTGCCGCACTGCACCATGCCGGCCTGTTCGCACAGGGCCAGCAGGGCCGTCCAGGCGGCGGTGGGCGTGGCCCTGTCTTCCGCCATGAGTGGGCAGCCCTTTGCCTGCTGGGCACAGGCATTGAGGCTCTGCAGGGCCCGTTGCCCTTCGTTGCCCCGGGTGCAGACCAGCTCCAGCAGGGCCCGCAGCAGGGCGCGACGCTCCGCCGGTACGGCGGCCTGATCAAGTGACGTCACCGCGTAGCCACCGGCGGACAGGAGCGCCGTCACATCCAGCACGTCCGGCAGGGGCTGGTATTCCCAGCGCCGCCCGGGCAGGACGAGCTGGTCCGAGGCCGTATCCACATAAAAGGTCGGTACCTCGCAGGCATAGGCCCATTCGGCGGCCGCCAGCGCCATGAGCTTGGTGCCGCCGGTCAGGTTGAGCGCCAGCGACTGCCCGGCACAGGCCGCGTGGACAGCGTCCAGCAGATCGAAGATGGCCTGCTGGTGCGTGTCGTGCAGCTCATGCTCCTGATACGACTGCCCCCGTTTTTTCAGCACATCCCGCAGGATGCGGCTGTGGGCCTTCATTTCCGGCGTCACGATGGCGTGGATGCAGGAAGGCTCCAGCCCGGGCAGGGAGGCCGCCAGCACGGACGGCACGACCTGACCGGAAACGAAGGTGATGTGATGCTTGCAGGGAGAAAAGGGCATGGGCGCTCCTTGAAGTATGATGCAGAGGGACGGCCTGCCCCTGTTGGTAGCAGGTCAGCTTTCACGATGGAAAAAGATAATGAAGGCATATTGGGCAGCGTGGTGGCATCCCTTTATGAATCAGGTCTATTTCCACGAGTATCGAAGCCCAGCGCAACATGGCTCAGGGCAAGGTGGCGTCTTAATCCCTTTGAGAATCAGGTCCATTTCTACAAGATAGAGCTAAGGTATGGAAACAGTACTATAATACCTAGTCTTAGTCCCTTTGCAAATCAGGTCTATTTCCACCATTGTTCTCCCCGGCGAGACGGATGAAGAATACCTTGCCAAGTTTTAATCCCTTTTGAATCAGGTCTGTTTTCACTACGATATGGTCGACGTTGTGTTGCTGTGCCGGATGCTGTGTCTTAATCCCTTTGAGAGTCAGGTCTATTTTCACGCTTCAGGCACCGCATCCATCACGACGGCTTCGGTGTCTTAATCCCTTTGAGAGTCAGGTCTATTTTCACCTCCAGCATTTTTCTGAAAAGGTGCCGTCTGGACTTCATGGTCTTAATCCCTTTGAGAGTCAGGTCTATTTTCACACGCCCACCATGCCGAAGTCCTCGGCGGTACGCAGGCTGTCTTAATCCCTTTGAGAGTCAGGTCTATTTTCACACCGTGCTGACGGGCGCGGTGATGTAACGCATGGTGTCGTAGTCTTAATCCCTTTGAGAGTCAGGTCTATTTTCACAGCGGCCCCGGCAAAGCCTTGTGCAGCGCGGCTTTGCAACGGCATTTTCGCGAATCTCCGGCGGTTTGGGTGGAATCATGTGTCCGTTATTCGGCATGCCTCTCTATCCCATTGATATGAAAAGCAAAAAAGTATGCGCGACCCTTTGAAGATGTCTTGTATCGTTTATAAATGATTTCAGTATAGTAAACAATTTCTCCCTTTGTGACACAAGGTTCGCGTGACGGGCAGCAAATCTGGTATGCGAAAAGGGCATCGTCGCCGGCCGGCGGGCTGGTCTCCGGCAATGACTGGTACCGGAGACTAGAGAATGATCCAGGGGGTGGTCTCTTCCCAGCCGGAAAAGTTCCCCAGGCCGCTTTTTTTGCCCACACAGGCTTCACAAAGGGGAAACAGCTTTATTCCGTCTTTTTGTTCATCCATGACAGCCCGCAACCGTTTTTCCATGATTTGCCGCGATGTCGTGGAAAGCCACAGCTCAAAAACGGACTTCTGGATCCTGACACCATAGTCTTGCAAGATGTTTGCTACTTTGTGCAGGCGCTTGGCATCCGTTATGTCATAAATGGCAAGATAGGGCTGTTCCATATCACATGATCATCCAGTCTGTCTGGAGCAGGGACAGGCCTTGCCCCAGAATGTGGCCCTGCCGGGCGCAGCGACGGCAAAGGGGGTAGAACACGATGGAGTCGTTGGCTCCCAGATCGAGCTGTTGCAGGGATCGGCGCAGGGCGTCCAGCTCCGCTTTGTCCATCTCACATTCAAAAACCGATTTTTGCGAATGGGCTCCTTTTTCCTTCAAAAGGGAAAATATCTTGTGCCGCAGCCGATGGTCGCTGATGTCATAGGCGATGATGACATGCATGGAGGCTCCTACCGCAACATAAGGGGGGCATAGTCATCGACCTCCCCTTCCACAAGCCGCCGGTAACAGCGCGCCTGGAAGAGCATCGCTTCCGTATAGGTCATCTGACGGCCTGCACCAGGATGAAAAAATTCATTTTCCATCTTTTTGGAAAACGCTGTGATGACTTTTTTGAAAGCTTCCTTGCAAAGGAGCACAGGGCGCTTTCCCGGGGCGGCCTTGTCCGTCGGAGATGTGACCATCTGGTCGCCCGGCAGGTCACTGATATCTTCCGGCATCCCTTCAGCCGACATAAGGCCCAGCGGGTCCTGCAAAACGGCCTTCATGGCTGTGTCCTCTTCCCTGACCTGTGGGGATTCTTCCAGTGGAGGGGATTCGAAATCTTCCCTGTCCAGCATCTTCATATTGAAAAGGGCGACCGTCAGCGTATCTGCCAGGATGGCGCGGAACTCCTCTACCAGATCGAGCGGCAGGGACTGCCGTCCATAGGCGGCGCCATGCAGGCAGGCCGGATAAGGATCGAGCCCTGCGATGCGGACAGCGGCATAACTGCGGTTGATGAGCAAGGTATATAGCAAGGAGAGGACGGCATTGACCGGGTCCGTTGGAGGACGCCGTACACGGCGTGTAAAGCCCCAGTCCTGGGCAAAGGCCAGGGGCAGATGCTGAAAATAGAGGGCCGCTCCCCTTCCTTCCAGACCGCGCAGGCTGCCCACATCGGGGGCATCCTCGACCTTGCGGGCAAGTTGCCGTAATTCCCCCGCGGCTTCTCCGGCTTTGTCCTGCTGACGACTTCGCTTGACACGGGCCAGCACCGTTGCCTGGTTGAGCAGCTTGCCCTGTACAATGCGGCGGGCCGTGCGGGTGCAAAAGGCGGCATCTTCTGCCAGGGCAAACTGTTTTTTGCGCAAAAATATGTTGGCGGGCTCATTTTGTTCCAAGCGTCCTACATAGCGCCCATCCCGACGGAGAAAGACGGTATCCACTCCTGCATGGAACAGAAGGGACAGGGCTTGCGGCGTCAGTTGCACATTGCCGAAGATCAGCAGTTGCTCCAGGCGCTCGATGAACAGGGTACGCTTCATGTCCTGGGTGGTGACAACAAGCCTGTGTCCCTCCCGGCTGATCTTGGCACCTTGCTCACAAATATAGGCGATCATGCGTACTCCATGGATAAAAATAGAGATCAGGAATACCTGTATGTGGTCCCTTTATGAGAAGTCATTTCATAATTCTGGAGAAAATTTAAAGTTTCGGTTAGTCTCAAAAAATGAGCAAAGCCGAAATGCTAACTGATGATCAATG
>OOCI01000592.1_pt1 | contig 33373 bp, 26 predicted proteins | sample 1671761 | NCBI WGS metagenome assembly OOCI01 (sample SAMN06348190, study PRJEB24527) | human gut metagenome | biome: human gut; feature: ankylosing spondylitis patient; material: feces | host: Homo sapiens | place: China | collected 2015-10
CGTGGCGGGCCGGATAGAGTCTGTCATAAATAAAATTAAGGAGCTGCTTGGCCGCAAAAGTGAAAAGCAGGTGGACGAGGAGCTGTTTACCGAGCGCAGAGGCAGCCGCAGCTTTATTCTGGAGCTGCTGTTTACCGTGCTCAAGGTCATGGCGGTGACCGTAATTATCGCCGGAAGCGCGGGGCTGGGTCTCGTTACCGGTGTAGCCAAGGCATACATCGAGACTACCGAGGACATAGATCCTGCACAGCTCACCAAGAGCGACAGGACTTCCTACATATACGTCAAGGACGGCAAGCTCATAACCACTTACGCCGGCATGGAATATCGGGACTGGGCGGATATAGGCGAGATACCGGATATACTCAAGAATGCCCTGATTTCCATAGAGGACGTGCGCTTCTACAAGCATGACGGCGTGGACTACAAGAGGCTGTTTTCCGCCGTTATAAATACCCTGCGCAATACCGACACCCACGGCGGCAGCACAATAACCCAGCAGCTTATAAAGAATAAGGTGCTTTCCAACGAGCAGTCCTACAAGCGCAAGATAAAGGAAGCTTACCTTTCTATGGAGCTCGAGGATATCATGGATAAGGATGAGATACTTGCGGCGTACATGAACGACGTATACCTGGGCGCCTCCAACTACGGCTTTAAGACCGCCGCCAAGGACTATTTCGGCAAGGAGATGAGCGAGCTTACCATACGCGAGTGCGCCATGCTCGCCGGAATGGTGCAAAAGCCCTACTATACCAACCCGCGCTCCAATACCTATACGAGGACGCTGAGCGACTCTGCGCGGCAGGAGCTGGAGGAGTTGCATAATTCCAAGGGCATAACCGAGGAGCAGTATAAGTACTCCCTCGAAAATAACAACCAGATGTACGCCACCGACAGACGCACCAATGTGGTGCTGCTGGCCATGTACGAGGGCGGCTTCATAACCCATGAGCAGTACGAGGCTGCGCTGAACGAGAGGGTGAACATAAAGGAAAAATCCGCCAGCACAGAGCTGTACGATATGCCTTATTTCGTCGAATACGGCATTCGTGACATAGTTACGCATCTCCTCAAGCAGCGGGATATGCTGGATACGCGCGCCAATCGTTCCGCAATAGAGAATGAGCTGCGCACAGGCGGATACCATATTTATCTCACTGTGGATACGGAGATGCAGCACATGGTACAGGATACCCTCTCTACATGGGAGAAATATCCACAGCTTGCAGACCCCAGCACGGCCACAAAGACAGAGACCAGCGCCGACGGCAACACCATAACTACTATCGAGCCTCAGGCAGCGGCTGTGGTGCTCGATTACCACACCGGCGAGCTTAGGGCCATAGTAGGCGGAAGGGACACCCCCACCATAAAAAAGGGACTTAACAGAGCCCAGAGCCCGTCGGAGGTAGGTTCATCCATAAAGCCTCTGGCGGTATACGGGCCGGCGCTGGATATGGGTGCTTCCCCGGCTACCATAATCAAAAATTTCCCCTGCCCGATCGAGGGATGGGACAGCGAAAAGGGCTACCCCTACATAGGCAGTGAAAGTTACATAGGCCCTCTGACGCTCAGGCAGGGCGTGGTGAATTCCCTCAACGTGGCGGCGGCGAGGACGCTTCTTGAACACGTGGGCTTTGACAACAGCGCAAATTATCTTGAGCTGCTGGGAGTAGATCCGTCACGCATATCGAAGACGGGCTCCGCCATGGCTCTGGGCACCACAAGCATAACCCCCATAGAGATGGCGGCGGCATACGGAGCGATTGCAAACGGGGGCGAGTATCAGGAGCCGTTGTCCTTTACGAGGGTAGTGGACGAAAGCGGCAAGGTAATACTCGACGCTGACGAGATAAGGGAAAAGCATACCGTATTTAAGAAGTCAACGGCTTATATGCTGGTGGATATACTCACAGAGGCGGTAAACTCCGGCACTGGTACCAACGCGAAAATTTCCGGCATGACAGTGGCGGGCAAGACCGGCACCAACTCGGATTACGGCAGCGTGTACTTTGCAGGTATGACCCCCTACTATACAGCTACCGTATGGATAGGCCACGATGACTTTACGCCAAAGCTCAAGAGCAAGTCCACAGGCGGCAAATACGCGGCGCCCCTGTGGAAGGCCTTTATGTCAAAGATACATGAGGGATTGCAGAATAAACCCATAATCGATGAGTCTCCCAATGAGATAGGGCTTGAAAAGTGCACCGTCTGCTCCATATCCGGCAAGCTGGCCACCGACGCCTGCTATGCCGACTCCGCAGGGCATCTTCCAGTGACGGACTGGTTCGCAAAGGATGCGGCGCCTGCCGAGGTATGCGATATGCACGTGCAGACCAGCATATGTCAGGATAGCGGCCAGCTCGCGTCGCCCTATTGTTATAATGTTATATCGGGCTCTGTGGTGCTGATTCACAATGACTCAATGTATGCGGACATTGATCCCATATTGGTCAAACAGTACATACCAAATGCCGTTTATACCGGCGTTACCTCCGAGGAGTACGCAATGACGATGGAGGGGGGAAGTATGGGAGCGACCTGCTCGCTGCATACGCCTTCGTGGTATAACTACGGCGGAGGCAATGAGGATCTGCAAAATGCCAAACAGGAGGCGCAGCGGCTCATAAGGGAGATAGGGAACTACCTGAACAACGTTCAGAATATCTCGGATACGGACAGGAATACCCTCATACAGGGAATGCAGGATCTCGAGGATTACGTGAACGCCTCACTTACCGAATATATTAAGCGGGCTACTGAGCAGCTGCGACTCAACTTCAATGCCATATACGAGGAAAACCCGCCCGTAGGCGCAGGGTGGTAATATGGGCCTTGTTGAGCTTTACGAAAAAGAGCGGCTGCGCATAGCTGAAACAGCCGACGGCCGTGGTGATTATTCCCACCCGGTATTTGGGGAGGGGCCGGTGAACCCGCTGGTGATGCTGATAGGCGAGGCGCCCGGAGGAGACGAGGCAAAGCAGGGGCGGCCGTTTGTAGGTAAAGCGGGCAAGCAGCTCGATGCGCTTTTAAGCGGCGCAGGTATAGACAGAAGCCGGGTGTATATTACCAACGCCGTAAAGTTCCGCCCCGTGAATGTAAAGCCTAAGAGCGTATCCAACCGTACCCCCACGGGCGCGGAGATGAAATCGGGGCTGCCGCTGCTTAAAAGCGAACTTTACCTGCTTTCGCCGCGCATAGTAGTTACCCTCGGCAATACTCCCCTTAAAGCCATTCTGACGCTGGCAGGTGAACAAATACGTACTATAGGGGAACTGCACGGCAGAAGCATAAGCGTGACCATAGAAGGAAAAGGAATGCTGCTTTCGCCACAGTATCATCCCGCAAGCGTGATTTACAACCGTGTACTGGCTGATACGCTGGCGGAGGATATAGGGCGGCTGGGGGAAATGATAAGAGCGGAGGAGGAACGATGAAGCTTAAACGCATGGCAGGCGCTGCCGCAGTGCTGCTGCTTCTTGCGGTCTGTACAGGGGCGCTAGCAGCGGATACCGGTATAATCACGGCTGACGGCGTCAACCTCAGGGAATCCCCTGATAAGGAATCCAACGCCATTGGAACGCTTGAGCTGGGCAGCGAAGTAGAGGTGCTGGCGGTGGAAAACGGCTGGTACAGGATAATGCTCAAAAGCGGAACCGTGGGCTATATCCGCCAGGATTACATCTTTTCAAATTCTTCCGGCAGCCGCGGCGCGTATGTATTGGACGACGGCACATATATACGCGGAGGCCCCAGCGAGGATACCTACGCTGTAAAGCAGTTAACAGCAGGCAAGGGCGTGCGCATAAAGGCGGTGTTTGGCGAGTGGTTCTATGTGGTTGCCGATGACGCCACGGGCTATGTTTACCGCACCCACCTGACGCTCACCGGCTCCAACACCGCGTCCGGAAGCATGCTCCGCACCGGCATGGAGGGCGAAGAGGTGGAGCGGCTGCAGAAGAAGCTATACGATCGCGGCTTTATGTCAAAGCGGGATCTGAGCGGCGTATACGATAGCGCTACCCGCAAGGCGGTGCTGGAATACCAGAAAAAAGCGGGGCTTTCCTCGGCGGATGGTATCGCCGGTGCTGAGACGCTCAATTCCGTATTCGACAGCACCAACAAGCTCACAAAAGAAAACGCCACGTTTACCAAGCTCAAGGGCAGCGTAGTGCTGCTGGACTGGTTCAAGGGCGGCAGCGATTGGCTGAACAAGGGCGCCAAGTTTACGGTGACTGATGTGCGTACCGGCAAAAGCTTCCGTGCAAGGCGCTTCGGCGGCTGGTATCACGCGGACAGCGAGCCTATAACAAAAGAAGACACCGCCGTAATGAAGAGCCTGGAGGGCTTTTCGTGGAACAGACGCCCCATATGGGTTACATACAACGGCAAGACTGTGGCTGCAAGCATGCATACTATGCCTCATATGGCAAACCCTACCAAGAGCAACGGCTTTGACGGCCACTTCTGCATACACCTGCTTAACTCCAAGGTGCATGCTAACAGCAAGGCATGCCCGAGACATCAGGCCTGCGTACAGGAGGCTTATCGGGCTGGCAGGGCAAAATAAAAACAGCATAATTTAATCTGAATATCCCCTGAGGGCGCGCTGCGTTCTCAGGGGATATTTGCCTGTATTGCATATTTTTGTCCCTTATGGCAGATACTTCTATATATATCGCAGAAGTTTTGCATGGGAGGGCAGGGTATGAACGGAATAAAGAAGATAGCCTTGGCGCTGGGCTTCACTAGGAAGCGCAGCGAGTTTGAATTGCTGGAAACCGAAAAGGGGGCGCCGGGCTTTTTTGGCGGCTGGCGGTACGCGGAGGAGCAGAAGCAGGAAGAAAAACAGACAGTAGCTCCCTCGTTTTCCGAAAACATTGGCCGAATTAAAGAAAGCTTTCGGGCGGATATAAATCCTGACATAATAATACGCCGCTTTGCCGCAGGCGGGCGGGCGGAGGCGGCGGCGGTATTCATGAATGGCATGGCGGACGCGGAAGCCATAAATGATTATGTGCTGCGGGAGACAATGAAAAAGCCCTTGCCCGATAAGCCTCCGTACATAGATTATATGATTAAAAACGTGCTGACCGCCGGCGACGTATCCACGGAGAGCGACTGGTATAAGGTAAAACGGGCGATAACAGACGGGCAGACCGTGCTGTTCGTAGGGGATGAAGAACAGGTGGTAATAATAGATACCCGTGGCTACGAGCATCGCTCTGTAGGAACCACGGAAAACGAAAAGGTGGTCAGGGGACCCCAGGAAGGCTTTAACGAGAACCTGAGGACAAATATAACTCTGCTGAGACGCATGATACGCCGGGAAGATCTTGTGTGCGAGATGCGAGAGATAGACGTTCAGAATCACATAAAGGCGGCAATAGTTTACCTTGACGGCAGCGCAAACCCGGCACTGGTGCAGGAGGTTAAGCGGCGCATCGCCGGTGTGCAGACCCGAATGATGTCAAATATAGGCGTACTGGAGCAGCTTACCGAAAACCACCCGTTGTCGCCGTTCCCGCAGGTATTGACCACAGAACGGCCGGACAGAACGGCGTCGCACATAATGCAGGGGTATGTGGCTGTGCTGCTGGACGGCAGTCCATTTGCAAATATAATGCCTACAACGCTGTTTACGCTTATGAGCAGTTCGGAGGACGTATATCTGAGGCAGATGCAGGGTACGGTGGTGCGGCTGGTGCGCTATATTGGGGCGTTGATATCCATACTTCTGCCGGGATACTTCTTATCGCTGGTGCTGTACCATCAGGGAATGATGTCAACAGAGGCGCTTAGCACCGTTGTGGCCTCGCGAAAAATGGTATTTGCGCCGATGGGCCTTGAGCTGCTGTTCTTGCTGCTTGTGTTCCAGCTTATACGGGAGGCTGGCCTTAGGGTGCCGGGCAGCATAGGCCAGGCCATCGGCATAATAGGAGGCCTTATACTGGGTCAGGCGGCGGTAAGCGCAAATCTTGCGAGCTCTGTCATGCTGATAGTTGTGGCCCTGTCCGGGCTTGGCAACTTCTGCATACCGGATTATGCCACGCAGATATCCGCTTCGTATATAAGGGTAGCATTTGTGATAGCTGCATGGATTGGAGGACTTCTTGGCATGAGCTGCATGCTGGTAGCCTTCTTCGCTCTCATGGCGTCTCTTAAAAGCTTCGGCATACCATTCCTTACCCCGGCATCGCCCAAGACATACAGCAAGCGGCCCGCTATAGTGCGGGGCAGAATAACCATGCACGCAAAGACCGACGACTACATAAACACCAGAGAGGGGGAACTGCTTTGAATATAGGCCCAAGCAGGATAGGAAGGCAGGAGAGCGCCGCGATGGTAGGCGTATCCCTGTTTACCGCCACGGTCTTTGCCATGGATTCACAGCAGGCGTACAGCGGCGGAAACAGTACTTATATATGGATGCCCCTTTCCATATTGGTATCTCTCGCTGCGGTGATGGTGATAATGTCGGCCATGGAAAAAAACGGTGCGGATACGCTGGACAAGCTTTTTACGGCCGCCTTTGGCAGAGTAGTAGGACGTATAGCTGCAATACCCCTTATTTTACTGTTTATCGCAAGCGCGTTCTTCATACTTACAGACTTTGTGAACATGATACACAGCTTTGTGTTTTACAATTCCGGATATTGGGAGATAGCGCTGTGGGTGCTGCTCACGTCGCTTTTGCTCAGCTTTATGGGTCTTGAATGCATATCACGTACTACGCTGCTCATATTGCCCATGTTCGCGGCAGCGGTGCTCGCGGCGCTCCTGATACCCTATAAGAGCTATGCGATTTACAGGCTTTCGCCATTTCCCGGCAATTCGCTGGGGGATATGGGCAGGCTGACGCTGCATAACCTGCTGCGTACTTTTGGGGCGATGATGGCGCTGCTTACAGTTACGGATAAGCTTTGCGGAATGCGGTTCGCCAAAAGCTCCTGCCTTATAGGCGCGGTATGTGCGGCTGCGTTTACCGCGTTGACCCAGTTTGCCATAGCGATGGCGTTCGATTATATAGACCTTGCGGATATGCTCTTTCCGCTTTACCGAATGGAGATGATAATGGTGGAGGAGGGGTATCTTTTCAGAATGGACAATCTCTCGCTCTTCTTTTGGCTCATGGCGGGCATAACCACGGCGGCATATTACATTTATGGCAGCGCGATGCTGTGGTGCAGGTGCTTCGGCCCGAAGGACACACGGCCGGGAGTAGTGGCGTTTACGGTTATGACAGGCTGCGCGGTAGTAATGCAGTCCGAAGGACATTACGATGAATTCCGCATGCTCTATTATAATGTGGGCATATGGGGCTGGACGGTAATATCCCTGCCGCTGATAGCGGCGGCTGTACTGAGCGTAAGACGCGGTATGGCAGTCAGGAGCGGCAAGGTATGAAAAAGGCAGCCTTGATGATACTTGCGCTTGTGCTGTGCATGAATATGAGCGGCTGTCTTGGCGCCGTTCAGGCGGACGATTATATATACGTTGTGGGCATAGGCTTTGACAAGGGTTCTCAGTACAGGTTCAATGTTACGTTTCTGGTACAAAAGGACGTGTCCGGGTCCGAGCAGACATCAACGGGCGGCGCTGAGATAATATCTGCCGAAGGCGACACGCTTTTTGACGCAATAACCGTACTGAGCGCGGGAGTGCCGTTTCGGATAAATTTCTCTCGGGCGAATACCTTCTTTTTTGGCGAGGAGGTGGCTCGCAGCGGCCGTATAAAGGAGCTTTCCAACATAACATTTAACGCGCTGAAGATACGCCAGTCGGCAAAGCTCATGGTATGCCTCGGCACAGCGCAAAGGCTCATGCAGGGTCTCTGCCTGGAAGATGTGCCAAATATAACCAAGCTGCAATTCAGCGTGTTTCAGGATTACGCCGCAGAGGGGATTACGGTCATAACCAATTACGCCGGAATGCTGGAGAGCATAAGAGGACGGCGGTCGGATCCGTTGATGATGCTGGGCGGCGTAGATGTGAGCGCCGTAAAAAAACAGAAGTCCATTGCGAAGGAAATGACGGGCGCGGGTGAAAAGAGCGAAGGAAGCGACGATGAGCAGGAAGAACAGGAGGAATACACTACCGGCGGGGTGCGGCGGCTCGGCGGCATGAGCCCTTATGTAGCCGGTACGGCTCTGTTTGACGGCTGGTATATGAAGGGCACACTGAGCGGTTACGATACCATGTTCCTGCTGCTGGGGCGCGGGGAACTGAAAAAGGGAGCCTTGAAGGTACAGCATAATGAGGAGTGGGCAGTGCTTTACATAAAGGACGAGAAGCCTCCTAGGGTAAAGCTGACTCTGTCGGGCGTGCCGCGGGCAAAGGTGGAGCTGGAGATGGCGTGCAACATAGTGAAATACAAGGGAGCGGCCAGATCAGATGAGTGGGAAAGCGGATTGCAGCAGATGGCGGAGCAGCTTATATCGAACGAGATGGCCAGGGTGTTCAACATATGCCGCGAGCTGAACAGCGACGCCTTTGGGTTCGGTGAATATGCGTCTACTCAGTTTTCCGACATCGTGAGCTGGGAGGGGTATGACTGGAAGAGCAAATATCCTCTTATGGAGGCGGAATTCAGCGTTAAGCTGGAGCTGGCGGATGAAAATGTGACCACAAGGCTTGAGTAAAGGGAAAAACTATGGAAACGGTGTTTTTGGCGCTGTGCGCGGCGGGCGCGGCATACTGCGTGCTGTATGGCGCGTATTGTATAAGCGAAGGAAAGGGAAGCAGCGGGGCGAGCGCGATGGCGTTGGGACTGCTTGCGGCTTTCTCAGCGGTGTTGCTCGCGATAATCGCTTAGTTTTGGGAAAAATACATTAAAAAAAGCTGTTTAATAAATCGGTATGGTGTGTTAAAATAACAGCATATCATATAGTAGGGGTGATATTGCGTGACGAAGGGTTACGATAGCGATAAAGATATATTGAAAATACTCGATCAGGCAACAGCGGAGGCCAAAGCCCTACGTAAGGATGCCCAGAACGGCATTTCGAAGAAGGTAATGGAAAGTGCCATGGATATGGCTGCAAAGTATCAGCTGATAATGGACACGGCGGAGCAGGAGATAACCGATGAGTACCGCAGCAGCGGCACGCTGACCAGCGCCCGGGTGTGTGACATAAACCGCGGCATGGACGACTACGTCCTATCTGTCCAAGCGGTAATGTCCCTTATGGAAAAGGCAAAGGCCGAGGGCGGGAAATAGTATTCATTTCCTTTGTAAATATTTGTTTAACAGAAGCCCGCATGCGGTGAAAGCATGCCGGGCTTGTAGTATAATCAATATGCTAAAAGAATGCGGCAAGCTTTTTGCCGCATAAAAACGGCAGCGAAAGGCAGGTGCGGGCCATTGGCATATAATGTACTGGTAAAAACCATTTCCGGCGGTATCCAGCAGTTTCGGGCGAGCGATGCTGTGGACATAGCTATAATAACCGTGCTCATATATCATTTGATACTGCTGACTAAGGAGACCCGGGCGTTTCAGGTACTAAAGGGCATAGGCATTGTATTCATAGCCGCGCTGGTGAGCGATGTATTGCAGCTGGTAACTATAAGCTGGCTGCTCAATTCATTGCTCTCTGTGGGCATTATACTGGCTGTGGTACTGTTCCAGCCGGAGCTTCGCCGTGCATTGGAGCATATTGGCCGCGGCAATCTGTTCTCGCGCGAGTTTTTCGGCAGCATAATAGACAACGGCTCCGAGGATACCGTGCGTGAAATGCATCAGGCTATAACCGACCTTGCCAAGCGCAGGGTAGGCGCGCTGATAGTTATAGAGCAGCGTACCGGCCTGGGCGATATAATAAATACCGGCACGTTTATAGAGGGACGCATTTCCGCCCCTCTTATAGAGAACATATTCGAGCCCAACACTCCGCTGCATGACGGCGCTATGATAATACGCAACAACGAAATCGTCGCGGCGGCCTGCATTCTGCCCCTGGTGGAGGATATAGCAGTGGCTCGTGAGCTGGGCACAAGGCACAGGGCGGGACTGGGCATATCCTCGGTGTCCGACAGCATCACCATAATCGTTTCCGAGGAGACGGGCGTCATATCCATGGCCAGGGACGGCAAGCTGGTGCGCTACATTGACAGCAAGGCGCTAAGGAACCTCCTTGAATCCATATTTATCCATAAGGAAAGGGAATTCCAGATGCCTTCCCTCAGCAGCTTCAGAAGAAGGAAGGGCAATCAGAAATGACAAAGAACGACATAGGCACCATCATACTTAACTGGCTGAAGGGTTTCTTTACGAAAAATCTCGCATTGAAGATAGTATCGCTGCTGTTTGCCATGCTGATATGGGGCTATGTTATGGTAGAGGTCAATCCAAAGAGGGTAAAGACCATAACGGACGTTCCTATAAGCTTTTCCGGCGAAAGCTCGCTGCATGATCGCGGCCTTGCCGTGCGCGGCGACAGGGACGATATACTCGGAAACGCAACGGTAAGGGTAAAGGTGCAGCTTACGGATTATACTGGCCTCGACTCATCGGATATATCCGCATCTGTAAGCCTGCGTCCGGTCAACAAGGCGGATACGTATAAGCTCAAAATAGACGCTACATCAAGTCTCGGCACGGTGGAGAACGTGAGCCCCAGTGAGATAACCATAGAGGTAGATGAACTGGCTACCCTGCTCGTGCCCATAGACGTTGAGTACTCCGGCGAGCTGCCGGAAGGTTACTGGAAAAGCGAGCCTACGCTTGCTTCTCAGTCCATAAAGGTCAGCGGCCCAAGAGATGACGTATCCACCATATCCAAAGCCATATGCACCATAAACCTTGAGGACAGGACCACCTCCTATAACGAGGCGATACTGTTGAAATATGTGGATAAGAACGGCGATGAGATAGATACCGCGCTGTTCCTCGATACGCTGCCGTCCGTCGTTGTAAAGATGGATGTGCTGCGCATAGTTGAACTGCCTATAAACGCTGCGGAGGCCGTGCTCGGCGCGGACGCGCTGCCGGCGAACTATGAGGTATACGATGTGGTGGCGACGCCGCCAACCGTAAGGGTAGTGGGCTCCGAGAGCGCGTTATCCGGCCTCACGGGCATACAGATCGAAAATATCGACGTCTCCGGCAGCAGCTCAAGCGTGCAGCAGAACATAGAGATAACCGCGCCGGAGGGGACTACGCTGTTGGACGACCCGAATATAACGGTATATGTGGGCATAAGGGAAAAGCAGGACAGTGTGCAGTTCAAGGGCGTGCCGGTAGAGACTAAGGGCCTGGCAAAGAAGCTCACGGCGGAGCTTTCCGCTGCGGAGTGCGATGTGAACATAACCGGCCGCACCAGCCTTATGAAGCTGCTCCAGCGCAAGGATGTATCGGTATACGTGGATCTGACAGGCCTTGCCGCCGGAACATACAAAATTACGCCCATGGTATCTCTTGCCTCCAAGGAGATGCAGACGGATCTCCGATGGACGGTGTCCCTGCCTGAGGTCACAGTAACCATAAAGGAATAAGCACATATAATGGCGCTGTTGGTAAAGGATATAAAGCTTCCGCTGAATGAAAAGGAGTCTTTGCTGTCAAAGGTGACGGCAAAGACTCTTGGCATACCGGGAAACGCCGTAAAGGGGCTTGCGATAAAGCGCATTTCCCTCGATGCGCGCAAAAAAAACGATATTTGCTTCATATACACCGTAGAGATAAGCCTTGAGCCCAGGGACGAAAGGCGGATATTAAAGCGCGGCCTGCCCACGGTATGCGAGGCGGAGGCACGGGAAATACGCGAGGTGGCCACCGGCAGCATACCCTTGGATAAGCCTATCATAGTAGTGGGCATGGGTCCGGGCGGGCTTTTTGCGGCGTATACGCTGGCGAAGCACGGCTACAAGCCAATAGTGATAGAGCGCGGCGAGCCAATAGAAAGGCGTACTCTCGATGTCGATGTCTTCTGGAACGGCGGGAGGCTCAGGGAGGACAGCAACCTCATGTACGGAGAAGGAGGGGCAGGAGCGTTTTCGGACGGCAAGCTTACCACACGCATAAAGGACAGCCGTGCTCACGACGTGATAGACATACTTGCGGATCATGGAGCGCCGAAAGAGATACGCCTGCTTGCAAAGCCGCACATAGGCACGGATATACTGGTCAAAGTGGTGAGAAGCATACGCGAGGATATAGTGCGCATGGGCGGCGATGTGAGGTTTTCTGCTAAGCTCGTGGGCCTGGAGAAGGACAGCGGAGATAATATAACCTCTGTAACCGTGGAAAAGAACGGCGAGAGGGAAAGGATACCCTGTTCCGCATGTGTACTGGCTACAGGCCAGGGCGCACGGGATACCTACCATATGCTGTACGATATAGGGCTTGAGCTTTTACCCAAAGCTTTCGCTGTGGGTGTACGCATAGAACACCCAAGGGAGCTTATAGACAGATCACAGTACGGCGAGTTTGCATCGCACCCGAGGCTGGGCGCGGCGGAGTACCATCTTGCGGATAAGGCTGGAAACAGGGGAGTTTACAGCTTCTGCATGTGTCCCGGCGGCGTGGTGGTGGCGTCCTCGTCCGGGCCTGAGCAGGTGGTGACAAACGGCATGAGCCGCCATGCGCGGGATGAGCAGAACTCCAATGCGGCCATAGTTGTTCAGGTAGACAGCAGGGATTATACAGTCGGCCCCCTTGGTGGGCTGGACTTTCAGGAGCAAATAGAGCGGGCTGCGTATTACGCCGGCGGCGGGGATTTTACTGCCCCTGCGGAGCGCGTCGGCGACTTTTTGAGAAAGGCTGCCCCTAAGGCCTTCGGCAGCGTAAAGCCTACTTACCGGCCCGGCGTGTGCAGAAGCAACCTGTACCAGTGTCTGCCGGACTTTGTGTCGGAAGGAATACGCGCCGGAATAACGGCGTTCGGAAGAAGACTAAAGGGCTTTGATATGGACGATGCGGTTATTACTGCGGTAGAGAGCCGCACCAGCTCCCCGGTTCGCATACAGCGCGACGAGGAGGGCTGTGCTACCCGCATGAAGGGGTTATACCCCGTAGGCGAGGGAGCGGGCTACGCCGGAGGAATAGTAAGTGCCGCGGTGGACGGCATGCGTGCCGCGGAACGCATAATGGCCATTTTCCGGCCGATGTAAAGGAGCGGGATAGATGAAGAAAACGATTATAACAGCCATATTGGCGGCTATGACACTTTTGCTCATAGGCTGCTCCGCCAACAATGAAAGGATAGACCTGACTGACCCGCTTAGCGGCAGTTCAATATTGTCCGCGGCGGATCTTGAGGCCTTCTTCAAATACGGCGAGAACGACACGGCCGTGCTTGCGGCCTCATTCAGCATGGAGGATACCATGCTCAAGCTTACTGCACAGCGGGGTTCCATTACGATAGATGGCAATGGTTATACCCTAAGCGGCACTGGGGACTGCATAATACGCCTTGACGAGGGCTGCAAGCTTACGCTCAACGATATTACGGTACACAGCGGATCAACGGCTATCGGCTGCCTTGGTTCAGCTGAGATAGGCGGCGAAAACGCCAACATAATAGGCGTGTCGGACGGAATACTCTGCGCCGATGAGCTTATCGTATCCGAGGGAAGCAGCCTTGTATGTAAGGGCAGCAACGGCCGGGGAATAGACGCCGAGGATATAACAATAAAGGCCGGAGCCAGCGTATCCGGGGAGGGAGTACTGGGCGGAGTCAACTCCAGGTCGGATATAACTCTGGAAAAGGGCGCGTCCCTTGCGGCGTATACCGATGAAAACTACAATGCACTGAAATGCGATGGACAGCTTTCAATGGCGGACGGTTCTGCGCTTACCGTAGAAAATCGCGGCAGGTATCACGGCGCTGAAATTTATGAATTCGCAATTGAAGGTGCTGTGAGCATAAATGCCGCCGGCGGCAGCGAAGCAACTGGACTTTTCATAACCGAGCAGCATTCCAATATGTACGCTGTCGGCAGCTGCAAGCCGGAAGCTCGCGTTGAGAATGGCAAGGGCAGGATAACCTTTGTGGACGATGCTTCAAAAATACCCGCCGAGATACCCCAACCGGACGGCTATATTGAGGAGACGGCGGAAACAGAAGAACAGTAGAAAAATTCTCTCTCATACAAAATGATTTGAGGTGGATTGTGGAATTAGAAAAACGCCTAAAACCAGTCTCAGCATTATGCTTTTATGCGTTGTCGGCGTTCTTTTTGTCGTCTGCTTTTATGCTGCCTTTTAGGTAAATTATACACGGATCCCACGCGGGATAAAATAACATACGAGGGGCAAAATAAAATATGCAAAAGATATTGACATGTGTGGCAAAAAGAATATAATAAGATTAAGAATCATTCTTAATATAATAATTAGCATAAAGGAGATAACGCAAATGGAGCTTAAGGGTACAAAGACCGAGAAAAATCTGATGGCCGCCTTTGCGGGCGAATCCCAGGCAAGGAATAAGTATACCTATTTTGCAAGCGTCGCAAAGAAGGAAGGCTATGAACAGATAGCCGCGATTTTCCTCAAGACTGCCGAAAACGAGAAAGAACACGCAAAATTGTGGTTTAAGTATCTGGATGGTATAGGCAATACCGCCCAGAATCTTAAGGCGGCTGCAGAGGGCGAAAATTACGAATGGACCGACATGTACGATACCTTTGCAAAGGAAGCGGAGGAAGAAGGCTTTAAAGAGCTTGCAGAAAAGTTCCGTGCGGTTGGAAGAATAGAGAAGACCCATGAGGAGCGCTATCGCACCCTGCTTAACAACGTCGAAACGAACGCTGTATTTGAAAAAGCGGGAGAGCGCATGTGGGAGTGCCGTAACTGCGGCCACATAGTAGTGGGTAAGGCCGCTCCCGAGGTATGCCCCGTATGCAAACATCCCAGAAGCTACTTTGAAGTGCGCGAGGAGAATTATTGATTTTTTATCAAAAAGAGATAGCCTGCCAATTGGGCGGTGTCCGTAAAACAACTAACAGCCACAGTAGTTTGCACTGCTGTGGCTGCTCTTGTATCTTATCCTGTTATATGATAATATGGGGCCGACAAGATATACAAATCGGGATTTATAGGTGATGATATGAAATTCTTTATCAATGAAAAACAGCGAAAACAAACAGGTGGTTCTTGTTATTTTGAGTTTCAAAAGGGACAGCATAACGCACACTACAAAGATGTTTTCTGGAAAGAAGATTCATTGCTGTTGCACATGGACTTGATGGACAGTCTGGAATTATTCAGGATCATCCCGGATTTTGATTACTATGGTGTCACAATAATTGATAAAGAAAAATGGGAAGTTATCCAAAGCAATGCTCAAAGCGAAAGTGGCATACTCAACGAGTTGATTACGGAACTCAAGAGCTGGGTTGATGAAAATTTCAATGAATTTAGTTACTTTGTGATTTGCGGCATATAACTTCCGGTTTGCCGGGATGCTGTAAAATACTTTCCGGACAAAAGGGCGCACTTCTATACTCTCCTGTCGGGAGTATCGTGCGTCCTGTCGAGCTTCATTCTCCATCAGCAGAAGAAAACTGCATGACCGAGAATGTTGCGTCACCTTGTTCCGTCAAGGTGGCTACACCCCCTTGCGCCACTAAAGCGACTATCCCCTGTGGACTTGCCGTCCGCAAGCGGTTTTAACAAACCGTTCGCTGCCAGCAAGTTTGAATTATGTGTAGAAAACAATCCGACCTATGATTGCAACCATAGGTCGGATTAACTGTTTTATGAACACCGCCCGATACCGCAGGCTGTTTTTTATGCGTTTAATTCTCCATCTATCGGCGGGTATGTGCCAAGCTCGCTTATTATGCGCTTAGCGTAGGAGATAAAGGTCTTGGCCGCCAGCGATGCGGTATGGACGGATTTTACTATTATACCCATGTGACGGTATTCACAGGGAGCAAGCTCTTTGGTTATTACGTTGGATTCAAGACTGTCCAACACCATTTCCGGCATCACGGTCACGCCGAGACCGTGCTGTATCATGGCGATTATGCCGCGGTTTTCCATGGTGGAAAATGAGAGGCGGGGAGTTATGCCGCTGCCTTTGATTATCTGTGAAACATCGTAGTCAAAGCCCTCGTTGGAGAGTATGAAGGGATCGTCATCAATCTCATCGAGGGTAACTCTGTCCTTGTCTACCAGTCTGTGTCCGGGGGGAAGCAGCACGAGCATGCGGTCTGAGGCAAGGTGTATCCACTCATAGCCCTGAGGCGGGTTGCTCATTATGGCGAAGTCGATGCAGGATTCGTCAAGTTGACTTATAAGGGAGTCGTTGCCTCCTACGATTATTTCTATCTGTATACCGGGGTAGTCATGGCTGAATTCTTCTATTATCTTTGGGAGCCACAGCACAGACGCGCTGGCAAAAGTGCCTATGCGAAGCCTGCCGAAGCTCATACCGCGGATGTTGGCAACTATCTGGTCCATATGGTCGTTGGCATTTAGTATCTCCCGTATGGCAGGCAGCAGCGCCCGGCCATTTTCGGTCAGCCGCACTCCGCCCTTGCCGCGTATCAGCACCGGGAAGCCGAATTCGTCCTCTATGGTTTTGATAAGGTGGCTGACGCCGGATTGGGTGAAGCCAAGCTGGTTTCCGGCGGCGGTAAGGCTCCTGGTCTCTATGACTTTCAGAAGGACTTCAAGTTTTTTTATATCCATACCTGATGTTCCGTTCCTTTTAGAAATGAAAAATGCTCATACTGCTTTATAGAAACATTCATTTTACTTATGCTGTATTTTATATTATAATAAATTACAAGAAAAAACAAGTGCCATTTAACGTTTTTCCCCACCCAACTGAATTTCAGTTATCCCCGACTGCAACAAAAGGCCCCATATACGGGGCCTTTTATTGTTTCGCGCATTTTATAATTATAATTGTTGGAATATACCATATTGGTGTATAATGCTATTAGAATACGAAAGGAACTGTACTAAATAATGCCCAACGACGTGCGCTTGACTACTATGACCTCCTGCGGGGGGTGAGCGGCTAAAATAGGTCCGGGGGTACTGGACGCGATGCTTTCCACTCTTCCGAAAAATTCCGATCCGAAGCTTATAGTCGGCTTTGATACGGCTGACGATGCGGCGGTATATAAGATAAACGACGACACGGCCATAATACAGACCGTGGACTTTTTCCCGCCTATGGTGGACGACCCGTACACCTTCGGACAGGTGGCGGCGGCAAATGCCCTAAGCGACATATACGCTATGGGAGGTACGCCCAAGCTGGCGCTCAACCTGTTCTGCTTTCCGTCAAAGAAGCTGCCTCAGGACGCCATAAAGGCAATACTTGCGGGCGGCGCCGATAAGGTGCTGGAAGCGGGCGCCATACTCTGCGGCGGCCATACCATAGAGGACCCGGAGCCGAAATACGGGCTTGCCGTGACAGGATTTGTAAGACCAGATAAGGTGCTTTCCAACTCCTCAGCAAAGGAGGGCGATCTTCTCATACTTACAAAGGCTATAGGCAGTGGAGTGCTCACTACCGCCGCAAAGGCACAGCTCCTTTCGGGAGAGTACGAAAAGTCCCTTATAGCTGCCATGACCGCCCTCAACGCAAAGGCGCAGCAATCCATGCTGAAATATGAGGTGAATTCCTGCACTGATATAACCGGCTTCGGCCTTATGGGCCACGTCCGGGAGATGGCTGAGGGCAGCGGCTTTACTGCCGAGATAAAGGCGGACGCGGTACCTATACTTCCCGGCGCGCTGGAATTTGCCAACATGGGCATAATTCCTGCGGGCGCATATCGCAACAGGGAATTCATAGAGGACAAGGTAAGCATATGCGAGACGGTAAACAGGGCGGTGTCCGATATACTGTTTGACCCGCAGACCTCCGGCGGCCTGCTTATAAGCCTGCCGGAAAATCAGGCCCACAGGCTTTTGGACGATATAAAGGCTCATACGCCTGATGCTGCCATAATAGGCTGCATAAAGGCCAAGGGAGAGCATGCGATAGAAGTAGTATAAAAAATAAAAACGGAGGGTATGAGTTTATGAAGCTGGCGATAAGTGCGCCGAGGGGAAAAATGGGCAAGCTTGTGACTAGAGAAGCGCTGAAGCGGTCCGGCGATTTTGAGATTGTGGGCGGCATAGGCCCCAAGGGCAGGGACTACATAGGCTGTGACATGAGCGTTGCCGCAAAGACAGACTTCGTAGGCGCAAACACCTATGACGACGTGGAAAAGGTAGTTGCCATGAGCGACGGCGTAGTTGATTTTTCCACCACTGAGGGCGCCATGGAAGTGGCACGGGCTTGTGTAAAGTACAGAAAACCCCTTATGCTGGGCACTACCGGCTTTACAGAGGAGCAGATGGCTGAGCTTGATGAGTGCGCCAAGGCCATCCCCATACTCATCGCCCACAACACGTCAAAGGCCGTTAATCTGGTATACGAGATAGCGCGCATGCTCACAGAGTCCATAGGCGATGAATCCGATATCGAGATAATCGAAATGCACGATAACAAGAAGCTGGATGCTCCCAGCGGCACCTCAAAGGAGCTGGGGGAGATCATCGCAGGCGTCCGCGGTGAAAAGCTTGCCGATGTTGCGGATTACGGACGCAAGGGCAGGGGACTGCGCGAAAAGGATCATATCGGCTACCATTCCGTAAGGGCGGGGGACATCTCCAGTACACATACCCTAATATTCGGCATGGAGGGAGAGCGTATAGAGATAACCCACAGGTCGTATGATTTCGGCACCTTTGCCAAGGGCGCGCTGGATGGGATACTGTTCCTTCAGGGCAAAAAGCCCGGGGTATATGCTTACAGGGAAGTGCTGGGGCTGTAATTGACGGATAAAAACCGGGCAAAAAATTTTACCCGGTTTTTTATTTTTTGCTATTGACCATGACGCTGCGTAATACGTTATGCTGTATTCGCACGGGAGGTGTTGAGAAGATGAAGACGGTAAAGGAAGTAAGCGAATTGGCCGGTGTGAGCGTGCGCACGCTGCATTATTATGACACCATAGGGCTGCTGAAGCCCACCGAGGTGACGGGGGCCAGGTACAGGCTGTATGACGATGCGGCGCTGGAGCGGCTTCAGGCTATATTGCTTTTCCGCGAGCTGGAATTTTCTCTGAAGGAGATAAAGAGTATCATGAACAGCTCGGGCTTCGACAGACGGAAAGCTCTTGAACAGCAGATAAAGCTGCTTGAGCTGAAGCGGGAGCACCTTGACAACCTGATCAACTTCGCCCGTGGAATAAAAGCGACAGGAGTGAGAAATTTGAGTTTTAAGGCATTCGATACGTCCAGAATAGATGAGTACGCGAGAAAGGCAAAGGAAGCCTACGGCAATACTGCGGAGTACAGGGAGTTTCAGGAGAAGGATAAAGAACGTGACGATGCAAAGCGGGAGGAGTTGAATCAGGGGCTCATGGATATAATGGCGGAGTTCGGCGCAATAAAGGATACCGATCCTGCAGGAGATGCGGCGCAGCAGCTCGTAAACAAGCTTCAGGGTTACATAACCGAGCATTTTTACAAGTGCTCTGATAGTATATTGGGCGGCCTTGGCAAGGTATTTTCCGGCGGCGGGGAAATAAACGACAATATAGACCTTGCCGGAGGCGAAGGCACCGGGAATTTCATCGACCGCGCCATACAGGCGCACCGCAAGTAAAAAAACAGCAGACCCGCAGCTATACTGCGGGTCTGCTCAGTCTGATTCAAATATTATCTCTGTAAGCTGTCGAGGCTGCTATTTGGGCAGCCTCTTGCCGCACTTCGGGCAGTACTCAAAGTCACCGTCCACACCCTTGCCGCAGTAGGGGCAGAAGGATGAGGTGGTAAAGCTGCTCTTTTGCGCAGTATCATCACGGTATTCGGTGCCGCCAAAGCGCTGCTCAAGCGGGTCAGGCTCCTCTCCTTCATCGGTTATGTCGAATGAGGAGTAGCGGTTTTTACCGGTGGCGTTTTTGTAGTTGTAGGCAGCCTGCACTATGCCCATTATTATGAAAATTACGCCGAATATGGGGAAAAACGCCGGCGCGCCCATACGTGCCGCCATGATCGTCCAGAATATGCCGAATACTATTGCGAATACAGAGCCAATAAATTTCATCCCGGAAGGCCCTCTGCCCGGCTTTACGCTTTTCATAAGATTTCTCCTTTACTCGTTTCTTATTGCATTGAGCGGACTCAGCCGCATTGCCCTGATGGCCGGATAAAGGCCGGAGAGCATCGCCACAGTCACAGAGAAGAGCACTGCGCCCACCGCAAGGTAGAAGGGGATTATGCTCTTGAAGCCGCTGTCCCCTACGAATTTATTTATCACCGCGGAAAGGCCGTAGCTTATGCCCAGGCCCGCGGCGCCGCCGAAGAAGCCTATGTAGGCGGCCTCGGTTAGGAACAGCTCCGCTATGTTTTCCATGCGGCAGCCCAGCACCTTTATTATGCCTATCTCCTTGGTGCGCTCGTATATGCTCATCATCATGGTGTTCATTATGCCTATGGCTGCGACCAACAGCGATACGCCGCCTATGGCGCCCAGCAGGTACTGTATCTGCTGCATCTGCTTTTCAGCCTGCTTAAGAGCGTCCTGAAGGGAACTGGTGCCGTACCCCATATCGTCTATGGCGGCCTTGACCTCGGAGACGACATCCGTGTTCTCGCATTTTACCATGACACGGTTGTAATTCTTGGTGTCAAGCTGCATGTAGTCGCTGTTTTCCTTGGCGAGCTTCTGCACCGCCTCTATATCCATAAGGCAGTACCACGAAAACTCGTTGTTGCTTGGGGATACGATGCCTATGGGGTCTACGCGGTAGGTCTTGCCGGGGGCCGGCTGGCTATCGCCGTCGCCCGGCAAAACCGGATTATTATTGTTGTAAACGTTGTTATAGTCGAAGGTGAGCTGGAATTTTGACTCCATTGTGACCTTGGGATTGCCGTCGCGGTCCACCGCCTGCTTGCCGGTATTGGGGTCGTAAAACCAGTTCAGCACATCCTGGCTGAGCACCATCTCATAGCTGGAGCTGCCGCGCTTGTACTTGGGGTAGCGGCCCTCCGAAAGCTCCAAACCGAACTCCTCCGCTACGGAGCTGTCTATGGCCAGTATGCTGCAATCGGCCATCCATTTGCCGCTTTTAAGTATGCCGTAGGTCTGTATCTGCGGCATAACGGCTTTTACGCCGGGTATCTTTTTGATAGTTTCGACTGCCGTTTTGTCCAGCTTTTTCTCGGTGCTGGTGCCGCCAGTGGCGGTTTCCTTATAGCTCCAGCGGCTGACGGTAATATTTGTAAGGCTGCCCATGCTGGCATAGCTCTCCATTGTGGATTTTTTTATGCCTATGCCAAGGCTCATCATGACGACTATAGAGGAAACACCGATGACCATGCCCAGCACAGTGAGCACGGCTCTAAGCTTTCTCCGCCACAGGTTCATGAAGGCGGTCCTTAAAATATCAGTGAAGCGCATTTAAATTTCGTCCTCCAGGCTGCGCGCCCTGCGCTTTTTGAGCTTCTTGAAGCCGAAGAAGCCGCCTCCGCCCAACGCGCTCGCGCCTATAACCCAGCCCCACCAGGGGAAGCCCTTGGAGCCGCCCTCCATGCCGGGGTCTGTCATGCCGCCTTCCATGCCTTCGCCTCCCATGCCCTCCATGCCTTCCATGTTTTCCATACCGGCATTGGGGTCCTCCACGTGGAGCGTAAAGGGAAGCCGCTCCTCGCCGGGCTCGCCGTATACATCCTCGTAGGATATTACTACGGTGCCCTGTATATCCCCTGCCTCAGACGGTATTACGGATATATCTGCCGCAAGGGTGGAGCCGGCGCTGAGGGTGCCGCCGAAGTAGCTCTCTTCAAGCTTTAGGCCATTTCCCTCCACCTCGACGATACAGTTATAAACGCTGGAGCGGCCCATGTTGTACATTTTGATGGACATGCTGGTACTTGAATCCAGATAGGACACATCGTCATATACCGTAGGCTCGTCGCACTTCAGCCTGATCTTTTGCAGTATGGGCACGGCTATGGTCTCGTTGGCGGTATGGGCCGCGTTGGTGCTGGCGGATTCATAGCTGAAATCCACATTGAGGGTATATGCCTTTGCCGCCGCGTCGGGCGCGGTCTGGAGGGATACCTTCTGGCTGCTGCTCTGGCCCTTGCCTATTTTGGATATATACAGCGTATTGCTGCCGCCGCTGGCGGGAACTATGGTAGCCGTTTCGCCCGCGTCCTTTATGTGTATCTGCACGTTTTGCAGGTTGGTGCTGTCGGATGTATTCTTTATGGTGAACTCCAGATCGAAGGTCTCACCCGCGTAAATCTTGTCCGAGCTCAGCTTGTAGCTCTCGATTATAAGCTTCGGCACCGAGGTGGTGGTATCCTTGTCGCTGGTGGGCGACAGGCCCTTGCGGACGTTTACAAAAAGGCTCACCGTGCCGCTCTTGAGGTCGCCCTCGTCATTGCGGTAGGTGACGTTGAAGTCCACCTGCTTTACGCCTACGGTAGCCTTCTTGCTCAGACGCAGATGATACAGGAACTCCACCACCTGCCCCCTGCCTATGGAGCCGGGGTAGGAAAGGGTATAGTCCACCAGATCTATGTCGAAGGGGAACTTCTCTATGTCGTTGCTGAGTACCGGCGTTACCTTGAGGTCATACACATAGCCGTTGGTGCAGGTAAGGGGCAGCCGCACCTCCAGCTGGTCGCCGTAATCGCCGGAGGGCGTAAGCACGCACACGCCGTTGCTGTCAACGCTTGATGTGCGGATACGGAACTCGCTGTCCTCCTTCTTGGGTGCCTCGGTTGGCTCCGGCGTGGTTTTGGGGTTCCTGCTTATCATCGGATTACCGGTTGCAGGAACGTTGCTTGCATAGCTTTCTTCCTTTGTTATTTTTCCGTCGGTATCCTTTTCTACCACCCGATAACTTAGCACAAAAGTAAACGTTCCAGTCGTATTCTGATCTGATAGAACACTTGCAGTAAATGTTTTTGTAGTGTTGCCCGGGAGTATAGTTGTATCGGAGGGCAGAGTCACCTGACGCGCCGCGCCGTCATTATTAGGATATATCGCCTCTATATTCCATGTTTTCCCTGTGGAGTTATCAATATCTGCGGTGATTTCCACAATTCCGTTATTCTCGTTTACTGTTGTTCGGCTAATTTTGACAGTAGGGAGCTTATCCTCTGCCATTGCAAAGCTGCTCATTGACAGCACCATTATCATCGCCAAAACTATCGTAATAACCCTTTTCATTCTATTCCTCCGCCATTCTCGTGCTTGTTGTAATATATATCCGTTATGCGGCCGTCCAGTATGTTTATTACCTTGTCAGCATATGCCGCCATATTGGGGTCGTGGGTGACCATTATGAAGGTCTTGCCGTGGCTCTTTACCGTATCACACATGCTGCGCATCACGTCGTCCGACGTTTTGGAGTCAAGGTTGCCGGTAGGCTCGTCGGCGAATATTATGTCCGGGTCTGTAACCAGCGCCCTTGCTATGCCGACGCGCTGCTGCTGTCCGCCGGACATCTGCCCCGGCATGTGGTTCATGTGGCTTTCAAGGCCGACGTCCTTCAGCGCTTTCCGTGCCAGCCTCATGCGCTTATCATAGGGCACCCCACGAAACGACAGCGGAAACGCCACGTTTTCAAGGGCCGTGTAGTAAGGCATGAGGTTGAAGGACTGGAATATGAACCCCACGTACTTCTGCCGGAAAAGTATAAGCTCGGACTGGTTCATTCTTTCAAGGTGCTTGCCGTTTATGACTACCTCGCCGCTGGTCACGGGCTCAAGCCCCGCCAGCATATTCAGCAGGGTGGATTTGCCGCTGCCGCTTCGGCCTATTATGCAGCAAAACTCCCCGGGCATTATCTGCAGGTCTATTCCCCTCAGGGCATGGACGTCAACGCTTCCAACCCGGTATACCTTGGTAACGCTGCGAAGGTCAATTATGGGCTTCTGCTCAGCCGCCTTTTTTTCGGTGGATTTGCTTTCCATCGCACTCTACTCCTCATTATGCCATATATGGCTTATCTTGCATTGTAATACGTAATGCGCTTTAAATCAAATTAACAATTCATTAATTGTGAAAGTTGTGTGGACAGACTCTGTACATACTTAAAAAAGCGCCGTATTACGGGCTTTTTCGATGCTCCCAAATTGGAACTTTATTTGACAGCGGCAGACTTGGGAATATAATTATTTGTGTATTTAAAGAGAAAAAGAGAACTGAACTATGGAAAAGAACAATCAATACCTCGGCACGGAGCCTCTGGGCAAGCTGCTTTTTAAACTTGCGGTACCCTCCGTAGTAGCCCAAATAATCAACATGCTCTACAATATCGTAGACAGGATATATATAGGCCATATGGCGGAAGGCGGCTCTCTCGCGCTGACCGGCCTGGGCGTGTGCATGCCAATCATAATGGTAGTATCCGCCTTCGCGGCCCTCGTATCCATGGGCGGCGCTCCCCGGGCATCCATCGCCATGGGCCGCGGCGACAACAGCGCCGCAGAGCGCATACTCGGCAACTGCTTTATATTGCAGATAATAATATCGGCTATACTCACCCCGGCGCTCCTGATATGGGATAGGGACCTGCTTCTCGCCTTTGGAGCGAGCCCGGATACCATAGGCTTTGCCGCAGGGTACATGGACATATACGCCCTCGGGACGATATTCGTGCAGCTCACCCTCGGCATGAACGCATTTATAACCGCCCAGGGCTTTTCCAAGACCGGCATGTACACCGTGCTGATAGGTGCCGTATCCAATATAATCCTTGACCCCGTGTTCATATTCGGCCTTGATATGGGGGTACGGGGCGCGGCGCTGGCCACGGTCATTTCCCAGTGCATATCCTGCTTATGGGTGCTGCTCTTTCTTAGGGGCGAAAAAACCATACTGCGGCTCAAAAAGGAAAATATGCGCGTTGAGGCCGGGGTCATACTTCCCTGCCTCGCGCTGGGCCTCGCGGCCTTCATAATGCAGTCCAGCGAAAGCATAATATCCGTAAGCTTTAATACGTCGCTGCTTAAATACGGCGGCGACATAGCTGTGGGAGCCATGACTATACTCTCCAGCATCAATATGTTCGCCATGCTGCCCCTTCAGGGCCTGGGCCAGGGCGCACAGCCCATCGTGAGCTACAACTACGGCGCAAAGGATGCAGGGCGGGTACGCGGCGCTTTCAAGCTGCTGCTAAGATCCAGCATGATATATGCCGGGGCGCTGTGGCTCATAATAATGCTGTTCCCGCAAGCCTTTACGGGCCTTTTCACCCCAAACGCGGAGCTTGCGGCATTTACACAGGCGGCGATGCGGCGCTACTTCGCGGTGATGTTCATGTTCGGCATACAGGTAGCCTGCCAGATGACCTTTACCGCCATAGGCAGCGCAAGGTCCTCCATAGCGGTTGCGGTGGTGCGAAAATTCGTGCTGCTATTGCCCCTTATATACCTCATGCCTGCCCTTTTCCCGGGGGATAAGGCCATGGCGGTATATCTGGCGGAACCTGCCGCGGATTTTATTGCCGTTACCTTCACCGCCATACTGTTCTCGGTGCAGTTCAAAAAGGCGATAGAAAAGCTGCCCAACTCTTAACGGATTATTAAAACACTGCCGCTGTTTTGGGTGTTATAATGCAGGATGAAGGCGTCCCCTTCATCTTTTGTTTTTGTTAAGGAGGAAACAATGAAAAAGCTTTTAGCTGTAATAATTGCCGTAATGCTGTGCGCCGCGGCCTGCGCGCCCAAGGAGACCGCCATGGATCCCGTAACTCCCGGTACCGAGGGCGGCCAGACTGCGCCCGCCGGAACAGACGCTTCCGGTGGGTTCATATCCGAGGAAGACGGAAGGAACATAAACGCCATGCTGCCCATAATGGACTCCATAGTTCGCTCCATAGGCATAGACAGCGACACCAAATACGACGCCAAGAGCGACGACCTCATATGGTCTGTGCTGTACCTTACCGGCGTGAACTGGGGCATGAGCATAGAGCCGGAAACTGCCGAGCCTACCGTCACTACCGACGAACAGGGATATGTGACAGTGCCCACTTCCACAATGGAAGATTACGCTGCCGCTGCCTTTGGCGGCGACCGCAGTATTCCCCAGATAGCCGCTTCCTTCGCCGAGTCGGTGACCTTCACCGATTCTGCAGAAGCTTACAGACTCGCCCCCTCCGATATGGGCGATACAATAGCCAGGATAGATGGCATCACACCTGACGGCAGCGCCGTAAAGGTGAGCACCGGGCTTTATTTAGGCAGCGGCGAACGCCTGGGCGGCATGGTATTCACCCTTGAAAAGTGCGATACTGCCGGCCAGTTCAAGTACTGCGTAACAGCAGCCGTAAACGAAAACGAGCTGGGTATATACCAGTGGAAGGACGTAAAGCTTGACAGCGAGGACTCCCTCTCCGCCGACGGCAAGGCCGATTCCGTCAAATTCACCGTGGTTCAGGATAAGGACGGCAATGTGACCGTAAAATTCAATATAAACGGCAAGGAAAGCACCTATGAACTGGGCCCACTCGGCCTTGACGAAAGCTGCATACACGTGGGCGATACCGTCGTTGGAGACGGCTACACTGAGCTTTACGTCACCGGCGACGCGGCCTCCGACGATTACGTCACCTTCGTATACCGCGTGCATAACGGCGAGGTAAAGAAGGCGTTCATCACCGGCACGGTGCAGAGCGTTTACGGTAACGGCGGCGTAAGCGTAGAGACTACCATAGACATTTTGGGTACTCACGGTGCTACCTGCGACTTTATGCTCTCTACCGGCGATTCCGGCGACGACTTTGCCTTCGTGCGCAGCAGCGATTACACCGTAGTATACCCGAACTTCTCCGAGGCGTGGGACTATTCCGCCCTCAAGCTCAGCCGCGATGGCCTCAAGCTCACCATGGGCGACGGCAGCACCGCCGAGGGCAAGAAGGGCGAAAAATTCCTCATAATGGGCACCGATATGCAAAGTTACGCGGATCTCATGGCAGAGGACGGCACCACCTCAAAAATAACCATCCAGGCCTCTGAAGATGAGTACGACTATCTCACATGGAAGATAGACGGCGTACCCGAAAGCGAGTGGTTCGAAGAGCTGGCCTATGCGGGCTAAAAAAGAAAAACCCTTTTAATCTCACAATAACGGCGCTGCCTCATAAACAGCGCCGTTAATCATTTGCTATTTGCTGTATCTGTACAATGTCGCAGTGCCGTTTGAAAAGACCTTTTCAAGGTTTTCGAAGCTTTCAGGTGATATGCTGTAATTGCAGCGCTCGTTTATGCCTATGTAGATATAGTCTACGCCGTATTTTTCAAACAATTCTCCGGAGTTTTTCGGATTTTCAAACATAGCGGCTACGTCCTGTTCGCGGCCGTATGTGTCAAAGCCGTGGTAATAGAGGTAGGCGGATGAGCCGCAGACGATATTGCGCCCGGTGAGGGCTGCTACGGCATTGTTGTGGTGAACGCCGGTCAGTATTATACAGTCCGCAGGAAGGTTTTTGTCGATGAACTCCGCCGCTTCTATCTCACCCTTTGGGAAAAGCTCATATTGGCTTACCGCCTCACGGCCCAGCGTAAGCACTCCGGATAGCGTCATGGCTGTTACCACTATACCGGCAAGCAGCCGCCGGCCTTTAATCTCAGAGAGCCTTGCGTATATCTCAACGAGCAGAGAGGAGACGAGGCCGCAGCAGAAGGCGAACCATATAAACAGCAGCTTGTTATTGTCATAGGGGTTGGGCTGGAACTGTATTATCTCGGAGAGTACCCATAGAAACAGCACGCCCAGCCACGTCTCCTTATCCTCCTTCTTTGCGGCGATAAATGCCACGGGCAGCAGTATGAATATCAGCCCAAGGTTCTTGACATAAAACCAGAGAAAGGTATCTGTGTCGTTTGCCCAGTTGAGGTTGACTGTGAGAAAGCTGCCCGCCTGACGGAAGGTGAAGCAGAGAAGCTGGGGCGCTGCCAGCGCTACCGCGATGACGCCGTACAAAGCGAACTTTGTTATGCTGTTATTCTTATATACGGCCCTGAGAAACCACGGTATGCTGACAAGGCCGAGGGCCAAAAACGAGTGGGTATGTATAAGCGGCAGACAGCCGCCCATTATTCCCAGCGGAAGGAACAGGTCGGCGTCATTATCGAACACTGCCCGGCGCAGCAGGTACAGGCAGGGGAAAAGTACGCTCCAGCCGAACAGCGTAGCCCTCTGGGGAACCAGCATATCAGCTATCACGTTTACCCAGCGCACGTTTTCACCCACCAGGTTTGTGGGCGTCTCATAAAACTCGGTAAATATGCGGGTAAAGTTGTAGGGATCGACCCTCAGATCGTCCATGAAGTAGGCAAAGCCAAAGCCGCCGCCTATGAAAAACAGCACGAACGCCAATACAGCCTTGTCCGCCCGCTTGAACCAGTCCTCGAAGAAAAGGTATACCCCGGATGCTACCGAGAAAAATGCCGGTATCATGGGAAGTATGTAGCTTAGCCTCAGCGATGCGCCGAGGGTGTAGAAGGTGGAGGATACGCTGTCGCACAGAAATGGGTAGCTCATGGGCTGCCCCGCCATTATGGAGTATTCCGGAGGAAAGAAGCCTTGTCGGGTTATGGAGGAGATTATGCCCAGATGCATGCACATATCGCCGTATGTACACTGGCCCGAGCCGAGGCCGCCGTCCGACATATGAGGCAGGGTATGCGACAGCGTCAGCCCGCACAGCAGTAATACGGTTGGTATCACGCCGCAGAGATACGGCCTGAGCTCAGGCTCGCGCACAGCCATAAGCGGCTTTACGGCCTTCTTTGCAGAGATGAAGCCTGTGGCGGCAGCAACGGCTAAAGCCAGCAGCTGCGAAAGCAGCGTAAAGCCCAGCCCGAAGGAAAAAAGCGCCGGCAGCCACATGAGCATAAGAAGGCTCAAAGCGGCGCCCAGGGTGATGCGCACTACCCTAGGGCTGCGGCAGAATACCCAACGGGACAGCAGCTGCCCCGCGGCGATGAATGCCGCGAGATACAGCACAGCTATAATATCCGAAAAAATACTTCCATTCATGCTTGAATTATACCACAAAGGCCGCCGCGCAATTATAAAAATTTATGACCATGCCACGAAATATGAAACATAACAATATATTGTGCGAGTCCTTGCAATGACAGCACGAAATATAGTATAGTAATATAAATTCAACGGGATTCAGGGGGAAGCCGGATGTATAAGGTGATAAAGCGGGACGGCAGTGTAGCCGAATTCGATATAGCCAAGATAAGCGGGGCGATAGCCAAGGCATTCGGCGCTCTGAACAAGCCCTGCGATCCCAACGATATAGACTTCATCGCGCTGAAGGTCACTGCGGACTTTGAGGATAAGATAAAGGACGAACTTCAAAAGGTCATCGACCTGCTGGAGAGCGGTGAAACCGACACTTATACAGTCGGGGCACTCCGACGTTGCAAAGGCGTACATACTCTACCGAAGGGATCGTGAAAAGCTTCGCAACCTCAAGTCCACAATACTGGACTACAAGGAAACGGTAAACAATTACGTCCATGAAAAAAATCTCCGTATGCGGGAAAACGCTACTGCCTCCTATTCCGTTGGTGGGCTGATACTCTCAAACAGCGGCGCGATAACAGCCAATTATTGGCTTTCCGAAATATACGACGCCGAGATATCCGCCGCCCACCGCAGCGGCGAAATGCACCTCCATGACCTTACCATGCTCACCGGCTACTGTGCCGGCTGGTCCCTTGAGCAGCTGATAAAAGAGGGGCTGGGCGGCGTTATGGGGAAGATAGATTCCAAGCCGCCAAAGCATCTTTATTCCCTCTGCAACCAGATGATAAATTTTCTGGGGGTCATGCAGAACGAATGGGCGGGGGCGCAGTCCTTCAGCTCCTTCGATACCTGCCTTGCACCCTTTGTAAAATCCGACAATTTGCCCTATAAGGACGTAAAGAACTGCATAGAGACCTTCGTATTCGGCGTCAATACTCCCAGCCGTTGGGGCACGCAGGCCCCATTCAGCAACATAACGCTGGACTGGACGGTGCCGGAGGATATGAAGGATAAGCACCCCGTAATAGGGGGCAGGGAGGCCGATTTCACCTACGGCGACTGTCAGGCCGAGATGGATACCGTTAACCGGGCCTTTATGGAGGTTATAACGGACGGCGACGCCAACGGCAGCGGCCTTGCCTACCCCATACCCACCTATGCGATAGACAAGGATTTCGACTGGTCGGATAAGCTCAATAACCGGCTGCTGTTCAGCATGGCGGCAAAGTACGGTACGCCATATTTTGCAAACTATAACAAGAGCGGCCTCAGCAAGACAGACGTCCGGGATATGCTCAGGGACGTTGAGGATAAGTCCCTGCTGCGCAGGCGCGCCGGCGGCTTCTTCGGCAGCGGAGAAAACAGCGGATCCATAGGGGCCGTTACGCTGAACCTGCCCCGCCTTGCATACCTTTCCGATGACGAGGATGACTTTTACAGGCGGCTGGACAAGCTTATGGATTTGGCTGCCCGATCACTCGAAGTTAAACGCAGCATAATAACAAAGCTCATGAACGAGGGTATGTACCCTTATACGAAACGCTATATACAGAATTTTGACAGGCACTTTTCCACCATTGGCATAGTGGGAATGAACGAGGCGGGACTTAACGCCTCGTGGCTCCGCGAAGGCCTTGCCGACCTTCGTACCCGCCGCTTTGCCAGGGAGGTGCTAAGGCACATGCTCAAACGCATACAGTCCTATCAGGTAAGCACAGGGCATCTTTACAACCTCGAAGCGACGCCCGCCGAATCCACCGCCTACCGCATGGCGCGGGAGGATAAGGCCCGCTATGCCGATATCATAACCGCATCGAGGAACGGCACGCCGTACTATACCAACAGCACCAATATGCCGGTTAGCTTTACCGACGACCTTATCGAGGCGCTGGACGCTCAGGATGACTTCCAGACTATGTACACCTCGGGTACGGTGTTCCACGTGTTTACAGAGCAGGCGCTGCCCGACTGGCAGCGTGCCGCCGAGATAGTGCGCATGATCACCGAAAATTACCGGCTGCCCTACTTTACCCTTACTCCCACGTTCTCTATCTGCCAGAAGCACGGCTATCTTATGGGCAATCAACCCATATGCCCCGTCTGCGGCGCCCATACCGATGTTTACAGCCGCATCACAGGCTACTACCGGCCAATCGGCAACTGGAACGACGGCAAGCTTCAGGAGTTTCGTGACAGGGTGATGTATAATATATGATCAAAGGAAAAGAGTGATCGCTGTAATGAAGGAAAACAGAAAACTGCTTAAAGAGGTGCTGGAGGACATTCGGCACGACATGACCGACGAGGAGGTGCTTAGCCTGCTGGCAGGCAGACAGATCTCGGTCAAGCCGGAAAACGCGAGGGAAAAGTATACGCTAGGACAGCGCGCGGCGGATACCATTGCAAAATTCGCCGGAAGCTGGGCGTTTATCTTTTCCTTTACGGGAGTTCTTGTGCTTTGGATGATCGTCAATGCGGTGCTGGCGCTTAAGGCATTCGACCCGTATCCATTTATACTGCTTAATCTGGTGTTGTCCTGCGTGGCGGCTATTCAGGCGCCGCTCATTATGATGAGCCAGAACCGTCAGGAGGAGAAGGATCGTCGCAGAGCCGAAAACGATTATAAGGTCAACCTAAAGACCGAGATAATGATAGAGGATCTGTATGACAAGGTCAACGCCATTCTGGCAAGGCAGTCGGCGCTGGAAAAGCAGCTTCAGGAGGAGAAAAAAACAGAATAATAAAATCGCCTTATCCCGCGGTACGACCGTACACGGTGGGATAAGGCTGTTTATATGCGTGGGCTTAATGATCCGCCGGCTTTTTACGCCTGCTTTCGTAGAATTCCTCCAGCCCCTTTATGCCCTGATCTGTTACGGGACGCAGCCAGTTGTATGTGAAATAGTACTTCACGCAGAGGATAGCCTTCAGATAGTCTTCCGCTGCGTACATTATGGCGAACACCGCGATAAATGGCAGCTTGAACACGAAGGCCGCGAGAGTGGTGAGGGGAACCGAGCAGAGCCAGAGGGATAGCAGATCCAGCTTCATGCCTATCCGGGTGTCTCCTCCGGGGCGGAAGGTGCCTACGATAAGTATGTATGGCAGGTTGCGCATGGGCAGCTCGATGCCGTAAACAAGGAGCAGCGAGGCTGTGAGCTTAAGCGTCTCCGGGGTTATGCTGCCACTGAGATTGAAGACGCTGGCAAGCTGGAAGCGGAATATTATTATCAGCACGCCCGTAAGTACCGAGCAAAGGGAGACGAACAGCACGAACCTGCGGGAATCCTCCACCGCGCGCTTTATATGGCCTGCGCCCACGTTTTTGCCCACCATTATGCTGGAGGCGTTGCAAAGGCCTATGAAGAATACGAAAGCGATGTTTTCAAAGGTGCGGAATATGGTCACGGCAGCGTAGTACTGGTAGCCGAGGTTGGCGAATATAACGCTGAACAGAAGCGTCCCGAGGCCCCACAGGGTCTCGTTTATTATTACGGGGGTGGCCTTTTCGTAGTATTCGGCAATGGAACGCTTATTAAAGCCGAACAGATCCTTTATGGGGGAGATGAGCATGTTGTGCTGTATTGCTGATATCGCGAGTATCAGTACGGGGCCGGCCCATGCGGATATGACGGTGGCCAGCGCCGCGCCGCGTATGCCCATTTCAGGCATACCGAACGCGCCGAATATGAGGCCATAGTCCATGAATGCGTTGAGGACTGTGGTGACGAGAGACACATACATGGGCAGCTTTACGTTCTCGGTAGAGCGCAGCACTATGCAGAATACCATATTTACGCCGGTGGCAAGGTAGGACCAGCAGGCGATGCGCAGATATGCGGCGCCCGCTTCTACTACGTCCGGCTCGCGGTTGAATATCCTGACCACACCCTCCGGGAAAAGCAGGCCTATTACGAAAAACAGCGCGGATATAAGGCATACTGAGACCACAGCTATTCCATAGGTGCGGCGTATACCGGCAGTGTCCTTTGCGCCCCAATACTGGGATATGAAAACTGCGGCTCCCGAACACATTCCGAAGGTTATCATATTCAAAAACCAGCCGAACTGTCCTGCCATCCCTACGGCGGAAAGAGAAAGATCCCCGAGCTGCCCCACCATTATGGTATCTACCAGAATGAAGGAGCTGGTAAGCAGGTTTTGCATAGCCACAGGGAAGGCGAGCTTCAGCGCGATGCGCCAGAAGCCCATATCGCCAAAGTATTTTTTAAACATACGACCTCCAGTAAGGGTTGAAAAAAAGGTATTAGCCAACCGTATAAATATATATCAACAAATAAGGATTTGCAATACAAAAGACTCGTATTCTGATTGTGTGT
>OOCI01000605.1_pt1 | contig 32993 bp, 36 predicted proteins | sample 1671761 | NCBI WGS metagenome assembly OOCI01 (sample SAMN06348190, study PRJEB24527) | human gut metagenome | biome: human gut; feature: ankylosing spondylitis patient; material: feces | host: Homo sapiens | place: China | collected 2015-10
TCTCTGCAGCCTTCTGTGGATTCGAAGTATAGTCGCCAAGAGCCATTACATTATATGTATGCCGGCCAATTCCCATGCCTCCGTTCATCATCCATTCCTTAAACCTTCTGGCAATATCAAGAAAATCTACCTTTTGATAAGCCATAAAGGAATCTAAGATGCACAGCATCATATCGGTATCATCTGTCCAGTCGCCTCTTTGCCAACGACGACGATGATCATCCTGCACGATTTGTGAATAGTCCTCTATCCCATTAGGATAGAAACGATCCACCTCTTGCTTGGACATAAACTCCGTGCTCAGTCCCAAGGCATCTCCTACAGTTTGCCCGAAGATAGTGCCGAGGAATCTTTCTTTTATAGTTTCATTTTCCATATTTTTTCTATTCATACAACCAACAAATCGTAAAGTCATCCATATCTAGCAATAGTGCTGTACCGATTACACAGCTCCACTTTTTTAACGACAACACATATCATATTCCCTTTTATGCTCCTTCTGATATTTTTAGTCTAAGCCAAGAAGGGAATTACTCCCAAAGCAAATAACCCATTTTGAGTTCGACTAAACATTTAAAAGTTTAACTAAGTTAGATTTCATAATTAGCAACTGTTTTTCAGAACATTATAGCAAAGAAGTAAGCTAAAGATTGACTAACTTCGACTAAAAGTTCGGCCAACTTCGACTAAACTACGACCAAAACCCACCTTTTTCCATCTATTATTTTTATGATACCTTTTTTCTTAAGCGTAGAGAGGAAGATACTCATATAGCAACAGAAGAGAACACCCAGGCAGAGCAACCAGCTACCGTTCAGGAAACTCCAGCAGGAGAATACTCAGGAGGAGACAACTCTGCAGCAGGAGGCTACAGAGACTGAGCAGCAGGCAAATGCTGAATAAGAATTCACAAGAAAGTTCTATTAAGTTCAATTGAGTTTATTTTGCAATCGACATATAAGAAAAGCGTAGAATCCTGCTGGCTGTAATACCAGCAGGATTCTGCGTTATTATTACGCATTGATAAATTTTTGTGTTAAATTCGTGAAAAATACTTGGAAGATAACTGAAAAATGATTACCTTTGTATTAATTAATGTAAGAATGAGTTTTATGCATATACTGAATGAACAGACACGAGAAACATTAAGTCGGAAGTTAGGAAAAACTTACGATGAGATATTGCAGATGAGTGCGGAAGAGTTAGATGCACTTGTCGAGGCTCGTATTGGCAAAAAACTAACTCCAGCATTCTCTCTCAAAAACATGGTTAATAGAGGGTCTGTCTATTTGTTTTTCAAACGTTTAGTTTCAAAAAATGATATAGACAAACGTTTAGCACGAATTTAAAATGGATAATAGCAAGCAAATTATAGCACTATATGACGACTACAATACGATTATCAAACCGCTTATTGCAGAAGTAGAAGCGAGGACTGAACAGTTCCCGTTACCATTATTTAATGAAATACGTGCATTGCATGACCATATTGCCCGATGCTACTTTAAAGATATAACTCCAGAGCAAAGAAATATCGAAATTCATAAAGCAGAACGTCATGTACTTAGAATTATACTTGACTGCTATAAGTGTTTGAACTTATCTATTCATGATTCGGTTTTATTATTTGAAAAACAAACAAGACATGTGGATTTGACTGTGCTGCAAAACGGCACTTTTTATCCAAAATATAAATCTCTACGCTCTGATGCAGTAAGAGCTGTACGTAAAGCTAAGATTTTAGAAAGTATCAATACTAGCGAAGCGTTAGATATCTATCAGCAGGCCTACAATAAATATAGTGAATTGGAACTTCTCATGGATACAACAGCTCCCGATGTTCACTGGGCTCGTGTACATTTTACAGTAAGACGTGCTTTACAAGTCTTACTATGGATTTTAAGTGCTGTTGCATCAGGAATCATCTCCATAGTATTGGCTGATTTATTCTAGAGTTATTGATATGAGTACAACTATAGAAACTAAATCAACAAACGAACTTTTTGATGGCGCTGTACCGAACACCGATACAGCGCTATTATATGTTATGGACAGCAGAGATGAAATTCTCATCGGAGCATTGCATATAAATTCTGCACCTTATCATGGAGCATAGAAGCATGGAGAAGACCATTCTTCCATTCGTCAGGAATATGGCATATTCCAAATTTAGCGCCCAGGATAGTCCCTGCTACATTATTAGCCACATTGTCCTTCATAAGCCCTACCACCGAAGTTCTCATGACGGCTCCATTAGCTGCAGCTTTTTTCTTTCCCATCTTCCAGATAATCTCTGCAGCCTTCTGTGGATTCGAAGTATAGTCGCCAAGAGCCATTACATTATATGTATGCCGGCCAATTCCCATGCCTCCGTTCATCATCCATTCCTTAAACCTTCTGGCAATATCAAGAAAATCTACCTTTTGATAAGCCATAAAGGAATCTAAGATGCACAGCATCATATCGGTATCATCTGTCCAGTCGCCTCTTTGCCAACGACGACGATGATCATCCTGCACGATTTGTGAATAGTCCTCTATCCCATTAGGATAAAAACGTTCCACCTCTTGCTTAGACATAAACTCCGTGCTCAGCCCCAAGGCATCTCCTACAGCTTGTCCGAAGATGATACCGAGGAATCTTTCTTTTTTAATTACATTTTCCATTTTTATTGCTTATACATCCAACAAATCGTAAAGTCATCCATATCTGGCGATAACACTGTACCGATTAGACAGCTTCACTTTTTTAACGACCCTTTTATGCTCCTTCAGATACAAATAAAACTCTTCAAGTATCTGACGAAGATTATCATCAAGCACATAATTATATACACAACGAGATACTTATGGCTATTTGCGAGGACTAGGGATGAAGAAATCCTCAGGAGAGAAATCATCCCCTTTTTGGCCTGGTCTTTTTGGCGTCCATGTTCTAACATGAATCTTAGGATTTCCTTCTTCTGTAAAATCCCACAACAAGAACACATAGCCATCATCTGAGTACTGGCGACCGCTATATCGTTGGCTAGCCCATTTTTGCCGCAACTTCACTCCATAGAAATTAGGATTAGAGCCATGTCGCATCAGCTCTATGTCCGAGAAATCCACATTGATGTATTCATTGCTCTGAAATAAGGCCCTGAGATTGTTGATGTATTGCTGCTTGTTTTGCTTGCTATAAACCACTTTCTCCTTTACTTGTTGGGAAACACCATCAGCTTGACTTTTACCCATAGTTTTAATAACACGACCTGTGATAATAAGCGCATCATCACTGAAGATTTCATCCAAAGCCGCTATATTCTTCTCAACATAATAGCTTCTGAAATCTTCCACGAACTTCAAGATTTCCCTTCTCATTCGCATATCCAAGTTAGCTTTTCCACCTGATAAAAGTGCAAGATAAGAGTTATTGTCTATAGCTGTTCTTACGCCTGTAATAACCCCTTGCTTGTTAAAACTGATAGTCAGTTCTTTATGCAATTCACCTTTGTAAGTATTGTCCAAAGGTTTCATCTCGACAGGTATCTGACGGACTTCATACCCTGTAAAGTCTTGGATACACGACTGAACATTATTATTCCATTCACAACGGAAATGGATGTTCTTCCAAAGACTTCTCAATCCATTTGCCGCATTATCATCTATTCTTACTCCTCCTAAGTTCAAGAGCCCTACCCTATTTCGCTCAGCTCTGTTAATCTCCGTCAACAAAGCAGACACATTTCTCTCAACTTGCGATTTTAGCGTTTGGTTATAGATTCCATCAGAAAATCGGAACGTCACCTGTGCCAAAGCACATTGAGCACAAGCAAACGCAGTACATAATATCAAAATTAACTTCTTCATATATCTCATTTTAGCAGTATACCTATTGGTATACAATTAGTAAACTTATTCATACTTTCCGTATCCATCACCGCTCCTGTTTTAACATTGATCCTCGCTCCATTCTGCATTGGAGAAAGCACACCAACAATTTGACGGTCGATATTCAACATTATCAGATAGCAAGCATTGGGATCAGACATCGTGCGAAGTTTTCCCCAATCTTCAACCAATCCGTTGTCCATTGCCTTTTCCAATAAGTATTGCATACTGGCATAAGTGTCTATTTCATTTATTTGCTTGATGATATTTGGCAAAGCAGAGCTACCAGACGTATGAGAAACAGAAGCTGTAATTTCACTTGAACTATTTGGAGTAAACTTCATGGTACTTTTATTGACAATGTCTTTTGCTACATACACCATGACAAGAGCCGACTCACCACGCTTAACATTTTTAGACAATAAGGCTTCCCGAACCCTATCCTCTCCGATTTCCGCGATTTCCATTTCCTCACAATAGGCAGAAAGTCTCTCCATCAGTCCCATCAAAGCCAATTTCTTGGCATCATCTTCAGTAGAGGCAGTTGCCTCTGCCGTGAAATACTTGCCTGAAAGTTTGATGTCATTGATAGCATCTATGCCATCCTGCCCAAAACAAAATAAAGGAAAAGCCCAAAGGACTAAGTAACCTAAAATTCGTTTCATTTTTTATTTTCTTGATTTGATGTCATTATAGAGATTCTTCACATTGGTTGTTGGTGTATATAGATACGCATACGATGTGAACAAAAATTTGCTTGTTGCAATATCTTTCACATCACACGACAAACTCAACACATGGTCATAGCCAAGTTCCTTATTATATAGGAACAAGCCACCTTGCAACTTGCCGTTCTTAGTTTCTTCATAGCCAAAATATGGCACGCATCCCATACTCCTTGCAAAAGCAACCAACTGTCTGACTGGCACTACAACTGTTGTTTTTTTCTTATCACTACCTATTACGGTAAGTGAAATCTTTGCCGCTGGAATGGCATCGCAATCCAACAACAACGTATTGGCTACTGTTTGAACTGGGAACTTTGCATCTACAACAGGAATATAATCCACGCTATCTTTCAACTTAAAGAATGTAGTGTTGGTTATCGTTTCCAAGCCATAATGTTTTCCTGGCAAAGTGTACAGAGTATCCGTACCATCCTTCACAATATTCAGCCTCGCAACATCCACATTACAATCAGCAGGGCTATGCTTCAACTTATAAGCCTTTAAGTCTCTCACAAAGTTGGCTTCCAATTCCTTACGTGGAGCATTCATCAAGAAATCATACTTAATCGGAAGAAGAATATTAATTTTCTCGTTTTTACCATCTTTCCATATAATTTGGTACGCTTTGTTATTGACCATTGCTACAGAGCAAGATACCGATTTTGGAAGAGACAGCATCAGGCTCCAGTTTCCCTTGACGAATTTGGCATCCATATACTTTAATTGATTCTTTGTCAACTTATAGGTATTACATAGCAGTCCATTCTCCAAGAAATCAAGCACGGCACCATTCGCTTGCTGCCGATAAGCCTCAGGGAATAGTTGTATGCCAATATGTTCCACCATACCATTTTCGGCTTTTCTAACTACCAGTTGATGATTGTTCTTCTGTATGAAAGTATACCCTATCTTGAGTGTATCGAGACCCTCTAGCTTTAACTCAGCAGCCACCTTTTTCAATTCTTCCGTTTTGAAAGAGAGGTTATTCTGAGCCTCAGCAGCAAGAGCGACGAACATCAAGGATATTATTGATGATAGAATTCTTTTCATGTTATGCTATTATTTTTAGCGATAGCAGATGTCCATTGGCACCTGCTATCATATAGGATTATCAGAATGTAAATTCACGAAGAAGCCCAGTCCACGAATTGCCTTCCTGTCCTCGTTTCATTATTTCCTTGGCGATTTCCGCATTTTTCGGCAAACCGCCTAGTCCTTGTTGATAACAAGAAGCAAGATTGGCTGCAGCCGTCTTAGAGAGATAGCCATTGACCAACGCTTTCTTATAGCAAGCGATGGCTTTCGTGATATTTTTATTCACAAGCTTTCCTGTGAAATACAAATCACCAAGCTCACACATCGCTGGAGCATAATCTCCATCGGCAGCCTTTTCAAGATATGTCACCACCTTGTTTTTATCTACCTTGACCGTTTTACTGCCAGAAAGATGTAATTGAGCTAGGAGGAAACAAGCGTATGGTTCACCAAGGCTTACACCTTTCTCATAATATGCCAACATTTTCTTTTCGTTAGCCTTTTTCCATTCTTTGTCTGCATAGCAGAGACCCAAAAGAGCCGAAGCCACTGGTATTTTTTTCTTTTCAAGCGCTGTCAGTTCCTTTACAGCCGTGGCATAATCAGGAGTAGTTGCTTCCATACAAGCCATAGCGTGTATAAAAGTATAGAAATCCGTTCCTTTCCAACCATTATTGATTTCCACATTATCATCAGCCAGTTGCTTCATGAAGTTCGCCTTCATGCCTTTAGCAGAAGCATTCGCTAACCATTGCAAGGCTATGAGATAGTTTTGTTTTACTCCCAATCCTTTCTTATACATGATGCCAATATTCCACAGAGCCACAGGATTGTTTTTCACCGCAGCTTGCTTGTAAAGACTCATAGCCTTTGAATAATCTTGCTGAACGCCATCACCTTTGTATAAAAGGTCGCCCAACAACATCATTGCACTCGGTATATTTTGCTTCGCAGCCTTGTCAAGATAGCCAACAGCCTTAGCTTTATCAACCTTGGTTCCCTTACCATTGCATAGATAATCGCCCAATTTATAAGCTGCAAATCCATTGTTCAAGTCAGCAGCCTTTTGGAAATAAGGCAAAGCCTCGGCATACTTCTTGGCATGGTCGTAGGTAGTAGCCACCTTGACGATTGCATCAAGAGAATTGTAGTCTGCTGCCATCTTATAATACTTTAACGCCAATTCTGGATTCTTCTTGACGGTATTACCACAACCATTCTCGTACAAATCAGCCAATAGATGCATATCAAAAGCGGAGTGAGACTTTGCTAGGTTCTTCTCACGCTGTTTGACGAGTTCTGAATTTCCAGCCTTGACAGACTCCTTGTAGAGTTTCACCGCCATGACAGAATCTTTCTTGACACCATGTCCCAACTGATAACAAAGTCCCATATTGGCAATCGCCTTGACATGCTTCTGCTTACCAGCCATACTAAACCATTTCAAAGCCACATCGTAGTTTTGCTTTACCTTTTTACCTGTGTAGTAATAGGTTCCCAATGTGTTTTGCGACTCGGCATCTCCTTTCTTTGCCTCATCTATCAGTTTTTTAACCTCAAGAGAATCCGAATTGACCGAAGTCTTTGCCTTCTTCACTTTTGCCGTTTTCTTCTGTGCGGAAACAGGAAGAGCCAAACAAAAAGCCATTGACAGGACAAATAATATACGTTTATTTCTCATAACCATGAATTTTACTGAATATTACCAAAAAACTTTTTATCCAAGGTCAACGACATCGTCCATTGGATTATCCAAGTCGCTATCCGAAACATTATCATGCTCGTTCTGTGCCAGATAACCAGTCTCACCATTATTGACACTAACAATACTTTCCGAATCGCTTACAGTCAGGGTAGAAGGCACATCTGCTAGAACATTACCCGATTCATCGGTAACGACATCATAGGTATTGTCACCATCCACATCCACGGCATAAAGAGTTTCTCCATTATCGCCAGTGAATTGTGCGGCAGATAACACTTGTCCATCTACCGTTTCCACAGTACCAACTGCTGCAATGTCAAGATTTCCCATGTCATTATCGGTTGGATCCACCATAATAACATCATTCGTCATTTCTTGTGCTACCAAACGAGGGTCTACGTCCGGAATATCATTCGTATCTATCTCGCCGGCATGAACGGTATTCTCCGTTGTTGGCTGCACATGGGTGGTAGAATTTCCTTGCGGCTGTGTCACATTATCAGATACCTGAGGCTGAGGCTCTGTAACATGAGACTCATTCTCCGTTGGGGTTACTGTAGCATGCTGAGTTTCCGAGTCTTTGTTTTCTTCCGCAGTCACAGCATCCTCAGCATTCTGACCAATAACCTCCTCGTCCATAGGACTAATAGGTTCCACAATGTCAAGCTCTTCATCGCCTCTTACAATATCAGCCGACACTACTGCACCTGCACCTAAACCTGCAGCACCTGCCAAGGCTGCACCTTTCTTGAAAGTTTCCTTAGCATTTCCATTCTTTGCATTTTTATTAATAACCTGAGTATCCATAATTGTTTGTTTTTAAATGATTTATACTTCGTTTATTTTTCTGATGCAAAGATACTTGTTTTTAGCGGTACTATCAAGTTTTTTCTGCCATGTTACTCCAACCACTAAGGTTCTTTGACGAAACCCAAAGTTTCTCTGACGAAGTCCCAAATACGAGAAAGTTTAGTTTTTCTGTTAGATTTAGGAACAATATAGGATATGTTCTCTAGTTGTTCATCTCTTCCCTCCACTTTGTCTACCTCTATAAGATATGCCGTGTTATTATCATCACTATCCCTACATATCATAGCTAGTTCTTTTGCTTTTTCATCCAAAGGAGCATCCGAAGTAAGAATTTCCGCAATATCCTTATCCTTCACTTTGGTATAAACACCATCTGTACAAAGCATAAAAACATCATGAGGTTGTATGTCACGTATCAAAGTTATAGCTGGACTTTGATAATCAGCTCGGTTATTAGTCACAAAAAGACATTTTGTTATGACATTTTTTTTTGGATGGTCGATAGCCTCAGCAGGAGTTATTACCCCTTCATCTATCAAATCATTTACCAACGAATGGTCTTTGGTTTGGAATATAATTCCTTCCTCCTTACGTATCTGATAAATACGACTATCGCCTAGATGTGCCAGCAACATGCCCTCGCTTGTTTTCGCCATAAAGGCAAGAGTTGTAGCCATGGTTGGGCATATCGCTCTATTATTATATAAGGTGTGGTAGGCATGTTCTACGAGCTGCAATATATCTTCTGCCTTCAGTTCCGAACAACTTTCATTAGCCAGATTCTCTTCTATTGATTGACAAACAAGTTTGCTTGCCACCTCCCCATGGTCTCTTCCCCCCACACCATCACAAACGACGAAATACGAAGTTTGCTTGTTGGCATCTACAGGACATAAGCAATCCTCTTGGCTCTTTCGATTGCCAAGCTGGGAGAATGAACAGGGCTGAGTTATCGAAATTATCATAATTGTTTCTCCTTCCAATAAAGCAAAACCATAGGTTGCAAAATACGAAAAAAAAATCAAAAATGTCCATTTTCTACGGGGAACTTCAAAAGCTCCGTAGAAAAATCCCATTATTAGTGTTTATGTGCTTATTTTAGCCAAAATACCATACGAAAACAAAACCTTTTCATATTTATTTCGAAAGAGCCAAACGGAAGCCTAGATTCATATCACGAATATTAGGAGAATATCCTGCTCTTGCCGCAACAGTTATTGCCCCAGCGATATAACTTCCACCACGAGCAATTCGAGTTGGTCCAGAATTCGGACCGACAGGGTCTTTTTGAGATGATTCTATATAATTTCCCCACCAATCTTGACACAATTCCCAAACATTACCATTCATATCATAAATACCAAGTTCGTTTGATTTCTTGGTACCTACAGGATGTGGTCTATTGTTAGAATTACCTTCATACCAAGCAACATCAGAATACAAACTGCTACCACTATACTGAGTTCCTCTACTCTTATTTCCCCCTCTTGCAGCATACTCCCATTCCGCTTCTGTTGGCAACCTAAATTTCTTCCCTGTCATTTCATTCAACTTAGCTATAAATAATTGGCAATCATTCCAACTAACATTACCTACAGGCAAATCTTCTCCTTTAATTGAAGATGGATTATTTTCCATTACTAACTGCCACAAGCTTTGCGTCACCTCATACTTACCAATATAATAGTCCTTTGTCAAAATCACTTTATGAGCAGGTTTTTCCCAACTATAAGGATTTTGAATTTCAGATGTTGCTCCCATAACGAATGAACCAGACTCCACCTTTACCAATTCTATGTTGAAACCGTTCTTTACTGGTACTATAAGAGTTTTATTTTTATCATCGTTATCTATTGAGCGAGATAAAGACAGGATATAGGTAGCCCCACTTTTTAATTTTCCTACTCCATAATCATAAAAGTTTATCATCAGAGGAACATAATCCTGATGAAGAATACGAAGCATAGAATTGCCTTTAGGCATATAGACCCAATATTCACCTGTCTTTTTCACTACATCTTTTACACCGCCACTACATTCAAACTCAACGCCATCAAGAGCCAAGCCCACTTTCACTAACGCACAAATTTTGTCATTATTGTCAAGCCTAATAGCAGAAGGAGGAGTCCTAGCTGACAAGTCGCCTTCAGAAAGTTTAAAAGACTTCACCAACAACTCCTGAGAATATCCCAAGCTAACCAAACATACCAAGAAACAGAAAGTAAAAAATCGTTTCATATTATTTCACTATTAAATTTTAAACATCATATTTTCATTCAGAAAGAGCAAGTCGCAAACCCAAAATCGGTAGATAAAATAAATCCATACACCACTCTTTTTGCATTGCAACTCACACAATACTAGCTATCATACTACTCTGATAAAGCTAATCTGAAACCTAAGCTACTATCATGAGCAGTAAATGGATCTCCAATACGAACAGACGAACGACAATTTCGTTCATTATTAGGAAAGCCTCCTCCCCTATACATTTTTGAAAAAGTTCTAGGGTTTATCATTATAGGGTCAGACTGAGCCGTACTTTGATACTCTCCTTTTCCATCTTCAACCCATTCCCAAACATTGCCACTCATATCATAGATTCCTAATTCATTCGGAAGTTTTGTTCCTACAGGATGTGGTTGTTTACTATTTGCACCCCACCATGCCACATCAGACAGAATATCACTTCCACTATATTGATAACCTTTTCCTTTATTTCCGCCACGAGCCGCATATTCCCATTCTGCTTCTGTTGGAAGACGGAAAACTCGCCCTGTAACAAGGTTAAGTTTTTTAATAAATTCATGACAATCCTTCCATGTTACCGATTCAACTGGCAAGGTCTTTCCTTTAAAGACCGAAGGATTATTACCCATTACAGATTCCCACAAATGTTGAGTTACCTCATACTTTCCTATATAATAGTTTTTTGTCAAGGTAACTTGATGAGCTGGTCTTTCATTATCATACGGCTCTAACATTTCTGGAGTTGCTCCCATTGCAAATGTTCCGGCCTCAACTTTCACCATTTCAATATTTACACCATTTTTCACTGGGATAACCAAGGTAGTAGAAGAAAGACTTGCGACTTGTCCCATCGGCTTTTCCAATGTAAGTACATAAGTCACGCCACTTTCTACCTTACCTATTCCATAATCATAGAAATTGATTTCCAGTGGGGTGTAATCATTGTGCAAGACACGGAGCTTCGAGTTGTTCTGAGGTAGATAGACCCAATACTCACCAGTCTTTCTCACAACATCTATCACCCCACCACTACATTCAAATTCAACACCATCAAGAGCAACACCCACCTTTATCAACGCACAATACTTGTCATTAGTATCGTAGCGACACGTGGCAGAAGCTCTCGCTAAGATGTCACCTTGTGACACCTCAAAAGAACTAACCGATAGTTTTTGAGCACAAGCCAACATTGTTTGAAACAAAAACAAAGCAATAGTTACGATTATTGTCTTCACAGCACTAAAATTTTATACTTTCTACAATTATTCGATGTTAATTATGAGGAACGAAGAAATCCTCTGGAGACAAGAACTCATCTTTTTTAGAAAACAAAAGACTAAAATGTATCTTTGGATTAGCTTCCTCTGTAAAATCCCACAAAAGGAAATAGTAGCCACCAGTTGCACTTTGCAGCTCTCCATCACCACGAGACAACTGTAATCTAAAATTAACGCCATAAAAATATGGATTCCATGCATGACGCATCAACTCTATATCTGAAATTTTGGCAACTATACACCCATCTTGTTGAAAGTATTTATTTAGGTTACTCAAATATTCCTGCTTATCTTTTACCGAGCATTCATTCTTTTTCAAAGACACCATTACTGGAGTTTCACTGTTTTCGGTAATCGACTTTTTGACATCAAACGAACGAAATCCTAATATATTTGCGATTGCGTTCATATTCTTTTCAGTATAGTAGCTTCTACAATCCTCTAGATACTTCAATATTTCTCTTCTCATCCGCATATCCAAGTTGGCTTTTCCACCTGATAAAAGAGCGAGATAAGAATTATTGTCAATGGAAGTCCTAACACCAGTAATAACCCCTTGCTTATTAAAACTAATGGTTAGTTCCTTATGCAATTCACCTTTGTATGTATCACCCAAAGGTTTCAACACAACAGGTATCTGACGAATTTCATACCCTATAAAGTCTTGGATACAAGACTGAACATTATTTTCCCATTCACAACGGAATGGCATATATTGCCAAAGCATAGATAATCGTTCCGAAGCTTCTTTACTCATTTTTATTTTAGCCAAATTCAGCGTTCTATTGCTACTGTCGGCACGATTTATCTCCGTCAACAATGCTGAAACATTGTTTTCTACTTGCTTTTTTAGTGCTTGGTCATAAATGCCATCACTAAATCTAAACTTTACTTGCGCAAATGTTAGCAATGAGCTAAACATTTGAATCAAGACACTGATAATTAAAACTTTAGTTCTCATATGCATCAAGTTAATAAAACACTTATTCTGAAAGGGCCAAACGAAGTCCTAAATCTATGGTATGAACAGAAGGATAATAAAAATATCGACAAGAAGGACGGCAAGAGAAGCCATCAACTCCCCAACTTCCTCCTCGTACTACTTTCAATTTTCCTTTTTCAAGCCCTACAGGATTTATTTCTGGCGAAGCAGAATAATTTCTTTTCCAATCTTGACAATATTCAAATACATTCCCAGACATATCATAAATTCCCAACTCATTAGGTCGCCTTGTTCCCACACCATGAGCATACAATCCACTGTTATGAGAATTCCATCCAACATCTGAAATATCATTACCACCACTATATTGGTATCCTTTAGACTTAATTCCTCCACGAGCTGCCAATTCCCATTCGGCTTCAGTTGGCAGTCGAGACTCCTTTCCTGTCATTTTATTTAGTTTCTTTATAAACTTTTGGCAATCATCCCAACTCACATTATCCACAGGAAAATTTGTCCTTTTCAAACGAGAAGGATTCTTACCCATTACTATTTCCCACAAAGATTGTGTCACCTCATACTTTCCTATGTAGTAATCATCGGTTAAAGTAACTTGATGAACAGGACGTTCACTATCAAAAGCCATTTCATCACCATCCTTAGCCCCCATCAAAAATGTACCCTTTTCAACTTTCACCATCTCTATAAAAACATTACTTTTTACTTGTATTGAAATAGTGTTACTGGCAACCTCCACATTAGTTTTAGGCTTAGCAACATTCGATATGGATGCAATACTTTCACTTAATTTTGTTATCGGCAAAGATGCTTGCTGGAATTCTGAAACGACAGTACTTTCGGCAACATCAGAGAATTGCGTTTCTTTGAATAAGGCGATTTGAAGGTTACTAGGAGAGGAGGACTTTAACTTTACCATTCCTTCCTCCGACTCATAACCATCACAAATAACCATATAAGAATGCTGTCCAACAGGCAATGTCGCTTTTACCATTCCCTTTGAGCCTTTTACCAGTTTACTATCAATGAGTACCATTGCAGATGTTGGAGTATATCTGATAGTCAACGTTTGCCGTAGAGTGTTTTGCCTGGTATTAGAAACATTCATTGTTAATTGGTAAGTCCTGTTACTCTCCAATTTCTCGACACCGTAATTAGGAAAGGTTACCATAATCGGAGAATAATTGGGATGCTTCACTTTCAACATTCGGCTACCTCGTGGCATATATACCCAGTACTCTCCTATCTTATTTACAACCTTTCCTACAACATTGCCTTCAAATTGCACCCCTTGCAAACCTATACCAACTTTTACTAACGCACAATTTTTATTATTCAAGTCCTTGCGCGGTTGAGTTTGAGCTGACAAATCAGATTGAACAAAGGCAAAAGACTTAACTGCTAATTCTTGCCCTTCCATTCTACACACAATTAAGAGCAACATTAAAATTGTTATAAGTTTTCTCATTTTATACTAACATTTAAATTCTGCAATTCTTATTTATTATAAAATGGCGGCACAAAGAAATCCTCAGAACCTTAATACATTTCTTTTTGGGAAAACAAAAGACCATAACGTATCTGTGGCTTAGCATCCTCTGTAAAATCGTTGATTTTTCTGCATAGAACAGTCCATAAACTATTATTCAGATAAAGCCAATCGAAAGCCAAGGTTATAAATACGATTTTTTGAAGTTCCATAATTACTACGATCAGAAGAACGACAAAATCCTGCAGTTTGCTCCCAACTACCACCTCGATATACACGACAGATGCCATCATCCGCACCTAACGGATTTGTTTGGCTTAAAGCAGAATAAAAGCCAAATCTGTCAAAGCACCATTCATTTACATTACCAGACATATCATAAAGTCCAAGTTCATTCGCAAGTTTGAGTCCCACAGGCTGGGTTTTATGTTCACTATTACTTGAATACCAAGTCACATCTGAAATTTTATTACTTCCACTATATTGATAGCCACGACTCTTCTTGCCACCACGAGCTGCATACTCCCATTCTGCCTCTGTTGGCAAACGGAACTTTCTGCCAGTTATGTCGTTTAATTTATTTATAAACTTTTGACAATCATCCCAACTAACTTGTTCCACAGGAAGATTATCTCCTTTAAAATAAGAAGGATTGTTGTCCATTAGTGCACACCACAATGATTGCGTTACTTCATATTTACCAATATAATAGTCATTAGTTAAAGTCACTTGATGTATAGGTCTTTCTTCTGTCCATGAATTCTTCATTTCTGGGGTTGCTCCCATCATAAAGGTACCAGCCTCAACCTTTATCATCTCTATACTAACCCCATCCTTAACTGGAATCGTAACAGTACTAGCAGACAATGAAGGTTGGTTCTTGTACGATTCTTCTATCAAAGTTATTTCTTCTTTTGTTCCTTCAGTAAGCTTTACTTGCTTAGGAACGCAACCTAAAAATGTCACAGTTACTGTTATAGAAGAGGATTTTGCCTTGATTATAAAGTTACCATCTATATCTGTTACAGAAATATTTTTCGTCCCTGTTTCCTCAACAACGGCACCAATTACAGGTTGTCCATTTATATCAACAACCTTACCAGAGAATTTTACAATTTGATTACTAACAATATGCTGCGTCGCTACATCGTTTGTAGAAGTCGAGATAGTATTTGTTTCTTTTGACAATGTAATTTGAAGGTTGCTCGGTGCTGCTGCTTTCAACTTTACAGTCCCCTCCTCTGATTCATAACCATCACTAGCCACAATATAAGAATGCTGACCTACTGGCAAGACAACCTTGGCAACACCATTAGTTCCCCTAACCATCTTATTGTCAACAAGCACAATTGCGGAAGATGGAGAATACTTGATGATAAGGGCTTGCTTCTTTTGTTCAATAATCGACATTGGTTTTGTCAATATCAAAACATACGTTCGATTGCTCTCCAATTTTTCGATTCCATAGTCAGCGAAAGTCACCATTACAGGAAGAAAACTTTGAGTAAGCACTTTCATTTGTCTCGAACCTTGTGGCATATACACCCAAGTTTCATTGCCATGTTTTATCAAAGGGGTAATAACATTACCTTCTATTTCCGAGATACCACCTACAAACTGTACTTTCACCAATGCACAATTCTTATCATTCAAATCCTTACGAGGCTGAGTTTGAGCAGAAAGGTCACCAGTTATAACCTTAAACGATTTTATCGTAAGTTCTTGTGAATAAACAGAACTTACAACAAGAAAAAATACGGCGAAAACAATAAAATATCTTTTCATTATTTTTCTGAACATTCTATTCTGAAAGAGCTAAACGCATTCCCATGTATATGCTATAAAAACCTTCTGGCTTTTCATCCAAATATAAAGAAGTACAATATTTAGCATTGTCGCTCCAGCTTCCTCCACAAAGTATGCGAGATGCCCCATGCAACGATTTACTGGATTTCTTTGTCGACTTACCTAAATCTTGACACCACTCCCATACATTTCCTGACATATCATATAGTCCTAATTCATTTGGCATCTTTGTACCGACAGGATGCGTTTTATCTTTACTATTACTATCAAACCATGCAACCTCAGAAAGTTTATTACTTCCACTATATTTATAACCACTACTTTTACTTCCACCTCTTGCTGCATATACCCATTCTAAAGCAGTAGGGAGCCTGAAGTTTTTACCTGTCAACTCATTCAGTTTCTTTATAAAATCCTGACACTCTGTCCATGTTACTTTTTCCACTGGCAAGTTATCCCCCTTGTTTTTTGCAGGATTACTACCCATAACAGCTTGCCATAAAGCTTGTGTCACCTCAAATTTTCCTATATAATAGTCATTAGAGACATTTGCCACAAATTTTGTAATCCCTTTAATCCCTTTGCCAAAGGATATTGTTCCTTTTTCAACCTTTACCATTTCTATACAAACTCCCTCTTTTATGGGAATAGTTATTCGCTCTTCTGTAAAAGAAGATGTTGTTGAATTTATTTGATGTGCTATATTTTGTATAGAAGTACTTTCCCCTAAAGACGTTACGTCTGTTTGGGCTGTTTGTTGCTCTTCTTTGGTAAAAGTGCTTTCGTTTTTACCAGTTGAAAGTATTTCCTTGTTCAATGCAACTTGAAGGTTACTTGGGGATGAACCTTTCAACTTAACTGTTCCTTCTTCCGATTCATAACCATCACAAATAACCATATAAGAATGCTGTCCTATAGGCAATGTTGTCTTTACTATGCCATTTGAACCTTTAATAAGTTTACTATCAATGAGTACCATGGCCGAACTAGGAGAATACCTGATAGTCAAAGTTTGTTGTTGAACAGTTTGTGGAACATTAGATACCTTCAATGTCAATTGATAAGTTCGATTACTCTCCAATTTCTCAATGCCAAAATTCGCAAATGTCACCATAATTGGGGAACAATTTGGATGTTTTACTTTCAGCATACGACAGCCTCGTGGCATATATACCCAATATTCACCCACCTTATTTGCAATCTCCCCCATTATATTACCTTCAAATTGAACACCTTGCAATCCTATACCAACTTTTACTAACGCACAATTTTTGCCGTTTAAGTCTTTGCGCGGTTGAATTTGGACCGACAAATCAGAAGGAACAAGGGTGAAATACTTAACAGCTAAATCTTGCCCTTCCACTCGCCCCACGATTAAGAGCAACAATATGATTGCTATGAGTTTTCTCATTTTTATACGAACATTTTAAGTCGTTCACTAAATATCAATACATAATCTGAAAAGTTCTCACTTACAGGTAATCAAATGTTGTATTTCCAAACCTATCTATCAATCCTCATTTCCCATTTTTCATAATCAAGCCAAATCCCTCTGAAAAAGGTTTTCTAAATCCACTTGAAAATAGTTCTTTTGCTTTATCGTTAGAAAAATAAAATTCTGAATTGATGAGTTTTTTTCCAAACTCATCTATATAATAAAAAGTATTCTTATCACAGACTAACAAAAAACCTCCAGAATACCCCGCTGTTGCACATAAAATTTTCTGAGGATAGATAAATTTCAAATTTCCTTCTGTATCATAACATTTTTTACCATCAAAATGAAGATTATTATAATTTCCTACAAGATAACCATCTAAATCAGTTCTTTCGTCTGTCAAGAAATTATATAAAAAATATTTTTCGTTTATCTTGCACATTACTAATTTAGGACTATACTCTTTAACCCTATCACTTTCAAAAGTATAAAGTTGTCCAACTAGAGAGCCTGTTTTATCAAATGCAAACAATGAGCACTTTTTATTGTTTTCTATCAAAATATAATCTTCATTTACACACCGAACATAGCCATTATAATCAAATATTTTACAAATATACTTTTTCTTTACAACTTCACTCTGCCCTCCTACTCTGCTATACTTATATATCTGTTTATCAGAAGCAAAGATTATTTTATCTTTCAAAACCCATATTCCCTTATAATCACTAAGAGGCAAAACAATTTGTCCAAATTCATTTAGAAGCCCCCTTTTCCCATTATTGCGATTATATATAATAGATAAGCCATTATAAAATGGCTGTAAACCTATCTTTTGTTTCCCTTTTAACTTAGACTCATAATCAGAATTCCGATTATTTATAACAGTGCCCGCTTTACTTAAAAAACAATTCTTTCCATCTAAAGATACTGCGAGTTTGTCTTCACTATACATTTTAGGCCACTCCAAAAACATTCTACTAAAACTCATTTTGTTTCCTTCCTTAGTTATCAAGTCGACATTTCCATATCCATAATCAACAACCATTACGCCCTCAGAGAAACCTATTGGTTCACTATAAGAGCTTATGTTATTAAAAACTGTAGCCAATTCTTTTGTTATGGCATTATGCGCTCTTTGGGCAAATAAGATTGTATCGCACAAAGCTATCTTATCATAAAGAGCAGAATTAACAAATTGTTTAAATTCCGGCTGTAGAATTTCTTCATAATATGTTTTTGCTGCCTTATAATCCTTTTTATTATAACATGATTCCGCTTTTGCTAAAAGCGCATCATACTGTTTTTTAAAAAGATTATCCAATTTAAATGTATTCTTTTCTACCATACGAGCTGTCAAGCTTAAATCGTACGTTCTATTACCTTCTAATCTGTCAACACCATAGTTTGCAAACACTATCAATACTGGTGAATAATCAGAATGCTTTACTTTAAGCATGCGACTACCCCGTGGGATATAAACCCAATATTCCCCGACCTTATTTACAACATTGCCTACAACATTGCCTTCAAATTGCACTCCTTGCAAACCTATCCCAACTTTTACCAATGCGCAATTCTTATCATTCAAATCCTTACGAGGTTGAGTTTGAGCAGAGAGGTCACTTTCTGCAATACCAAAGGATTTTACATGCAATTCCTGAGAATAAACAGAAATGGAGAATAGTAATAGTATAAAGAGAGCAAATACTTTCCTTATTTTCCCTACTTTAAAAGTAATATACTTCATTCTTTAACTAAACATTTTTACTAACAAACAAAATACAAAGAAAATCAAAGCCACAATTAAGCAAAGTATCTTTGCGAACCAAAGTCCCCATTCTACTTTTATTATCGCTTTCGGAAAATCTGTTGCAACATATTCAGTTCTTTTAGGACTGGCCACATATGATAATGGCTTTTTAAGCCTGTAACTTGCATACAATAGATTCACAATAACATTCAGAATCAAATGAGTAAGTTCTAAAAGTATAACCAACAAGCAAGATATTATTATGACTTGTGCATAATGATTATGCAACAACTCATCCAACTTATACTCACCTTTTTCAACCAATAGCCAAATCAGTCCTAACCCTGTAATTGCCAAATATCTAATATAAGTCGATATTCTGCCAGAAAACAAGACCGCATTTTTCATACGTTCGTTATATTTTTTCCGAATATCTTGAATATTATTTATCATTTGCATATTGCCCCCCTACCCCTTATCGTTACAATTGGCAAGAACTCTAAGGAACAATAATAACCCCTTTACATTTTACATTATCTTTCAAAGAATCCATTGGGACTTTACCACTTTCATCTTCATCACCACGACTTTGTAGTTTTTCCCGACTATAACGCACTTTTTCCAAAGCATGGTCAAAGTCGTTATTTCTAAACTGATGCAGAGTCAATGCTTTAATTCTTTTTCTAGAAACAGGCAGAAATTTATAATTATGTCTCATCTTTGCTTAAAAAAGTCTCTTATTAATTATATTTTCAAACATCTTGAATTCTAATTCTCCCTATTATTCTGTGAGAACCAAACGAAAGCCAATATCATCAGACTTAACAATAGCCCCCGTTGCATTACGACTTTTCACACTGCAAAATTGACTGCCTGCAAAAAACCACCGCCAACTGCCACCTCGCAAAACTCGTCTTGCTCCATCTACAGGACCTTTTGGATCTACTGACGCAGAACTAGAATAATCTCCGTACCAATCTTCACACCATTCATATACATTGCCTGACATATCATAAAGCCCTAATTCATTCGGTCGTTTCATTCCTACTTCATGAACTTTCCCATCTTTCCAACCTACATCATCAAATTTACTACTACCACTATACATATAATCCTTACTATTTTTTCCGCCAATAGCAGCATATTCCCACTCCGCTTCTGTAGGAAGACGAAACTGGCAGTTTGTAATCTCATTAAGTTTAGATATAAATTTTTGGCAATCATTCCAACTTACCATTCCCACAGGATATTTAACACCTTTATTTTTGGAAGGGTTCGTACCCATTATCACTTGCCACAGTGCTTGAGTTACCTCATATTTTCCAATATAGTAGTTTCTTGTCAATGTTACTTTATGAACTGGTTTTTCTTTGTTTCCATCCTCTCCCACCTTAGAAGTAGCCCCCATCATAAACGTTCCTGCCTCAACTTTCACCATTTCAATACTAATACCGTCCTTTACAGGAATCGTTATCGTATTACCAGAAATTTTACTGGAGCTACTAGCAGAAGTTGGCCTTTGTTGCACTGTTGTTTGAGCTATAGGTTCAGTAGGTTGTACCATATTACCATTCTGATTCAGCACCAACACATAAGTCCTATTACCCTCCAACTTCTCCACGCCAAAATCTGCAAAAGTAACCATGACAGGCAGAAAATTCTTGGTTATCACTTTTATCTGTCGTGAATTCTGAGGCATGTAAACCCACACTTCATTATTGTGCTTATCCAATGGCGAAACCACATTGCCTTCCACATCCAAGACTTCACCGACAAACTGCACTTTGACCAAGGCACAGTTTTTGTCATTCGTATCCTTGCGAGGTTGAAGTTGTGCCGTCAAATCAGAGGAAGCCAACTCAAACTCAGGAATTAGCTTTTGAGCCGATACAGAAAAGGCTTCAAGCACCAACAACATAAAAAGCAGAAATCGGCTCTTCATTTTCTGTTTATACCAAACATTACATTCATTATCTTACAAACGACTCCACCTTTACTCCATCTTGAAAAAGAGCGCCATTTTGCAAAACACCATTCTCGCAGTAGCCGTCAATATAATCACCAGCTTGAGGAACCGTAGAGCAACCTGCCACCGCATGGGAACTACGGAATGTCATTCTTCCATTGCCATGTGGCTTGCCATTGAGAACACCACCTGTCCATGTAGCATAACCTAGATTTACAGTTCCAGACTTTGCCGTTTCTTTCTTTGCAGGATTTACTGAAGTTGGGCCTCCATCAACATCTACAGGTTTAACCACCTTACCAGAGGTCTTGGCAGATTGCTTTTCAACTTGCGAATTATCCCTTTTTGGAGATTCAACATTTTCCTTAACCGTAAACTTAGCGATGTGTACTGTATCTTGGGATACGGAATCCGTCTTTACATCTTGCTGAGCTACCTCCGAAGACTTGCCCTTATCACCGAAATGGTTCTTAGCATACCAACCGATGCCACCCACCAACAAGAGTCCGATGACAAGAGCAGCAACCTTTCCGATAGGCAGCGAACTGGAAGAGCTAGGAATAACTGGGTCTGTAACGATAGGTTCACCAGCAGTCATACCGACACCAGAGCCCATCTGCGATTTGCCTTGCTGCAATATCTTCTGAAAATCAAGAATGGTTTGCGGATGGCAAAGGCTATCCTTCTGCATTCCACAGATAATAGCATCCATCGTATTCTGCGAGATGTTTTCAGGCAAAGCTCGATATATCTTATGAACGCTCTGCTCCGAGGCATCATTTGGCTCCTTGCCTGTTACCATATATAATAAGGTGGCGGCTAGCGAATAAATATCCAACGAAGGTTGGAACTCCGAAACAGGTTGCCTCAGTTCCATAGGAGAATAGCCTTTGGAATATCCACCAATCCCTTTGTTTCTCTTTGGCTTTCCGTTCTCGAAATACACAGCCTGACCGAAGTCTATCAGCATTGGCTTTATCAACGCTCCCTCACACACCATCATGATGTTATCTGGTTTGATGTCCAAGTGCAAGATATGATGGTTATGGAGATAAGAGAGCGCACCCGATATAGCGCCGACGATTCCCCGAGCTTGGCTCTCAGACAAACAACCACCTTGTTCGGAAACATATTGATAAAGCGATACTTTGCCAAGATATGCCATCACATAATAAACCGTGTTGTTCTGTTCAAAGACCTCGTTCACTGGCACAATATTGGCATGTTTCAAGGCATGAAGTATCTCTGCCTCTTCTCGGAAATCTTGCTTCGCCTGCTTGAATAGCTGTTGGTTCTCTTGTGCCACCTGTACGTTCCCATTGGCATCCCTAGAACAAATCTTGCCCATGAAGAATTCCTTGATGGTAAATGTAGCAACCTGAGAAATGTTGCCTACCATAATCTGCGCCTTGGCTAGGTAAGTGATGCCAAAACCACCCTGATGTAGTTGTTTATCTATCGTATATGTCGTTGCTCCTTTCAGAACGGAGCCTATTGCTAATGCGTTCTCTATCATAACTTATTTATTTGTAAGACAAAAGTGAGTTTTACCTAATATGAATTCTTGGTCTAACTGGATGTAAACCGACGTACCTACAGGTATCATCTTTCCTGAAAGATAAACAGGATTCTTGGAGCGATTAACGGTCAGGAGGTATTTGTAGGAATGTCCCACTGCCTCGACAAGAATCGTTACAGAGCGATGGCTAATAGTCCTATCTCCCTCTATCATAATATCAGAAGGAGAAGACGAGTCATACATGCCTATCGTATTGGAACCCAACTGCAAACCATAATATTTGTCTTTGTTGTAGAAGTGCCTCTTTTTCTGCAAGAGCCTGGCTACCACACCCGAAGGAGTTCCATTGGTAGGAATAATAGGGTCTGTTGCAGGATGGGATGACTTTTCCGAGTTTTCATCCATACCCATTCGAATTTGCTTCTCGGTGATTTTCACGCCAAACGTTTGTCCACATTCTAGATGAGGACATTTTACCTTGACCAAGCCTCCCTGTCCTGGCGAATAAAACTTCACCACTTGTCCACATTTGGGGCATTTTGTCGCAATGACTGGTTTCTTATTTTCTTCCATCGCTATTTTTACCAACTCATTAACACATTATTATATAGTGCCTTTGATGTCACCAATTGAGGATGCTGTCTCTTGTTATGCAGCTGTACATCTTTATGAATATACTTGAAAAGTTCGATGGCGGTAATGTTCTTGTCGCCATCGCTATCCGCCTTCCCACGCAAGCCCTTCATAATACCATTGGTCATCAATCCCGAACCAACCAAAGGACTCTCTGAAGAAGTTTCGCTAGAACGAGAGGATAGATATACGATATACCGAGGATTGCTCTTCATAATGTTTTCCCATGCCTTTTCATTGGCACTGACAAAATTCTTGGAATGCATATTGTTAGCAGCAGTTCCAGAGTAGCAAGCATCAATATAACATACGATATCCTTGGCTGGGCACTGGTCTAACTCTCGGAACAGCTCATTATACGAGAGCATCTGCGAAGAAGTGGATGCATAAGTACAAATGATGTTCTCCATACCATGCCCACTATAGGAAAATACAATCCTATCATTGGAGGTTGCTATATTTCTTACCTTTCTGATGGCAGCGATGACATTGGCACGAGTAGCATTCTGAGAGGTTAGCAGAACTACAGTCGCTCCCTTCGACTTATATAACGAAGCCAGACTCTTGGCATCCTTGGTAGACTGGGTGAGGTCGTTAGCCGTTCCTTCATAATTAGACACACCAGTAATGATGGCGTATGTTTTCTGTGCAAGCGCAGTTGTTGCCAGCAAAAAAGCAGACAAGCATGTTAGGACTAATCTTTTCATGATGTTTATATGTTTTAAGCGTGAGCCTTGCAACGGCTACACATTTGGTTCTTGAATTCGATTTCCGAAAGAGGCTTCGCACAACAAGGGCAAATCAACTTACCCGAATATTTGCTATTGAAATTCTTCAATTTCGAGTCTTTACCTATATATATGTTGATGAAAGCCTGTAGTATAGTGGTAAACACGGCTGTCACCGCCACTCCATATACCTTCTGATGCAACGGCAACAGCAAGGTGAGCATCAGTCCAATCATCGCCGAGATAAATCCTGGCAAGAACTTCATCATGTTCTTTTTCTGCAATTTGGCATCTATCTCCGTTTTCTCCCTGATTGCCTTGTCATGAATTTCAAGAACATACCGAAACTCCTGTTGATAATTCTTAGGGTCTTCCTCCAAGACATGATGGGCATAGAAAGTGAATCCCATGCTTGTTTGGTCGGCAAGAACGATACGAGTAAACTCGGTAATGTTCACCCTCTTTATCTGGACTAGTTCATCATTCTCATTGATGATGTATGTGCCATTCGTGGAGTTGAGGTCTTCCAAAATCCACTGTCCACTATCCGTAACAGTAATCTTGGCATGTTGCCTACTTACCCTCGAACCATTGATGGCAAACCTCTGGGTTCCCTCTTTTCCAATAATAACTTCTAGCATAATTCATTCTTCTTTATGGTGCTCTTGCTGACCAAATCCTTGTATTTCTTCAACAAAGGCTTTGGAAGTTTGAGCGTTATGGTATTCTTCATGCAATCAGACAAAACAAGGTGCTGTTTCAAAACATTTATGTCGTAGAGAAACCACTGATTGATGATTACACTTCTTCCTAATCTCACAAAAGGACTGACTTCTCCATCTGCATACGAAGCCGATACCAAAGTTTCCACCTTAGAAATGCCAAACGACAGAACGGTTGTCATACCACCAATGTAGCATATCTTGGTGTAATTGCCATCAGCCATAATATATGCTATGTTATCAACAAATAGCATAATCATTTCGTCTCGATTGTTGAGACAAATCTTTTTCATAAGCTATACATTATTATATATTACTACTTTATCTTTTCCAACAAGCCTGTCGGCACATACGCCGTACTCACCAAGCACACACCTTTCACCTCGACAACTACCCTCTGCTGTCCGCCGAGCCTAGCCACCCTACCGACCACCCCCTTAAACTCGCCGCCAGTCACCTTCACCAAGTCGCCACTCTTGAAGTGGCACTGGTCTTCGCTCACCACCTTCACCTTATCTATATCCACACTCGTTACCTTGATGAAATTCATCATGGCAGCATAGGGGATGGTGAGAGGTGGATTCTTGCCCGCCTCATCTTGCTTGAAATGATCATAATAAGGATTGAGAAAATTCAAATCGTCGTTATTGAGTATTTGGGAGATTGTTTCTAGAGTGGCATACACAAAGAGGAAATTAGGCAGGAAAGGCTCTATCTTGAATCGTCGCTTTCCTTTGACAATCTTCGCAACGTGCCGCAAAGGGAGATAGCATTCGGCATCTATTCTATTACCGTCGGGGCTATTTCGTTTGCTCAGAATATAATCGTAGGCTTTCTTCTCACGATGGTAAGTGGCTCGCAACACGTACCATTTCTTCATTGGGTTTGGAGCATATCTTACCGACACCTCATTTTGTGTATTATTGAGGGGGACATCGGAGGTAAGTCCGACGTGGGGAGATACTTTTCTACCTCCATCGGGTGCCACATTAATCAATGTTGACATGGTATTTTCCTAGTTTCTTAGAAAAATCCTTAAAAACGAACGGACACAAAAAGAGCGCGGAGCCAGTCTGCTGCCCGTCCCACGCTATTAAGGCCTTCGCATTGCCCTGTCTGTCGAAACGAACAACGCTGGAAGCCCCACGCCGATGTAAGTATATAGTACCACCTATCAACTCATTGCTAAATGCTATGAGCCAATAAGGGCTGTATATATGATACATCCCAAGGGGCGTCCCCGTTGCTTTGTTCTTGACAGACATTTGGAAGTTGCGAAGTTCTAATAGCGTCAAAACCAAAGCGTACAGTTACGCCTTTTATGTATATATGTCCATCCCACCTTCGCCCAGTTGGAGCTTCCAGTAAGGATATGACTCCGCAAAAGTAACAATAATTATCGAATCTACAAAATTTTTAGTGAAAAAGTTTCGAAAAAAATGTGTGAGGGGAGACAAATGGGAAGAAGAAGTAGTCTTACTTGGCAAGCGGCTGTAGATTTTTGGGGAATGTTTCCACATGCTTTCCTCATTTTCCACACCTTCTACTTTTGGCACACAAAACATAATCATTTGATAATCAATACATATCATTTCCGCCCTTCTTTTTGGCACGCAGATTGTGACTATGAATAGCGGGTTCAACAATGAATCCACAAAGTAAGAAAGTAAGTAACATTAAATAGTAACAATTTTAAAAATATACGATTATGAAGAAGTTTATGTTTGCAGCTATCGCAGCTATGGTAATGGTTTCAGTAAGCAACGTTTTTGCATCAAGCAGAATGGTAGGTAACGCAGAGGTAGCACCAGTTGATACCGTGGCTCCGGATGCTCCTTCAGATACAACAGAAGTTGGCACTCCTATCAAGCCACAGGCTACCACTGAGGATTCTACTCAGCAGGAGACACCAGCCGAAACTACTACAGATACTCCTGTAGCAACAGAAGAGAACACCCAGGCAGAGCAGCCAGCTACTGTTCAGGAGACTCCACAGGAGAATACTAAGGAGGAGACAACTCAGCAGCAGGCTACAGAGACTGAGCAGCAGGCAAATGCTGAATAAGAACTCACAAGAGAGTTCTGTAGAGTTCTATTTTCAGACGACATATTAAGAATAATAGGGAAAGCGTAGAATCCTGCTGGCAGTGATGCCAGCAGGATTCTACGCTTTTTGATACAGAAGCATACACATACATGGATCTCAAAAGAATAAGCCAAAGAAAAAAACTCAAAAGTTTAATTCAATTAAAAAAAGCAAAAAACTTTGGAAGTTATAATCTTTTGCACTATATTTGCACACATATAATTAAAATGTAAGTAATATGAGTACAACAATAAAAACAAAATCTTCCGCCTCTATAAGAATAGATACGGATTTGCTCAATATTCTAAAGAGCAATGCTAAAAGAGACAACAGAAGCCTCAGCAATTATTTGGAGACGATTCTGTTTGAAATAATTCCTCAGCAGTCAATTGACAGAACCGAAGGAATTTGTCAAGGACTACGTGAAGTAAAAATGATAAAGGAGGGTAAATTGAAAGCAAAATCCGCTGACGAACTTTTCGATGAGCTATAATATTGAAACAACTCCTCATTTTGAAAAGGAGTTAAAGGACTTAGCTAAACGCTATAAGTCCATGAAACAAGATTTTGGCAAATTCAAAGATTCCTTAAAAGAAGATCCTTTTCAAGGCGTTGACTTAGGTGGTGGGTTAAGAAAAATCCGTATGGCTATTGATTCCAAAAGAAAAGGTAAAGCTGGAGGAGCTAGAGTTATCACATATACCACATTGGTAGATGAGAATACAGGTGAAGTATGGTTGATAGAAATCTATGACAAATCAGAATTCTCAACCATCAAGACTAATGTCATAAAGAAAATGCTAAAAGAGTTGGGACTATAATTCTCAAAAAATTTGAGGGCTATCCTTGTAAATCGTCCGCCATTGGCGGGCGATTTACAAACAACAGACTATGATACGTTTTTATTGATACATTGCGTAGAATTCCTGCACCTTGTTATGGAGCATAGAAGCATAGAGAAGACCATTCTTCCATTCGTCAGGAATATGGCATATTCCAAATTTAGCACCCAAGATAGCACCTGCTACAGCTGCATTGGTATCCGCATCTCCTCCTGATAAAACAATCTTCAGGATACCCTCTTTATACGAGGTTGCATGCCAATAAGCCCATAGGACAGCCCCTAAAGTTCTGAGCGTATATCCCATACTCTTTTCATCATCCAGACACAAAGAATCCAGACCTTCATGGTATGCCAAGTCAATAAATGGAATGATTCGCTCATCATATTGTTTGGCAATGCCAATCACATCTTCATAATCTAATATCCTGTTTTCAAAGACAAGAGCATGTATGATAGAAGAAACGATAAACGCCTTCAAAGAGCAGTAAAATCAGAATAAAACAAAATCTCCTCTCTTGCAAAGACACAAGAGAGGAGAAAGAGTTTCATCCCAAATATTTCTCTATTTACCGCAAATCGAGCGAATCCATCCAAAAAGTTCGTTCAAGGCGTAATCACCTGAGTGAGGACGATTCCAAGGCAGTTTGAAGTTAACATCCTTACCCTTGTTTTCAAGTTTGGTAGCCAAGTTGATAGGAATAGGGAACGCCGTGTCTCTGTCTATGGCTCCATGACGGATGTACCAATGAGGTGCAATGCAAGAACCTTCTTCATCCATCATGCACATCGGATTGAGCAACCTTACATTCTCTTCTATTTCCTTGCCAAGAACAGCTTTGGAATTTCCTGTGGCTTTTACCAACGAATAAGTGGTAAAGTTTACAGAGCTACCCTTGCTATTGCCAAACTCCTCATTTTCTCCACTGGCCTTACTTCCTGCTACTCCTTTACTATCGAAAGCCGGCACACCTTTTAGGGCTGTCTTACTTGCCACATAAGAAAGATACTTATCCAAGTCAAGACCAGTGATGTATTCTCCCTTTGACTTATTTCTCATTGGCATCATCTTAGGACCATCTTTTGGCACATCCATTGGAAACTTCATTTCTCCCTGCTTCTTGCCACCATTCATAGGAGCAATGAACTTCATGCCTGAAGAGAATGAAAATCCAATACTATCTGGTATATCAGCACCATAATCCTTTGCATCCTGAGCACTTGTCATCAAAAGCTGCTTGATATAATCACGATAGTTGTCTGCGTTCAAATCACTTCCATCCTTTTTCTTTAGTCCCAAACTATTGATGTAAGCAGGAAATTGTGCAGCCAACTCCTTAGAAACAGCAACTTGCTCGCTCGTTACAGGTCGAATCTTTTCATCCACACCTCCATACAACCACTCATACGCCATATCCGCATGGTCAAGATCGATGATAGGGCAAAAACAAACTGCCGCAAAAACATCGTCTCTTGTATCAGCTGCTCCCATGGCTTTGAGCATAGGCTCATAAGAAGGATTATTGCCGGTGGAACCCAATAAAGACGACATAGCTCCACCTGCACTTGTTCCATCGGTAATAATATGCTCGGCATCACCCAGCATATCCCTGTCAAAGAAACGCAGATAGCGAACTGCCGCTTTCAAATCAAGCAGTCCCTTAGGAGCACGACCCGTATAAACTGTCTTTCCCTTCTGTACAATCATAGAGTTTCTACCTCTTGCACCAGGTATAGCTACAACATAGCCTTCTGCCAAAGCTCTACCTGATGCATCACCCTCATCTATCATCCTTGGAGCAGCTGCCATATAGCCACCCACATAATTGGGCATAAAGATAGGAGTGGATTGCGTTGCACCCTCAGGAACAAACACATTCATGTACTGATACGTAGAATCCTCTACATGAGTAACATAATACAAATTTGTGTAAGCAGTATAGTTGACCTTCTTCCCATTAGGAAGGGTAACAGACCCCGCCACGCCTTTCGAAGCATCAAACACCAACTTTGGTGTAGGCTTCTTCGCTGCCTGGGCACATACACAAAGTACCAAGGCCAGCGATGCTACGAAAAACTTCTTCATTGTTACTTGATATATTTGAACGATGCAAAGTTACTTAAAATCCTGAAGAAATAGAACAATTAGCAGTGAAAAATTACGATTTTAATAAATAATAACACTAGTGTTAGGGGCTAAAAATGAATCAAACCTTCTAAAATTAGGGGCTCAAAATAGGTTGGATGGCGCTTTGGCGGCAAATAATTCTGCCACTTTCTCCAGCCATTCCTTGTCAATGTCATCAAAGGTATTGAGGTGTTCACTGTCAATATCCAGTACGGCGATCACCTCACCGTTTCGGATAACGGGTACAACAATCTCTGAACGAGAGGCGCTGCTGCAGGCGATGTGACCTGGAAATTTCTCTACATCTTCTACCACGATGGTTTCCGCTTTGTCCCAAGCCGTTCCGCAAACTCCCTTACCCCGTTTGATGCGGGTGCAGGCCAGCGGTCCCTGGAAAGGACCCAGCACAAGGGTTCCATCGATGACTCTGTAGAAACCTACCCACCAAAAGCGGAAGGTGTCCATGATGCACGCTGAAATATTCGCCATATTGGCGATGATGTCGTTTTCGCCCTCTATGAGTGACTTAAGCTGAGGGAGGAGGGTGGCGTAAAGTTCCTCCTTCGTTTCTCCTTTTATAATAAGATGTTCTGCCATGATGTCTTTTTATTTGATTAAATCCCTTTATGCGAATGATTTTTATGCCTTGCAAAGATACTGTTTTTTCTAAAATTAGGGACTTAGAATGGGTTAAATCTTCTAAAATTAGGGGCTAAGAATGAATCAAATCTTCTAAAATTAGGGGCTAAGAATGAATCAAACCTTCTAAAATTAGGGGCTAAGAATAGGTTAGCCTGACTTAAACAAGATATTTTTCAGGTCTTTTTCTATGTTATCTGGCGTTTTTTTATTAATTTTGCAATCGAAATCATAAAAACAAACTATAATGAATACAAAAACTATTTTAATGGCTATGACTTGCCTTTGTGCATTCAACAGCCTTCAGGGAAATGCTCAGGTAGCAGGAGGGAATACTTTGGTTGCTACTGCCATTGAGCAGCGAAGAGTCACTCTTCGTGACAGTATCTTGAACCATATTTCTGGTGCAAAGATTGCAGCGAAATCATTACAGATTAAGAACTTTGGAGCCAAGAACGATGGTAAGACCGATTGTCGCGCAGCTTTTGCCAAGGCCATCAAGAAGGCTTCGGCGATGAAGGGTGCCAAGATTGTGGTGCCTGCGGGTACCTATTATATTAAGGGACCTATCGTACTGGCAAGCAATATCTGTCTGGAACTGCAGAAGGGAGCTACCCTGAAGTTTGCGCCAGAAGAGAAGTACTATCCTATCGTTAATACCAGTTGGGAGGGAACTTTCCTCTACAACTATTCTCCTCTCATCTATGCCTATGGCTGTAAGAATGTCTCTATCATTGGCGAGGGAACCATCGACGGCAACGCCATGACTACCTTTGCCAAGTGGAAGCCTAATCAGAAGAAAGCGCAGCAGTTGAGCCGCAAGATGAATCACGAGGAAGTGCCTGTAAGTGAGCGCAAGTTTGGAGATGGCTACTGGCTTCGTCCTCAGCTCGTTCAGCTCTACAACTGCCAGGGAATTACCCTGGAAGGCGTGAAGATCACCAATTCTCCATTCTGGTGCATCCATCTCTTGAAAAGTGAGAATATCATCTGTCGTAATTTGCGATATGATGCCAAGCTTATCAATAACGACGGTCTTGATCCAGAGTGTTCCCGAAACATTCTGATAGAGGGCATTGCTTTTAATAATGGTGACGACAACGTGGCAATTAAGAGCGGACGTGACAATGATGGCTGGAATGCCAAGATGCCATCAGAGAACATCATCATCCGCAACTGTCATTTCAAGGGCTTGCATGCGGTGGTTATCGGCAGCGAAATGTCTTCTGGTGTAAGAAACGTAATCGTAGAGAACTGTGATTATGCTGGCTATTGCAAGCGTGGAATCTTTATCAAGACCAATCCTGATCGTGGCGGTTTTGTGGAGAATGTATTTGTAAAAAACTGTACGTTTGGTGATGTGGAGGATCTCTTCTACGTAACCAGCCGTTATGCAGGTGAGGGACAGACAAACCATCATTTCTCTACCGTGAAGAATATCTTCGTGGATGGTTTGAAGTGTAACAACGTGAGTGCTGCAGCCTTGGTTTTGCAGGGTACAGAGGCTAAGCCTGTTACTCATGTTTCTTTCGATAATATTGAGGTGAAGAATGCCAAGACTGGCATCAGCTTCGAGAATGTAATGAGGGTAAACATGGGTGAATGCAGCATTGGCGGCAAGGTGGGAACTCCTACCCAGGTTACTTCAAAGAATAAAGTTTTTGAAAGAAATAACAAGTAAGTTATTTGTTTTTCAATCTTTTTTCGTACTTTTGCACCATCAATTAAAATAAAGAAAATCCAGTTTTTTAAATGAAGTAAGAAAATGGCTGATAAAGATATGAAATGGAAGACGCTCTCGCAGAAGTATCTGATAGAGAAGCCATGGCTCACGGCACGAGTGGATAAGGTGGAATTGCCTACGGGAGCCATTATCGATGAATATTACGTGCTGGAATATCCCGATTGGGTGAACACCATCGCCATTACGAAGGACGGAATGTTCGTATTTGTGCGCCAGTATCGCTATGCGATAGGTAAGACGGTGAATGAGCTCTGTGCCGGAGTGATAGAGAAGGGCGAGGACCCGATGGTGGCTGCCAAGCGAGAACTGATGGAAGAGACGGGATTCGGAGGCGGAAACTGGCAGAAGTGGATGACGATTTCGGCTAATCCGAGCACTCATACCAATCTTACCCATTGCTATCTGGCTACGGATGTGGAGCGCATGGATGTTCAGCATCTTGACCAGGCTGAGGATATCGAGGTTCGCCTCTTCTCAAGAGAAGAAGTAATGGATATGCTGGAGAAGGGAGAAATCTGGCAAAGCCTGATGGCGGCTCCGCTATGGAAGTATTTTGCGAAAGCAAAGTAAGCTGCAGGGCTTCATTCATAAAAGCCAAGTAAACAGCAGACAATAGACTGTAAGCAATAGATATTAAACAATAAACATTATAAAGATGGTAATAGATTTCGAAAAGATTGCTGAGGCTCATTTGGAGGGCTTCAAGGGTGGACAGGGTAAACTCGACACCCGTAACTATGTGGATGACAAGGTGAAGATTATGTATTCTACCTTGCGTCCGGGTGCATCAACTGGTCTTCATACTCACGAGGGCAACTGCGAGATTATCTATGTGGTAAGCGGCACTGCTACTTTCCATTATG
>OOCI01000614.1_pt1 | contig 32821 bp, 27 predicted proteins | sample 1671761 | NCBI WGS metagenome assembly OOCI01 (sample SAMN06348190, study PRJEB24527) | human gut metagenome | biome: human gut; feature: ankylosing spondylitis patient; material: feces | host: Homo sapiens | place: China | collected 2015-10
TACGACCTTTGGCAGCCCATTCATCTACATGCTCCGCCATTGGTGATGATGGAGTGATAGGGTAGATGGCAGCAACCTCAGTAAACATGTAGCTTACATGAGCGGCAGCTGTGTTACCATCACAAGTGATAAATTTTTTTTCTTTAGCCATTTTACTTTTAGATAAAATATTAAAAATGTTTTGTATACTTATTTTATTTTTGTCTTAATAGTCTTGCTTTGCTTTTATTTTTCCTTCGAGGTGTAAACTCTGAGGCTTTTCTTCGAGACTTTTCTTGTTGCGCTTTCCTTTTAGTAGTTGCGCTTTCCTTTTAGTAAAGGAATCCCAAGAGCCAGAGCGGTATTCTGTTGTCCTTTCCCACCTCGGTGTTGTAACGGGCGTAGATGGTGTCGGGGTTATACCTTAATTTATTAGTAGCCTGGGCATCGCATATGCGGAACTTCCTGTTACCGTCCACCATATAGAAATGGTCGTGTCCACCCTGATGCACCTGATGGTCTTTCCACATGGAGTTGACAAAGAATGTTTCCATCACTTCCTGTTCGTCTATCTGCAGGGGGAAGATGGCGTACATCAGATTGGGATTGTGCAACATCACCTTGGATGGCTTTTTGGGGAACTCTTGATTGTCTGGATAAATCATGTTGATGAGTCGTGCGTCTGCGAGATACTTGATGTAGTTCATCACCGTGGCACGGCTGGTCTCTATGCCTTCAGCCAACTGACTGATGTTGGGCGCCTTGGCTCCCTCTACTGCCAACTGGTAGAAGAGTCGCTTTATCTTAGTGAGGTACTTCAGTTCTATCTGTTTGATGAGCAGAATGTCCACCTCGGTCATCATATTCATGGTTTTGAGCAGGTTCTCGGTAAAGTTGCGCTGCTCCAGGAAGAAGGGGTAGAAACCATGGTGCAGATAGTCCTTGAAGTATTTCATCGGACTCACCTTGGGCAGGATCTGCTTGATGATGTGCTCGTGGTTCTGCAGGATGTCCTCCAACTCGTATGGCTGGAAGTTGTTGCCTGTCTGCAGGTTGATGAACTCGCGGAAGGAGAAACCACGCAGGTTGTAACTCTTCACGATGCCGTTGAGCTCAGGATTCTCCTCTTTCAGTCGCATCACGCTCGAACCAGTAAAGACGATCTTCAGTTCGGGATAGAGGTCGTAGCAACGACGAAGCTCCTTGCTCCAGTCTGGCTGTTTGAAAACCTGGTCGATAAGCAATGTGCGTCCGCCCTGTCTGACAAAGTCGCCGGCAAAGTCGGCTATTCCACGTCCTTGGAAGTAGAAGTTGTTCATGTTCACAAAGAGACATTTGTGGTCGTCAGCACCAAACTTTTCCTTGGCATATTGCAGTAGGAAAGTAGTCTTTCCGACTCCTCGTGTACCCTTGATACCAATCATGCGGTCGTTCCAGTCAATCTCATCCATCAGGGTGCGACGAACCGGAGCGTTGATGTGCTCGACCAGATATCGATGTGTTCTGAAGAAAGCCTCTTCCATGAGTTTATGTTCTTTCGTATTGTTTTTAATAGTGCAAAGGTAATATTTATTTTCTAAATTGCAAACTCAAGATAGCAAAAAACAACTTTTTTTTCATTATTTAGCACTAATCTAAGTAAAATGAGGCAAAATATAGCGAGATTTTAGTAACTTTGCACTCATGAAGTTGCATATTTTCAATCCAGACCACGATTTGGCGTTAGCTGCCAACCAAAAAATATTCACCGCACCCCATGCTGGTCGTCTCCTTCGTGGCGACCTGTCTTTCATTCCTGCCTTATGGGCTGACGATGGAGATTTGGTGCTGGTCGACGACATAGACAATGCCCGCGACAAGGTGCGTCATCTCTGCGGTTATGAGAACCAGGACAGGGTGGAGTTCGTCACCAAGTTGCAGTTGCAGAAGATATTTGCCGATACCATGTCGGTGGACAGCATTCATCCCTGGGGCTGGAATCTCTCGCTCAAGGAGGAGTTGCGCCGCATAGGATGCCCTGACATAATGCTTCCTACCGATGAAACCATGCAAAAGATAAGAGAACTGAGTTCTCGTCAATGGGCATCCACGCATCTGCAGAGTGACGTGAAGTTTGTGTCGAACCTGCAGGATCTTATCCTTCTGGTGCAGCAAATGCAGCGGGCTGTAGTCAAAGCTCCATGGAGCAGCAGCGGCAGGGGCGTGCGCTATCTCACAGCTCAGATGTTGCAAGACCCAGGCTTCTCGCGCTGGGCTGAACGTATCATCGAAAAACAGGGCGGTGTCACAGTAGAGCCCTATTATAATAAGGTGAAAGATTTCGGTATGGAGTTTGAAGCCATCGACGGACAGATTGTTTATCGAGGACTGTCCCTTTTCCAGGTTGCGAAGAATGCCTATACGGGCAATGTGCTTGCTTCGGAGGAAGAGAAGGAGGAAATGCTGCAGTCTTATGTCAGCCATGAGCAGTTGGAAGCTATCAGCCAGCATGTCTGCGAGGTGATGCAGCCTGCTCTGAAGGGAGTCTACAGCGGTCCGTTCGGAGTTGACATGATGGTGTGCGCCAAAGAGCCCGGAAGCAAGGATGTCTTTATCAATCCCTGCATCGAACTCAATCTCCGTCGCACGATGGGACATGTCGCCTTGGCTCTCAGTGGTCATGGTGAGCATCCTATACGCATGATGCAGGTCCTCTTTGATGGTAATCGCTATCATCTGACTGTAAGAAAGATAGAGCAGAATACTAAACAAAATGTTTAATATATAACTTCTTTCACCAAACAATATGTTTAATACGTCATTTCTTTAAATAAATAAAATATCATTCAAATAAACTATTTTTTTTAACAAACTAAATCTTTTCATAACCAATGAAGAAAAAACTAATCGTATTATTTCTTGCATCGGCATCTTTAGGAGCCTTTGCTCAGACAACCAAACCTTACGTGTCGCAGGTATGGAATCCGGATAATGGTAACGGAACTTATACCAATCCTGTAATTAATGCAGACTATAGTGACCCCGACGTGGTGGCGGTAGGTGATGACTATTACCTCACAGCCAGCAGTTTCAACTGTATTCCAGGTCTGCCCATCCTTCACAGCAAGGACCTTGTCAACTGGGAACTCATCGGACATGCTGTCACCAAGCTCCAGCCTGAGAGCGAGTTCGATAAGCCATCGCATGGCAATGGTGTGTGGGCTCCCTGCATCAGTTATCATAACGGCGAGTTCTATATCTATTGGGGTGACCCTGATTACGGTGTGTTCATGGTGAAGACCAAGAATCCAGCCGGCAAATGGGACGATCCAGTGTGCGTGATTCCTGGCAAGGGAATGATCGACACCTCTCCTCTGTGGGACGAGGACGGCCGCGTGTACTTGGTGAATGGCTGGGCCAATTCGCGCAATCGCTTCGCATCTGTCATCACTGTTCGCGAATTGAATGCCGAAGGAACCAAGGCCATCAGCGATCCTGTCATAGTCTTCGACGGAAACGGAACAGAGAATCGCACTTGCGAAGGTCCTAAGTTTTATAAGCGCAACGGCTGGTACTGGGTGATGTTCCCTGCCGGAGGTGTTCCTACAGGTCATCAGATTGCCATGCGCTCCAAGTCGCCTTTCGGTCCTTACGAGGCTAAGAAGGTGCTTGCCCAGGGCAAGAGCAAAATCAATGGCCCTCATCAGGGCGGATGGGTTCATACAAAATACGGCGAAGACTGGTTCTTGCATTTTCAGGACAAGGAAGCCTACGGACGTGTGGTTCACCTGCAGCCTGTCACCTGGAAGGATAACTGGCCTGTGATGGGCAAGGTGCCAGCCAAGGGCTATTGTGGCGAACCTTACGAGACTTATAAGATGCCTAAGGCTGCCGTTCATGTGAACGTAAACCCCGTGGAGAGCGATGAGTTCAATGAAACTAAGTTGGGTCTTCAATGGCAATGGCACGCCAACTACCAGCAGTGGTATGGAATGCCAACCTCGATGGGCGTGATGCGCGTCTATACCGACAAGAACGACGGAACCATCTGGCACACACCCAACTTGTTGTTGCAGAAAACTCCAGCCGACAACTTCACAGTCACCACCAAACTACAGCTTACTGCCAAGGACCAGAACCAGATGGGCGGTATCATCATGATGGGCCTCGACTACACGGCATTGGTAGTCAAGCGAGTGGGCGATGAGTTCCAGTTGCAGCAGATTACCTGCAAGAGTGCCGACAAGGGCAAGCCCGAGACTGTGAAGGTTCTCGATACGCTGAAGCCAAGTTTGGTAGACAAGATAGACTATCAGCCAGCCATCCACGAGCAGGCTTATATGCGAATGGTGGTACGCCAGGGCAAGATGCAGTTCTATTTCTCCCAGAATGGCAAGTCGTACAAGAAGGTGGGCGATGAATTTACCATGCGCGAAGGCAAGTGGATTGGAGCCAAGGTAGGACTCCTCGCCAAGGAGCCCGAAGGCAAGACCAACCGTGGTTGGATAGATGTGGACTGGTTCCGCATCACCAAATAATAACGTAAAAGCAAAAAAAGTTGAAACTACATCGAATATCCATATTGTTTGTCCCCCTCGTGTTGGGTGCGTGTTCTGTGAGTAAGCATGTTCCCGAAGGCGAATATATCCTTAACAAGGTGGAGGTGAAGAGCGACGATAAATCCTACGATGCTTCGTCGCTCAAACCCTATGTCCGTCAGAAGGAAGCCCCCAAGATCTTCTCGCTTTTCAGAAATCCCTTCAGCCGCAAGCCTGTCATCTTCGATACGTTGCAGGCACGCCTGTCGTGTCAGGATCTCCGTGTGGCGATGCAGAACCAGGGATTCCTGCAGGCAGGAGTCTCGCTTTTCACCACTACGAAGGGCAAGAAGCTCGATGCCCAGTATCTGTTGCATCCGGGAGAGCCTTACCGGATAGGTAAGATGACCTATGTGGTCGACGACGACGAGGTGCGCAAGGTGCTGAGCCAGGGCGATGAGAGTCAGCGCTTGCTGAAGCCAAGAATGCGTTTCAGTGTAGAGGCGCTTGATGCCGAGCGCAAGCGTATAGCAAGACTCTTGGCAGACAGTGGATATTTCCGTTTCAACAAAGACTTCATTCAGTATGATGCTGACACCATCTCCGGCGAGAAGGATATCGACCTGAAACTCCATCTCCTGAAGTACAAGGCAAGCAGCAATCAGCCTGCCACCGACCATCCGCGATACTGGATTCGCCAGGTCAACTTCTTGAGCAATGACAGTCTGCCCATCCATTTGCGCCATCAGGTGTTGCTCAACGCCACAGCCGTGAAGGAAGGACAGCCCTACAGCGCTTCCGACCTGCAGCGTACGTACAACAACTTTGCCCGTCTGCAGGCCGTGAAGTATACGAACATACGTTTCGTAGAAGTGCCCGACACCAATCAGCTGGACTGCAACATACAGATAAGCACCAATAAGCCCCACACCCTGTCGTTTCAGCCCGAGGGCACCAATACGGCAGGCAACCTGGGAGCAGCAGCCTCGCTTACCTATACCAACCGCAACCTGTTCCATGGCAGCGAACAGTTCAGCATCGAACTGCGTGGAGCCTACGAGGCCATCAAGGGACTGGAGGGCTACACCGACCAGAATTACATAGAGTATTCGGCAGAAGCCAAGTTGATGTTCCCGCGATTCTTAGCACCATTCCTGTCGAAGAGCTTCCGTAGGAGACAGACGGCAAGTTCTGAGCTCTCCGTGAGTTGGGACATGCAGAACCGTCCCGAGTTCTATCGCAGGGTGTTCTCTACAGCCTGGCGCTATCGCTGGGCAGAACCCAGACACCATCTCAACTGGCGCATCGACCTGCTCGATCTCAACTATGTGTATATGCCGTGGATTTCTCCTACCTTCAAGAAAGACTACCTCGACGATGCAGACAATCGTAACGCCATCCTGCGTTACAACTACGAGGACCTTTTCATTATGAAGATAGGTTTTGGTATTACATATAATAATGGTATAGACGCCATGAGGGCAAATATCGAGACAGCAGGCAATCTGCTCAACGGAGCAGCCAAGGCGTTCGGACTGAAGAAGAATGGAGAGGGTCAGTACACCTTATTTAATATAGCCTACGCTCAGTATGCTAAGTTTGATTTCGACTACACCCATCTGATGCAGTTTGACAAGCGCAACGCCCTGGCGCTGCATGCAGGCTTCGGCATAGCCTATCCTTATGGCAACAGCCGAGTGCTGCCTTTCGAAAAACGATATTTCTCGGGTGGAGCCAACTCCGTGCGAGGATGGGGTGTAAGAGAGTTGGGACCAGGAAAGTTCAGAGGCACCGACGGCCGTATCGACTTCATCAACCAGACGGGTGATCTGAAGCTCGACCTCAATGCCGAGTACCGCACGTCTTTGTTCTGGAAGTTCCAGGGTGCGTTCTTCGTAGATGCCGGCAACATCTGGACCCTTCGTTCCTACGATGAGCAACCAGGCGGACAGTTCAAGTTGGATGAGTTCTACAAGCAGATAGCTGTGGCTTACGGCTTGGGAATACGTCTTAACTTCGACTATTTCATCCTGCGTTTCGATATGGGTATGAAAGCCATCAATCCCGCCTATGAGAACGAGCAGGAGCACTGGGCAATCATTCATCCACGGCTCAGTCGCGACTTTGCGTTTCACTTCGCAGTGGGCTTCCCATTCTAACCATCCATCTTCCGTCTCTCTTTACCAAGGGGAGGCAGAAGTTGGCTTTCTCTGTCAGTCGGGCAACCTTTCCTATGGTGTCCATCTGCAGAAAGTCTGAAACCTTTATTTCTATTGTGGCAAGCGAATCATTGTCTTGCCATTCGATGGCGCCCAGTTCAATCTGGGCGTCTTCGTTTTTAGCACGCAGCGAGTCGACATCCGCCTGGTGCACATTGCTGGCAGCAAACCTTAGCCATTTCTCCGACTCGGGCGTGCAGAAACGCAGCGCTTTCTCGAAGTGCCAGTTGTAGTAGTTTACGGCGAAGGAGTCGGCATCCATTCGCAGTTGTTCCTCTTCGCTCAGTTCGTGCTTGCAAGAAGAACCTGCCATCATCATCATGCCGCTCACGGCAGCCAATAGGATCCATCGAAGATAAATTCTTCTTGTTCTCATATCAGTATCTTTTTAAATTAGCTTAAAAACGCCACAAAGGTAAGAAAAAACTTTGTAATTAGAATCTTTTTAGCTAACTTTGCATGAAAATAAAAATTAAGATGCTAAGATTTATTTCCTTCGGCAGCGGAAGTAGTGGTAATTGCTACTATCTTTTTACTGAGACGGATTCACTATTAATAGATGTGGGAGTAGGAATAAGGACACTGAAAAAGCACTTTCATAACTATGGATTGCGCTTCGAGGATGTGCACAACATTCTTATCACTCACGACCATGCCGACCATGTCAAGTCTGTGGGAAGCCTAAGCAATGATTATCACTTGCCTGTTTATACAACTCGTAAGGTGCATAGTGGCATTGAGAACAACTATTGTGTTCGCAAGAAGATCAATGGTGCCAATGTGCATGTCGTAGAGAAAGGTGTGCCCTTCGTGCTGGGTGAGTTTCGCATTACTCCCTTTGGTGTTCCTCACGACAGTACCGACAATGTGGGCTATCAGGTGGAGTGTGGTGGTGTCACCTTCTGTCTCATTACGGATGTGGGCCATATCACCGACGAGATGAAGGCCTTCATCGGTCGTGCCAATTATCTTGTTTTAGAGGCAAATCATGATGAGGAGATGCTTCAGCAGGGACCATATCCCCAGTATCTCAAGGATCGCATTCTCGGTCCTAATGGTCATCTTAGCAATACCTCCTGTGGTAAGGCGTTGGCAGAAAATGCCACCGATGCTCTGCGTCATGTCTGGCTGTGTCATCTCAGCGAGGAGAACAATCATCCCGAACTTGCCCGCAAGACCGTCGAACAGATATTGCGCAGCTATGGCATTGTGGCAGGCAAGGATTTCATGCTCGAAGTGCTGAAGCGCAAGACTCCCAGCGAAATCTATACATTGAAAGCGACAGAATAATGTCTGGATGTTTACCATTCATTCATCATGTGTCTTATTGCAGCAATGGGGTGATGCCACAACATACGGGGTCCTGCATAGCGCATAGCAGCCTGCATTTGTATTTTTCTGTCAGGCTTATAGCAGTGAATAGGACATTTCTTGCAAGTTGGCTTCTTCTCGCCAAACTTGCAATGTTCCAATCTGGTGTAGGCATAGTCGAGTAGGGCCGAACACTCCTCGCAAAGTCCTTCTTTCGTATGCTTCATGCCATGGCAGTATATCTCCACCATTTGGCTTACCGTTTTCTTTTCTTGCTCTATGCGCGTCATGAGACTCCTTTGCCTTTAAAGCTTTTGTAGATAGCGGTCGGCTTCGATAGCGGCCTTGGCTCCAGAGCCTGCAGCTACAACTCCCTGACGGTAAACGGGATCGGCCACATCACCTGCAGCAAAGATACCGGGCAGATTGGTGGTGGCAGTGCCGGGAACCACCTTGATGAATCCCTGCTCGTCGAGATCGATATGGCCCTTGAAAAGTTCGGTGTTGGGCTTATGACCAATGGCAAGGAAGAAACCATCGATGGCTATGTCGAAGGCCTCCTCGTTGGGTTCGCCGAGATGACGTACCAGGTGGGCACCCTCTACACCGTTGTCACCAAAGAGCCCCATGGTGTTGGTTTCGAAGAGTATCTCGATGTTCTCCTTTTCCTTGACTCGTTGCTGCATGATTTCAGCAGCACGCAGGAAAGGCTTTCTCACGATCATATACACCTTCTTGGCGAGACTTGCCAGATAGAGAGCTTCCTCGCAGGCCGTGTCTCCACCGCCCACAACAGCCACTGTACGCTTACAATAGAAGAAACCGTCGCAGGTGGCACATGCCGATACACCCTGTCCCTTATACTTCTCCTCGTCTTCAAGCCCCAAGTATTTGGCTGTGGCTCCTGTGGCAATAATAATGGTGTCGGTTGTAAAAGCCTTACCGTCTTCGTCTTCCACACGATAAGGACGGTTCTCGAAGTCGATGTGAGTGATGCTTCCGTCGCGCATTTCAGTTCCGAATCGTTCAGCCTGTTCACGCATGTCCATCATCATCTGATTGCCGTCCACACCATTGGGATAGCCAGGAAAGTTTTCTACGATGGTGGTGGTGGTCAACTGTCCGCCTGGTTGCAAACCGGCATAAAGTACAGGTTTCAAGTCTGCACGACCAGCATATATGGCAGCTGTATAACCAGCAGGTCCACTTCCGATAATGAGAGTTTTGATATGTTCCATATTTTGATTGAGTTTTATTGAATTCCTATTATTTTGTGAGTTTGCAGCGAGAGTTGCCATTCCGGGTGCTGCTTGATGTATTCGATGCAATGCTTCATGATGATGGCGTTCTGCTCATCGTTGCCTGTGTCGCAAGGCTGCAGATACAGGTAGTCGGCCTTCAGATGGCAACAGTCCACAGGATGCTTGTCGTCGAAAACGAGTTTCAGTTCGTTGGCATGAGGGATGACGACAGCCGCCTGAGTCTCTACAAAGGCCTTCTTTGGCGAACAGGTTATCCAGTCTATTCCCTGTGGCAGCAGATGCGTTCCGTTGGTCTCCACAGCCACATAGTAGCCAGCCTGATGCCATGCCTCAATGAGGGCGTCGTCGGCCTGCAGAGAGGGCTCACCTCCCGTCAGCACGATAAAACGACATTCACTTCCCGTGCGTAAACATTGCTCCACGATATTCTGTGCCGTCATCTCCTTATAGTGTGTGAAGTCGGTGTCGCAGAAAGGGCACGACAGGTTGCACCCGCTCATTCTTACGAAGACGGCAGGTCTGCCTGTCCATCTTCCCTCACCCTGTAGTGAGTAGAATATCTCGTTGACTCTGTAAGTTTTCATTCTTTGTTATCTGTGAATATCTGCAGCCAGTCTGTGTTACTTGACGATGAACTCTATACCCTTTATTTTGTTCTCGTCGATGACAGTAGCTGTGTTTCCGAAGCTTTCCTGTATGTTAACCTTGTAGCATGCGTCGAACTGTTCGACAATCCATTTACCGATATTCTCGGCAGTAGGATTGAAGTCGAAAATCTCGTTGAGGTTGGCATGATCCATCTTGCTGTGTATGACTTTCTTGATGTGAGTGAAGTCTTCCACCATACCATCCTCGTTGAGTTTGTCCCTGCTGACGAGGAAAATTTCTATCTGCCAGTTGTGTCCATGCATGCGGCTGCACTTGCTTTCGTAGCTGAGCTGAAGCGAGTGGGCAGCGGATATTTCTAACTTTTTGGAAATACAGTATATCATATCTTGCTTCAAAATAATCTAATAAACTTTGCAAAGATACATCAAATCGGTAAAATATCAAAATAAATGAGTGATTTAATTTTGTTAAGAGCCTGATTTTGTCAAATCTTCATGACAATGAATAAAAATAGTATCAATCTTTTCGTTACCTCAGAATTTTGCATTAACTTTGCAGAAGTTAAACTGCATCTCAGCAAAATATTCAAGCAAGCTTGATATTCTGCATTCGATTTGCATTAACTTTGCAAAAGTTAAGCAGAAAAAGATACGCAAACCATATGAATAATATTAAGAAAATAGTCCTTACGGGCGGTCCTTGCGCAGGCAAGACCACAGCATTAGTACGCATCATAGAGCATTTCACGGGATTGGGTTACAAGGTATTCACCATTCCCGAGGTACCTACCATGTTTACCCAGGCAGGTATGAACTATCTTACCGACAACGCCAAGTTCTTCTATGAGGGCGAGAAGGCTACGCTCCAGATACAGTTGGCTTTAGAAGACAGTATGATGCGCATGGCAGAGACGATAGACAAGCCTGTCATCATCGTATGCGACCGTGGTGCGATGGATATCTCTTCGTATCTCACTCCCGAGCTTTGGAACCGAATCATCGGAGAATTGGGGTATACCACAGCCCAATTACGCGATGAGCGTTACGATGCCGTACTCCATCTTGTTTCAGCAGCCGATGGCGCCGAGCAGTTTTATACCACGAGCAACAATGCCCAGCGCTTGGAGCGTGCCGATGAACAAGGTTTGCAGATAGCCCGCGAACTCGACAAGAAGGTTATCAGTGCCTGGACGGGTCATTCTCATCTGCGTGTCATCAACAATCACGACGACTTCAACAACAAGTTGAACCGTGTTCTCAAGGAGATTAGCAATGTGCTGGGTATTCCTCAGCCCGTGGAGGAGGAGCGTAAGTACATTGTCGAGGTGACGGGCGATGTGGCAGGAAGCATCGACAGCGACATCGTACAGACATATCTTACCACCGAACCTGGTTGCGAGGTACGTCTTCGCAAGCGTGTCTTCGAGGGCAAGACGGTGTATGTACATACCACCAAGAAGTTGCTTTCTACCAACGAGCAGATAGAGACGGAGCGCCAGATAGGTAAGAATCTCTACGAGTCCATGCTTCAGCAGGCCGATCCTTATCGTGTCACCATCCGCAAGCATCGCAAGAGTTTCATCTGGAAGGGTCAGTACTTCGAGTTGGATTCTTTCGAGTCTCCCGCTCCAGGATTAGTCATTCTCGAGACTAAGGGCATTGCGAAGCAAGAGAGTGTCAAGTTTCCTCCCTTCATCCATGTGAAAGAGGATATCACGGGCAATACACAATATTATAATTATAATATCGCTTTGAGGAAGTAGTTTTTTAAAGCTTTTGCCCTTACAGGGCGCATTGCAGACTGACATTATACCCAGGGCGTTGCCCTGGGCTAAGAGCTTCTGCCCCTTCAGGGCGTGCAGGGTAATTTCAATCCTACAGGAGGGCGTATTGGGTAATTAAAGTCCATATAAGCAACACGTCCCGAAGACCAAGAAGCTCACAGAAATAGCACGCCCTTTACCTTTTCCTTCGGCCGGTGACCGTTGGTTCAGGGCGTGCTGCTATGGGCTTCATGGCCTTTCTGCAGCCCATAAGCGATTCGTGTCCATGCGGTCGCATACCGCAAAATGCAGCTCTGCTGCTGGCGAAGACCTCTGATGGTCCGCCAACCTTATAGCGAAGCGGTTTGAGCACCGAGTAGGGCGGTTGGCACATCCCCTGTCCCCTGAGGGGAAAGGGGCTTGGGGAAAGCGGTGGACCCTCCCTTAAGGGTAAGGGAGGACTGGTGGGTTTTCGAAAAATCCCTCATTAAGGTTAATGGAAAAACTGTTGGGTTTTCGAAAAAAAATCGAAAGAAAAACATATTAAGGCTAATTAAGGATAAGTGGAGTTTCGAGAAACAAAAACCTCGTTTCTCTAAAGGAAAAAGAGAAACGAGGTTTCATTATCACTGTTACATTGGGAACAATCCGAAGAGTTCAGCGTCGATTTGATCCGTCACTTTGCGGAAATCCTCAGGATTTTCCTCAAAGTGCAAGTTGTCGCCATCAACGATGATCAGCTTCCCCTTATACCCCTTGATCCATTCCTCGTAGCGGTCGTTGAGACCCTGCAGATAATCAATACGAATACTCTTCTCGAAGTCACGTCCACGCTTCTCGATATGACTCACGAGTGTAGGGATGCTGCTTCGGATATAGATCATCAGGTCGGGCAGTTTCACCAGACTGATCATCAGGTCGAAGAGATCAGTATAGTTTGCGAAGTCACGGTCGCTCATCAATCCCTTGTCATGCAGGTTGGGTGCGAAAATCTTAGCGTCCTCGAAGATAGTACGGTCCTGGATGATGGTTTCCTTGTTCTGTGCAATTTCCACCACGTCGTGGAAGCGCTTGTTCAGGAAATAGATCTGCAGGTTGAACGACCATCTTTTCATGTCCTCGTAGTAGTCAGCGAGGTAAGGGTTGTTGTCCACAGGTTCGAAGTTAGGCTTCCAACCGTAACGTTTACTGAGTAGTTTGGTGAGCGTAGTCTTTCCGCTTCCTATGTTGCCTGCTATAGCTATATGCATTTCTTTATTTATTTTTTATGATGGTTATTATTTATGTTACTTTAGAAGATAAAGGAGTTAAGGGAGTTAAGGAGTTATCGCTCCCTTCGGTCGCTGAGGAGTTAAGACAAATGCCTTGAGGGCGATGTTTAAAGTTTAATTTTAAGTCCACTAAAGCATTTGTCTTAACTCCTTAACTCCTGAGAAATCTCCTTTAACTTCCTTCCTCCTCCTTCGAGAAGAGTCCGAAGAGTTGCGAGTCTATTCTGTCGACGATTTCGCCAAACTCCCTGGGGGTGTGTTCGAAGTCGAGGTTATCCACCTCTATGACCAGCACCTTACCCTTGTACTTCTTGTATATAAACTCATCGTACAGGTTGTTGATGCCCTGCAGATAGTCGATGGGCATCTGCTGCTCGTAGTCGCGTCCCCGCTTCTGAATGTTCTTTACTAAGTGCGGAACCGAGGCTCTCAGATACACCATGAGTTCAGGCATTTTGATCACCTTCATCATCGAGTCGAAGAGTCCCATATAGGTATCGTAGTCCCGCTCGTCCATGTTCCCCATATTCTTGTTGTTGGTAGCGAAAACATACACGCCCTCAAAGATGGTCCTGTCCTGTATGATGGTCTCCTTGCTCTTTTCTATCTCCAACAGGTTTTTGAAGCGCTGTTTCAGGAAATACACCTCCAGGTTGAGCGCCCATCTCGAGATGTCCTTGTAGTAGTCGTCGATGTATGGGTTATCATCTACAGGCTCCAGAAATTTCTTCCATCCATAATGCTTTGCGAGCATATTGGTGAGTGTCGTCTTTCCGCTGCCGATGTTGCCAGCTATTGCTATGTACATGTTATGTTGTTATAAGTATATTATCAATCCGTTGTTATGATTCTTTCGTAAACTGCTCCACGAACTGGTCTTCCGTGATGATAGGAATGCCCAACTGCTGCGCCTTCCTGTTCTTGGTGCTTGCCGAGGCAGCATCGTTGTTGATCAGGAAGGACGTGCTCTTGCTCACACTTCCCGTCACCTTACCGCCCTGTTGCTCGATGTATGCCTTCAGCTCGTTGCGGTTCTTGTAGTGGTGCACGTCGCCCGTCACCACGAAGGTCAGTCCCTCGCACATCGAGCCCTTCTCCTGAGGCTCCTCCTCCCTGATGTCGAGTTCCTTCAGGAGTCGCTGCACCTTACCGAAGTTCTTGTCGTCGCGGAAGAAGCCGATAAACTTGGCACTCTTCTCCGGTCCGATACCCTCGATGCTTGCCAGCTCATCGTCGAAGAGAGCCGTGCGTGCCACCTCGATGAGTTTTGCCACCGGATATTCAGCCAGCAGTCTCTTTGCCACATCTCCTCCACACAGCGGAATGTTGAGCGCATAGAGCAGATGACGACCGTCGGTGGTACGGCTCTTCTCGATGCTTTCCAAGAGGTTGTGCACCGACTTGCGGCCGAACCCCTCGAAGGTAGCAATCTGGTGGCTGTATTGCGACAGATGATAGAAGTCGGCATATTCGTGGATGAAACCGCAGTTGATAAAACGCGAAACCGTCTGTTCCGAGATACCCTCGATGTTGATGCCCTCCTTGCTCACGAATCGCGAGAACTTCTTCAGCTGCTTGGCCGTACAGTCGGGGTTAGTGCAGTGCAGCGTCTTCGTGCCGCTCTCACTCTCCGTCACCACCGCCTGTGCACCACATACAGGGCACACCTCAGGCACCTCGAGCACACCCACCTTCTCAGTGATGCGAATCACCTTCGGTATAATCTTGTTGGCCTTGATCACCTGCAGACGCGTACCCTTGCCACCGATGCCCAGACGCTCACACTCACTGATGTTACAGAGCGAGGCACGCTGCACGGTAGTACCCTCCAACTCCACAGGCGTGAAGACAGCCACGGGCGAAATCGTATTAGCGGCACACGACCATTCAATGTGGTCCAGAGTAGTGTCGGCATGCGTGTCCTGCCATTTGAAGGCATAGCCCGCACGTGTAGCATGATGGCCTGTCACCGACCCCGTAGCAGCATACACCGTATCATCGTAGGCTATCACCAGACCGTCGACAGGGAAGGGGAACACCTTGTTCGTCACCTTGTGGGTGAAGAGGTCCACCACCGCCTGGATATTCTCAGCAGTAGGGTGGTCGATGCGTTCGCGCTCCACGGGGTTGAAGCCCATCGAAACCAGGAAGTCCATCCTCTCGCCCCACGAAGTGATGTCGTGCTCCGTATATACTAAGGTAAAGGGAATCCACTGCAGATGTCGTGGCTTCACCTCCTCGATGTCCTTCAGAGCCAACGACCCCGAAGCCAGGTTGCGTGGATTAGCATAGTCGCCCTCCGTCTCCAACACAAATCGTTCGAAGTCAGGATAGGAGATCACCGCCTCGCCACGAATCACCAAGTGTCCCATCTCGTCTATCTGTTGAGGAATACCCGCGATGGCAGGCGCCAGATGAGTGATGTTGGTACCGATATGCCCGTTGCCACGAGTCACCACCTTGGTCAGCCTACCGTTGTCGTAGGTCACGACGAGAGTCAGACCGTCCAGTTTCCACGACAGCCAGATACACCTTCCGTCAGCCCATTTCACCAGTTCTGCCACACTCTTCGTCTTGGCAAGCGACAGGGCAGGGAACTCATGTTCCTCCTTCTGTCCCGCCACGTTGTCTTCCGACACCTTGGCAGTAGGCGAGTCGGGCAGGGTGACCCCCGTTTCCTCCTCCATCAGTTTCAGCCGGTCGAACAGAGCGTCCCATTCGTAGTCGCTCATCAGTTCCCCCTTACCGTTATAGTAAGCCTCCGAGGCCTGGTTCAGTTTATCCACCCATTGCCTCATCAGCATTTCTTGCTGTGTCATATATATTATTTTATTTTATTATCTCAAGTTCAGAAGTTATAGAAGTCCACGACTTTCGGGAGTTAAGAAGTTAAAGGAGTTAAGGAGTTAAGACAACAGCCTTTTTAGACCGCCTGTAAGGGCAGAAGCTACTATAATCAGTACGCCCTGAACCAATGTTCACCGCCCGAAGCACGAATGCAAGCCCCATGCAACCAGCACGCCCTGAAAGGGCAGAAGCTCTTAGCCCAGGGCAGCGCCCTGGGTTGTTATGCCAATGAGCAATGCGCCCTGTAAGGGCAAAAGCTTTAAAAGCTCATAACTCCCCTTGGAGAAATCATTGCCCACTAAAGCACTTGTCTTAACTCCTGTGAAATCTCCTTTGAAATCACCTCCACATTGTTTTTGCAAAAATAGGAAATAGTTTTCAATTAGCCAAACATTCTTACTCTTTTCACTGATTTCTTAATAAATATTTGGCAGTCTCATAGAAAAGCCATACCTTTGTCGAGTCTAAGAATTTCAATTCAAATAACACAAAGACATATGTTCCGACTGAAGACATTAACGATATTAGGCAGCAAGGCCGAGCTATCCACCCTCCCCGAGGGCAAGCTGCTCATCAATACGATCAACGCCCATTCCTACAACACAGCCCTGAAGGATACCCTCTTTGCCGAGGCCCTGTCGTGTGGCGACGTACTCATCCCCGACGGAGTGAGCATCGTGAAAGCCTGCCGATGGATAGGAGCGAAGTCGCAGCCTCGTGAGCGCATCGCAGGCTGGGATCTCTTCGACTACGAGATGAACCGTCTTGAACGTGAGAGTGAAGCATCAACCGCCAAAGGCGAAAGTCCTAAGACAGTGATGTTTATGGGAAGTTCTCAGATAGTACTCGACCTGATAGTGAAGCGAGCCGCCGAGGTATATCCCCATCTCAAGGTAGCCACCTATTCACCCCCTTACAAGCCCGAGTTCACCGACGAGGACAACCGCGCCATCATCACCGCCATCCATGCCTCCAATCCCGACCTGCTGTGGATAGGTATGACAGCTCCGAAGCAAGAGAAGTGGACCTATTCCCACTGGTCAGAGCTCGACATCCACTGTCATGTAGGCACCATCGGAGCCGTCTTCGACTTCTTTGCCGGCACCGTAGCGCGTGCCCCCTTATGGTGGCAGAACCACGGTCTCGAATGGCTCTACCGTCTCCTGAAAGAGCCCCGCCGCATGTGGCGTCGTTACATCCTCGGCAACACCCTCTTCCTCAAGAACATGTTGACCGAGAAACTCTCCAAATAACCCTTGGCAGCAATCCCCAGCTCCAGCCAGCCAGCATCGAGTGAGCACTCAGCAAGCATCGAGCATCGGTCAAGCAACCCGCAACCAAGTCCTTGAGTGAAAGCGGGTTCATCCCCGCACAAAAAACCGCAGCTTTGCTGCTGGCGAAGACCTCTGATGGTCCGCCAACCATAGAATGAAATGGTTACGAGCGACGAGGAGGAGCGGTTTCCTCTTCTTCCCTGAGGGGAGAAGACCGAGATGAGAGGTGGACCCTCCCTTAAGGGTAAGGGAGGACTGGTGGGTTTTCGAAAAAAACTTAAGGTTTAAGGGAACCCTGATGGCTTTTCGAAAAAATACCTCTTTAATGGTTAAGAGAAGCCTTTTAGTTTTTTTTGAAAAAACAAAAAAACACTATTATGTCAAGAAAAAGCAAATATAAATGCAAGAAATGCGGTTATGCCACGGACATATATGAAGGCCGTGGCTTCATGGGCCAACACATAGAAGCCATGACCTGCCCCGACTGCCACAACATAGTCCCCCTTGTCGTAGGCGGCGTCATAGGAGATGCCGCCCCCAGCTTCAACTCCCTTGTAGGCAGACTCTGCCTCCGTTGCGGTTCCGACCGCATACACCTCTGGGATCACCACACATGCCCCCGTTGTGGAGGCGAGATGCAACCCACTGGCGACTCCGAATTTTGGACGTAAGAAGCCGCAAAGCAGCCTGTCTGTATTATTCCAATACCATAAAACATCAGTTTCTAATTTTAAAATATGTGAATTCTTCTTCTTTTTAGATAAAAAGCAGTACTTTTACAGCCAATTAAGCAAACAAAAACAATATTCAACATATCTATTGGGAATTCTTATTCATTAAAGTAATGTAAAATGGCTGCAATAAGGTTTTTTTATTCCTGTACCATAGCTGACTTTATGACAAAGACGGTAGATGAAATTGTGGGTGCTTTGACGCAAGCTGATACTTACGATATAAACAAAGAAACCTCCAGTTCTTGGGTTGAAGAAATTCAGACCCTTAAAGATTCTCTTGCCGATTACGCAAATAGGGGAAGTCTTTATTTTGAGTATAATATTCCCCGATTGGGTCGACGTGCAGACGTTATTGCATTGATTGATGATATTGTTTTTGTCCTTGAATATAAAACATCAGAACAACGTTTTACTCGAGAGGCTTTAGTACAAGTTTGGGATTATGCGCTTGATTTGAAAAACTTTCAGGAAGGAAGTCGTGAGCGTATTCTGATACCTATTCTTGTTGCACCTAAGGAGAAAGATCATAATTGCTTATTTAAATTAAAGCATTTTGAGGATCATGTTTATGAGCCGCTGCTGACTAATGGCGCTCGTTTAAAGGAGTGTCTGGATTCTACAATTCAGCAATTACCCCATCATACAGTTTACTCTTCTGCCCGTGATGATATATGGGCAAAGAGTGGATATGAACCTACTCCGACTATTATTGAAGCAGCTGTTGCACTTTATGAAGAAAACACCGTGGAGGATATAACTAAGCATGGTGGAGATATAGAAAAAGCTTCTGAGGAATTGCGCAGAATAATCGATTATTGTCGTACAAACCAACGAAAGGCTATTTGTTTTATTACAGGAGTACCTGGCGCTGGCAAAACTCTGATTGGTCTTAATACAGCTATCGAACAATTTAATTGTGGCGAAAAAGCCGTTTATTTATCCGGAAATTTTCCTCTCGTAGAAGTTTTGCAAGAAGCTTTGACACGAGATTTTGTTCGTAGAGACAAGATAAAGGCTAAGCAAGAAAGTCGTAAAGCCTGTTCAAAGGCTGAAGCCAAAAGTAAAGTTAAGGCTTTTATTCAGATGATTCATCATTATCGTGATCTGTATTTGGAAGGAACAGAAGTCAAAGATGGACAGATTTTACCTATAGAAGGCTATTTTCAAAGTCATACAGATAAAGCTTATATACCAGCTGAGCATGTCGCTATTTTTGATGAAGCTCAACGTGCTTGGACTGCAGAAGAGTTGAAGAACTTCATGAAGAGCAAAAAGGGAATTAAAGATTTTCCCTATAGTGAACCGGAATATCTCATTTCATGTATGGATCGACAAACTGATTGGGGTGTAGTTGTATGTCTTGTAGGAAATGGTCAGGCCATCAATAAAGGAGAGGCTGGATTGCAAGAATGGATTCAATCAATACATCGTTCTTTCGACAAGTGGGATGTATATATGTCTGACTATCTGTTAGAGTCTGGTGACGTATCAAAGGACGAATTATCATTGATAGAAAAGCAACTTATCCCTAAAGAGGATTTGCATTTAAAAATGTCAATGCGTTCTTTCCGCTCAGAGAAGGTTAGTATGTTCGTGAATCAATTACTTGCTCTTCAAAAAGAAGATGCCGCAGCTACATTAAAAGAGTTGGCTAATTACCCGATAGTATTGACTCGTTCATTAGATACAGCAAAAAACTGGCTTAAACAACATTCACGAGGAAGTGAACGTATGGGCTTGTTGGCATCCAGTAAAGCTGATCGTTTGAAAGCGATTAATATAAATGTACGTTACCAACCAGATTTTGTACATTGGTTCCTTGAGAATGATACAGATATACGTAGCAGTAATGCTCTTGAGGATACATTAACTGAATTCAAAGTCCAGGGCTTGGAAATAGATTGGGCTTGTGTAGCATGGGATGCTGACCTACGTTTGTCAAAAGATCAAACATCATGGCAACATTATCAGCTTCGAAATGGTACAAAATGGCAGAATATAAATAAACCAATAAATCGAGAGTATCAAATCAATGCTTATCGTGTGCTTCTTACTCGGGCACGACAGGGTATGATCATTGTAGTACCGCAAGGTGATAATGGTGTCCCTCCAGACGAAACACGCAAACCAGAATGGTATGATGGCATTTTTAATTATCTAAAAGAAATTGGAATAAAAGAAATATGAAAAAAAGAGCTATAGATATATTTTCAGGTGCTGGCGGTTTGAGTCTTGGAGCAGAGTGGGCTGGTATAGAGGTGTCTACAGCTATTGAGGCAAATAAGAGTGCTGCTGACACTTATAAGTTGAATTCACCTCATACTGAGGTGATATGTGAAGATATAAATAAAATAAACCCAGAAAGGTTTATAGACAAAGATAATCCTGTTTTTTTAATCATGGGCGGTCCACCGTGTCAAGGATTTTCTATGTCCAATACGAAGAGCCGTACAATGACTAACCCCAAGAATCAGTTATTTCGTGCTTTCGTTAGGTTTGTAGATATTATCAGACCTAAATGGTTTTTATTTGAAAATGTAGGTGGATTTGCCAACTTAAATAAAGGCTTGTCTGCTCGATGGATTAAAAGCTGTTTTGAAGAAGTTGGTTATACTGTAGAACCTTCTATTCTGTGGGCTGATGAATTTGGCGTTCCGCAAAGAAGAAACCGTTTCTTTATGGTCGGAAGTTTGGATAAAATTCATTTTACATTTCCTGAACCCGATAAGAAAAAAAAGGTTACAGTGGCTGATGCAATTGAAGATCTGCCTATTTTATCAAATGGAGATATGATTGATGAATTGCCATACACCAAATCTTTTGGATGCGCAAGTGAGTATGCTAAATTAATGCGAAAAAATTCTAAGGTGTCACGACAGAATTTTGTTTCGCATAATAATGATTTAGTGATTGAACGATATAAACATATAGGACAAGGCCAAAACTGGAGAGCAATTCCAGATTATTTGATGGATAATTATGCAGATAAAGGACGTTGTCACAGCGGTATTTATAAAAGACTTCGAGCAGACTCCCCATCTGTTGTAATTTCGAATTACCGCAAAAGTATGTTGATTCACCCCTATCAAGATAGAGGTATATCTGTTCGTGAGGCAGCTCGTATTCAGAGCTTTCCTGATGACTTTATATTCGAAGGGCCTATTTCCCATATACAGCAACAAATAGGAAATGCTGTGCCTCCATTATTGGCTAAAGCTATATTTGAAAAAATACTAAAATATTAGGATTATGAGTAAAGATCGTCAAAATATACCTTGTGCAAACCTTCTCATGGGTTCTATGAGGTCTATGGGATATACTTTTGAGGCCGCTATAGCAGATATTATTGATAATAGCATTAGTGCTCATAGTGAGAATGTGCAATTGCTCTTTCCTACAAATCCATTGGAAACTTTGGCTTTAGGCATACTTGATGATGGTGAAGGAATAAGTAATGATGATTTATTTGAGGCTATGAGATATGGCAGTTCATCTTCAGAAGACGTACGTGCTGTTGATGATCTTGGCAGATTCGGCTTGGGAATGAAGTCTGCCTCTATGTCGCAATGCAGAGTTCTTACTGTTGCAAGTAAATACAAAGGTAAAGTAAGTGCATACACGTGGGATTTTGATTATATATTGTTAAAGAAAGATTGGATTATAAAAGAACATACTTCTGAAGAAATAGAGTCTATTCCATATATGGAGCGTTTAAAGTCTCAGGAACAGGGAACTTTAGTCGTTTGGCAGAATTTCGATGTTTTATCTAAATCAAGTGATGGACAAGTCTTTGAAACTCTCAATGAGTACAAAGATAGTGTAAGCAATTACATGGCATTGATTTTTCATCGTTTTTTAAATTCCAAAGGGAAGTCTCACTTTAATCTATTTGTCAATAATGCCAAAATATCAGGACGAGATCCTTTCTTAGAGAATCATCCTAAAACAACTACCAAAAAAGAAGTTCAAATTGCAATACAAGATTCAGATGGAGTTGAAAGGCTGATATTAGTTAAGCCTTTTATTCTTCCTTATGCATCTGATTTAAAAAAGCATGATAGGGCTTTAGTGGGAGGTGTGGAAAGTCTCAGATCTAAACAGGGCTTTTATATTTATAGAAGCAATCGTCTTATTGTATGGGGAACGTGGTTTGGAATGAAGCCTCGTTCTGAGTTGACAAAAAATGCACGAATTCGTGTTGACATTCCTAATACCTTAGATGATATTTGGAAGATAGATGTCAAGAAACAAACAGCCTTTATTCCTAAGCGAATTCAAAACCAACTGAAACGAATGGTAAATGAAGCTTTTGAGATTTCGATCAATAAACAAACCCATCGTGGAAGAAGAGATAATTTGGCTGATATAGATTATGTTTGGAATCGAATAGTAACACGCGAAAATCAATATTATTATCAGGTAAATCGTGAAAGTGAACTGTTCAAAATGGTTAAGGATCATATTAATGCTGAAGGTTCTGTTTATTTAGATTTGCTTGTTAGAGAAATAGAGCAAAATCTTCCATTACAGCAGATATATATTGATAAATCCAACGAAGCGATTTATGATGATGACGAGGATAAAGCTTCACGTTTGAAGGATATTTTAAATCTTGGTATTACAATGATTGATGCGGTAAAATCTCTAAATACAAAGACTACAGAAAAGGCGATTTCAGATTTAATGAAGATGGAACCTTTCTGTAAATATGCAAGTATTGAAGATAAACTTAAAAAATATTTTAAAGATGAAACTGACAGATATACAATATGAAACTCTTAAAGTGATGGTCGAATCAAGAGCTAAAATTGATGAAGACAAAGGCATTACTATTAAACTCGAAGATATAAAAAAATATATAGACCAAACAATTCCTTTTTCAGGTTTGATTGTAGATGATGAAGATTATAAAAAACTGTTTACGGATATGGAGTATAGGTTTAAAATACAGCATACTCCAGGAAAAGTCATATTTAATGATTACGAAGAACAGCCTCAATGGTATTACAATAAAGATATAAAAGATCCTTACTTTTGGAATAGATACTATAATTATCTTCTTAAAAATTCCAATATAGATGATAAAAGTATTAAAATATTGGATGCGAAGACTCTACCTCAGATAATGAATTGTATTGGAAATCCAAAGGATTCTTTTGAGGGAAAAAGACTAAAGCGTGGCTTGATTATTGGTGATGTCCAGTCTGGTAAAACAGCAACATATACAGGTCTGATATGTAAAGCTGCCGATGCTGGGTACAAAGTAGTCATACTATTAGCTGGTATTACCGAAAGTCTACGTCAGCAAACTCAAGAACGAATAGATGAAGGAATAATAGGGTATACCTATAAGAAATTTGGCAAACAGATAAAAAAGGGAAATGTAGGTGTTGGAAGTGATAATAAGCCCATAAAAGCAACAGCTTTCACATCATGTGTTTCAGACTTTACATCAAATTCTGATAAAATAGCAACAACACTTGGATCCCATAAGTCTTTGGTACTGTTTGTTATAAAGAAGAATGTATCTGTCCTGTCTAAACTGCTTTCATGGTTGAAAGAACATAATCTGGACCCTGTTAAAGGTTATGTAGATCAGCCTATGCTGTTGATTGATGACGAGGCAGATAATGCTTCTGTTAATACAAGAAAAGACGAAACAGATCCAACAAAAACCAACAGGTTAATTCGCGAGATTTGTGATATTTTCAAGAATGCAAATTATGTAGGTTTTACTGCTACACCATTTGCTAATGTGTTTATCGATCCTGACTCGGTAGACAGCATGAAGCGTGCAGATTTATTTCCTGAGCACTTTATTTATGTTTTACCGACCCCATCATCTTATATTGGTGCAAGTAAAATATTCTATAAAGAGGGAGAATACCATAATAGTCTAAGGTACATTACCGATATTGAAGAGCCAGATTATGATTCAGATGAATTTATTGATGAAAAAAATGAGAATCCAGATATTCTGAATTCTGGACCTTTTTACTATAAACATTTAAAGGAATGGCGCGGTATTATTCCTGAATCACTTAGAAAGGCTGTGCTTTGTTATTTTATGGCCAATGCAGTTCGTGATCTAAGAGGGGATAGTGAAAAGCCACGAAGCATGCTTGTCAACATGTCTCGTTTCGTAAAAGTTCAGAAATACATTAAAGAGTATATTGATGAACTTTACTTAAATTTTGAAAGCACTGTAAGATATGATTTCAGTGAGGACTCTTCTAAAAATACAGAACTTCCTCTATATAAAGAATTGCAGTCTTTATGGAATGAAAACTATTCTAACATAATAGACATACGTTTTGAGCGCGTTATTAACAGACAAACTCTTCTTGATGCTATTGCTAATATAGAAATTATGGTTGTCAATGGCGGAAAGAACAGTGGTAAACTTGACTATAAAATCAATAAAAGTCTGCGGGTAATAGCTGTAGGTGGTTTGGCCCTGTCACGAGGATTGACTCTTGAAGGATTGCTTGTCAGTTATTTCTATAGGAACACATCAACTTTTGATGTGTTGATGCAAATGGGACGATGGTTTGGGTATCGTCATGGATATAGTGATCTCTTCCGAATATGGATTAGTAAACTTAGCGCAGATTGGTATGGTGATGTTGCATCTGCATCTCAGGAATTGAAAGATGATATAAGCAAGATGTATCAACAAAAGCTTACACCAAAAGATTTTGGTATTAAAGTCCGTGATTATACCAACGAACTTCAAATAACAGCATCTAACAAGATGAGACGTTCATATAGTTACTTTGAACAATATTCTTTTTATGGTAATATGTTTGATACTCCGTATGTAAGTCGCAATATACAACAGAACTTGGAAAACAAAAAAGCAGTCAGTGAATTAGCGAGCAGATTATTTTCAAAAAAATATGATTTTCGTTTCACTGACCAGAAAAGCTCTGCTGACAAAGATGTTTGTTCTGATAGCGATAAATCGCGTTATTTTGCCGACGTTCCCCAATCTGAAATTGTTGATTTTTTGCAAAGGATTCATTGTTCATTAATGAATATGAACTTTAATATAGACAATATTTTAGATTTTATACAAGATCCTAAAAATGTAGGTCTTGACAAATGGGATGTCGTATTTGAGGGTGGTGAAGGACAAGACTTTTATGATATATCTGGTCTTCAAAAGATTAGGTGTATAAAACGTGCTATTTACCCTAACCATAATGTGATACAGATAAGCTCTCGTCGTAGGTTGACAGGTACTCGTGAAGGTAAATTTACGCTTACAACCCAACAAATCAAAGAAGCAGAAACGAAGTGCCGTGAGTCTTGGAATAAAGAGAACGGAGGAACAATAGTTGATCAGAAAAGAGAAATACCTCTTCGTGCCTATTTTAAATATCTTCCAGACAGAAAGCCAGTTCTGATAATTATGTTGGTTGAGATTGAGAGTAAACCTAACAAAGATAAGGAGATAAAAGCTTCTGAAAAAAATAAATTTGATAAGTTTGTAGAAGAGCTTGGAAACGATAAACTTGTTGCTTTTGCTATAGGTTTTCCTGGTAATGAAAATAGGGAAGAGAACAAGCTGTACAAAGTCAACAAGATTTATCAAAAAATGTATATGTTGGACGAACCTGATGAGATAGATGAAGAATAAGTTATATACTATATTTGCTGGTGGTTTTCGTGCTGGTACTTATATTCGTTTAGGCGAAAATAAGGACCTGAGTTTGTATGTGGGTAAGGATGACTCTAATAATTATTCATTTGAATTTAGGGGCCGCTATACTCCCGTGAAGATTAGTAACTCTGATGTCATAATAGTTACACAATTTAAAACTCAGGAATACTACACACTCAGATTTTCATTAAGTAACAGAGATCTTTTAGAATATTTTTGTACTTTCTGCGAGGATCTGTTTGATTCGACAATGGAGATTCGAGAGGATGAAGCTGCATATAAACAACTTTGTGAGCGCTATTTTTCGTGGAAAAAGCTATTTCGTCCTCATTCTGGCACAATGTCTGATGCTGAAATAGTTGGGCTTCTTGGGGAGTTGCTGTTTATGAAAGAATTCATGATACCAGAATGGGGTGTACCTGTTGCATTGGACAGTTGGACAGGTCCTGAAAAGACGCATAAGGACTTTTCAAATGAACAAGTGTGGTATGAAATAAAGACGATAAATAGCGGTAAAACATCTGTTAGAATTTCATCGTTGGAGCAGCTTGACAGTGATATGACAGGCTATTTGGTTGTGTATGATCTTGAGAAAATGAGTTCAACATTTGATGGCCTAAAATTGAATGTTTTGGTTCAGACTCTCATGCACATAATGACGCCAAGCCAACGAGAGGAGTTTATTTCAAAGTTAAGTCTTTACAATTATGATTTTTCTCCCACATATGATAATTTTGTGTATAGTGTTGTTGGAAATTCTTTCTATATAGTTAAGGATGATTTTCCAAGACTATGTCGTTCTGATATCCCTATTGCCATAAATAAAGTTCAATATGAATTGAACCTTTCGGAGATAGAATCCTATAAATTATAAATATACTAACAATAAATATATAGCTATGACTATTGACGAATACAGAGAACAGTTTATTGATAATTTGAGATTTGATGCAGAACATGAAGGCACAGATCCTGAATCTCTTTTTATCAACAAAGCTTTGGAGCAACTTGAAGACATAGGTGAACTTAACGATCCCATGCCCATGTCTATAGAGATTAAGGGACGCCGTGGAAGGATTATGGCATTTGATGCCTATTCTTATGATGAAGCTGATGGTGCTTTATGTTTGATTACAAGTGATTTTTCTAATGAAAAAGACAATGTAGAAAACCTCAACAATTCCCGTATTAATGATATAGTAAATCATATGCAAGCCTTTGTTGATGAGTGTATAAATGGTCGGATGTCAGATTATTGTGATGATTCAGACCCTGCTATACCATTAGCTCGAGAATTTAAAAAACGCATTGGCAAATCAATGGTTGACACTGATATTGTCAGATTTAAATATTTCATTGTTTCTAATAAAACCCTGAGTAAGCAGGTAAAAAATGTTTCCAAAGAAGATTTCTTGGGTAGACCAGTTGAACTGAATGTTTGGACATTAGAGCGTTTTTATCAAACTTTCGAATCAAATTCAAGTGAATTAATAGAAATCGATACCTGCGACTTTGGTTGTGACGGTATTCAATGTATAAAAGCGGATTTAGGTTCTGATGTTTCTTATGATGCTTACATGGGTATTGTTCCTGGAAAGTTTCTTGCAGATATATATCTAAAATATGGAAGTAAGTTGCTTCAGGGTAATGTACGTGCTTTTCTTAGTGTTAGAGGAAAAGTGAACAAGGGCATTCGTGAGTCTATTATTAAGACTCCTAACAAATTCTTTACTTATAATAATGGTATTGCTTTGGTGGCACGTTCTGTATCCTTTAATTCTGATAACACAAAAATAGTTCATTTTAAAGATCCTCAGATTATTAATGGAGGTCAGACAACTGCTTCATTAGCAAATGCAATTATAAAATCTGAAGCTGTACATGGTATGGACAATTTGTTTGTTCCTATGAAACTTACTGTGCTCAATATAGAGGATGAGATGTCTGAGGATCAAGAAGAACAGTACAATGCTATTACAAGAAAAATATCTGAGTGTGCAAATACTCAAAATCCAGTTTCTGGAGCAGACTTTTTCTCTAATCATCCTTTCCATGTTATTATGGAGAAACTGTCGAGGAAAGTTATGGCTCCTCCAGTCAACGGCAATCCTTTCCAGACAATTTGGTTCTATGAACGTTCACGCGGTAAATGGGAACAAGAACAAATGAAGATGACGCAATCTCAACGCAAACTTTTTTGTGAAAAAAATCCTAAGCGTCAAGTTGTGAAGAAAGAAAAACTGGCAAAATGTTTGAACTCTATTTATATGAATCCAAATCAAGTTTGTCAGAGTAGCGCCATAAACTTTTCAAAGTTCTCTACTATTATAGATGATTTATATGAAAACCATCGTGATGATATTAACGAAGAGTTCTTTAAGAAGGCGATCTGTTCTGTCATCATATTTGACAATTTGGATTCTCGAATAGGTAAAGCTTCATGGTATCCCAAGGGCGGTAATAAGGCTCAAATTACTCCATATACTATAGCAAAGTTGATGACATTAATCCCTAAGAATAGAGATATTGATTGGAAAACGATTTGGCAGAAACAGACTTTATATAAAGAGCTTGCTGAGGAGTTGTTAAGAATAGCATATCTTACACATAATTTCCTTATGGAACAAGCTCATGGTGGTTTGGTTCGTTCTATTTCCCGTAACATAAAAACTTGGGACGATTTTAAAAAAGTAAATTTTGAACTGTCTGAAGATTTTTTGGCAACTCTTTATTCGAAGGAAGAAACTATTGCAGTAGAACTTGCAGCCAAGAAAGCTCATAAGTTTAATTCTGATATTGATAATTCTCTACAGATTTTCAATTTAGGCGTTGAATATTGGTATAAGATTTATTTGGAACTTCTTCCAACAGAAATACTATCTTATGGAGACTGTTCGTTTATTAAGAGCATTGGTGATTATATTAAAAGAAATAAACTTCCAACACCTGCTCAATGCAAAAAATTAATGAAAATTATCAATAAGGCAGAGGATAAAGGATATGTGATGCCAGAATCGTAATACAGGAAATTATTAGTAAATTAAGTGATGCTTTAGAAAAAGCAATTTTTCCAATGTCAGACCATTTGACCATAGAGCAGCGGCACAAGAATATGGCGGCCGTTAAGAGCAAGGATACGAAGCCGGAGATGGTGGTGCGGAAATACTTGTGGAGCAGGGGGTTCAGGTACAGGGTGAATAACCCGAGGCTGCCTGGACACCCAGACATCGTATTGCGCAAATACCATACGTGCATCTTCGTGAATGGATGCTTCTGGCATGGTCATGAGGGGTGCAAATACTTCAGGATGCCGAAGACGAATACGGAGTTCTGGGAGAGGAAAATCTCACGCAATAGGGAGAGGGACCGGGAGGAACAGAAACAGCTGGCAAGGATGAGGTGGCACTGCATCACCGTCTGGGAGTGTGAACTGAAAGGGGAGAGGAGAGAGAAGACGCTCGAGTCGCTGGAGTACACGCTCAACCATATCTTCATCCAGGACAGGGACCTGAGATACAGGCTGCCGGAAAGGGAGGACTTGGGTATGGCTGCGGAAGAGAATGTTTTATTATTCTAATGTTATTTTGTCATAGTTTTTGGCTATGACAAAATAATATTTTTTCTTAAAAGAGGAGGATTTTATTTAGAAAATCAACCTGTCCTTTTTTAGCCATAATAAGAGGTTTTTCGAAAACCCACCAGTCCTCCCTTACCCTTAAGGGAGGGTCCACCTCTCATCTCGGTCTTCTCCCCTCAGGGAAGAAGAGGAAACCGCCCTACTCGGTGCTCAAACCGCTTCGCTATAAGGTTGGCGGATCATCAGAGGTCTTCGCCAGCAGCGGAGCTGCATTTTGCGGTATGCGACCGCATGGATACAAATCGCTTACGGGCTGCTTGCTGGGTTCTTGCTTACGGTTTGCTTGATACTGGCTGGGTGCTCATTCCAGTTTGCTTGATACTTGCTTGCTGGGTGCTCGATGCTTGATGGGTGCTTGTTGATGCAGGAATTACTGCTGGACTTCTTGCCAATCTATGAGGCCTTTGCCTTTATCGTCGAGCTCAAGGCCTAATCCGATGACCTGACGGCTGTCTGCAAGGAAAGGTTCCAGATACTGGCGGTCGAAAATCTGATGAGTGGCAGCAGACTTGCCTCCGTTGTTTTGCAATTTCAATTCTATTACGTAGATATAGCGGGAGGTCTGTACTGTCATGTCGATTCTACCTGTGGAAATCATTTTCTCTACTTCTACCTTTAGTCCAATAGCATTGAGAATGGTACTGATAATGAGACGATAACGCTCTTCCATGTCCATGGAGGCGAGTTTCTTATTGCTGTACGGCACGTCGGCTATCAAGGCCTTCAGGGTCTTCATTGCCTCGTTTGTCTCGCCTGTCCCTAATTGGGCGTACAGGTTGGCTTGGAGTGATTGGAGGTCGCTCTCTGAACGGAGGGCGAGGGATGGGAGAACCTGGTCGTAAAGGGCTTGTTTCACCTCTTCGTTGGGGAAGCCAAGTGTATAGCCAAACTCGTCGTATTTCTTGATGGTGAGGTAGCCTGACTGGTAAAGGAACAGCTCGGCACCTCCTGCACTAACATCGGATGTCTCTAAGGTGTTTCGCATGATACGGCAATTCTCGAAGTTCTTCAATCGAAGCTCCATGTTGTCGACAAATTTCGGTATCAGCGAAGTGGCCCCTGATGCTGCCCAGTAATTGCTGAGCTCTTGTGTGCTCAATGCGTTGATCAGGCTATAGGGGTTGTAGATGTCTGTCATATTGCGGCGGCTGAAATGGTAGCCGTCATAGTAGGCTTTCAACTTGTCGTGAGTTTCCTGAAGTGTCCAGTTGTTGACTTCGCCCATTTTCTCCAGCTCTGGCTTGAAGTTTGTTAATATTTCTTCTTCTGTGATGCCACAGATGGTTGCATATTCTGGCAGGAAACTGATGTTGGTCAAATTGTTGAGCACGGAGAAAAGTGAAATTTGCGTGAACTTTGTGATGCCCGTGATGAAGACAAACTTCTCGTATTCGTCGCAGGCCTTCAGTACTGCAAAGACATCGCGATAGACTTCGGTGCAAGCTTTGTGATGTTCTGTCTTCCATGAATGTTGCAGCGGTGAATCGTATTCGTCGATGAGAATGACTACCTTGTTGCCGGTTTTGTTGTATGCACCTTCAATGATATTTTGGAATCTTACGGCAAGAGAGCTATCCTGCCGCACAGCAATGTTATATTCCGATTCAAGGTTGTGAAAAACATTGTCAAGATAACTCCACACTCTTTTCGGTTCGGCTCCTGCCAGACTCATATCGAGACGGATGACAAGATATTGTTTCCATTCTTTCTCTAACTGCATGATTTTCAGTCCCTCGAAGAGTTCTTTTCTCCCTTCGAAGTACATCTGTAGTGTGTTGATAAGAATTGACTTGCCGAAACGGCGGGGACGGCTCAGGTAGTTGTACTTTTTGCCATGATTCGCCAAATGCCAGATGAGGTCGCTCTTGTCTACATAAAGATAACCTTCTTCTCTGATTTCTTTGAACGATTGAATGCCTGTCGGCAGCTTTCTGTTGCTGATGTCTGTCATGTTTGGTTCTCCTTGATTAATAATGCATATCTTCTGCAAAGATAATGCAAATGAGCGCAATGAAAGATTTACTTTCAAATTGCCGAGTGCAGCTTATCTTCTGCAAAGATAATGTTTTCATGTGATATATGCAAAAAGATTGGCTTAATTTTGATAAAAAAAGCCTCCGACTCTCACGAGCGGGAGGCATGATAAAAGAAAAAATGTAAGGAAGTTAAGGGAGTTAAGGAGTTTCAGATGTGGAAATGAATCTCCTTGAGCCATTTGCGGGTGTCGAAACAGGGACAGGCCTTGCGGACGCCGGGGAGGTCGCAGTGACCGAGGATCTCGGCATCGGGGAAGTCGACGCAGAGGCTGCGGAGCAATTCTTCCATGGTGATCTTCTGTGCTTCGGTGCGGGTGTCGGCAGGACGACCCTTGGCATCGAGTCCGCCTTCGTAGCAGATGCCTATGCTGTTCTTGTTGTAGTGGAGGGCGTGGGCGCCTACTTCGTTCTCGGGTCGGCAGGGGTAGAGGGTGCCGTCGCGGGTGATGTAGTAGTGATAGCCGACGCTGCTATAGCCACGGGCTTTATGGCAGGCTTCGAGCTGCTCGATGGTGAAACTCTGGGTGACTCTCGTCGCGCTGCAATGCAGCACGATGAGAGAGATGTTACGGTGGTTTTTCATTGTCGTTAGATTTTTTTTGGTTAACAAACGATGGGGTGGTTCGTCTACATTCTGCCGCAGCTGGTGACGCAGAAGGCGCCGGCAATGGCGGTGAGAACGGTGATGACGAAGTTGATGATGTTTTTTAATGTTTCTTTTTTCATAATGGTTTAATTTTTTTAATGGTTAATGTTTTTTCGAGAAGAATTTTCAGGAGTTAAGGGAGTTAAGGAGTTATGACATTACTCTCCTTCGCCGCCGGTATTCTCGCCGCCGGAAGGGTTGCTGCCAGAGCCGCCGGATGGGTTGCTGTCAGTGCCGCCTGATGGGTTGCTGTCAGAACCGCCGGATGGGGTAGTGGTGCCGCCGCCTGTGGTGCCGCCTGGCTTCGTGGTGGAAGAGGTGACGAGGATGTCGGCTGCATCCTTGAGAGTAGCGTCGAGGTCGAGACGGCTGTTGGTGAGCTTGCCTGTGGCACGGGCACGGAGCTTGACGCCCTCTATGTTCTTTGCCACGGTGAAGGATTCCTTCGTGTCGGCTCCCTTCTTGGGTCGGATGCCAATGGAGAAAATGGCGAGGTCGTCGATCTTCACGGAGTAGCCGCTGAGGACGAGTTCCTTGACGCACTTCACCATGTCGGTGAGGATGCCGCGTACGGCTCCTGCCGAGAAGGGTGTGTTGTGGCTCGACATGTGCTCGGCGAGTTGGTCGATGCTGATGGTTGCGGTGACTGCAGGACGGGCATAGTACTTGCCGTACGTTCCTGGAAACTTTTTGTTGTTGTTTTTTACTAACTTGTAGAGAATCATAGTTCTTTTAGATTTTGGTTAATGTATTACTTGAGTGCACTAAGTTCATTCTCTCTGAATGACAATGCAAAGATACGATGATTTTATTTGGCAATGATGCCAAATAAAACATGTCATGAGAAATGGTGCCAAATGATGCGAAATGATGCAATCAAAAAGCATCATTTCGCAATTGATTGTGAAGGGGCTTTCGAAAACCCACCTGGATTTCATTAGTATTAATGAATTCTTTTCTAAAATCACCCCGTCCCTCTTTACCATTAAAGAGGGCTCCACCGCTTTCCCCAAGCCCCTTTCCCCTCAGGGGACAGGGGATGTGCCAACCG
>OOCI01000615.1_pt1 | contig 32807 bp, 26 predicted proteins | sample 1671761 | NCBI WGS metagenome assembly OOCI01 (sample SAMN06348190, study PRJEB24527) | human gut metagenome | biome: human gut; feature: ankylosing spondylitis patient; material: feces | host: Homo sapiens | place: China | collected 2015-10
CTGTAACCGGCTGATCCGTAGTCAGCTACTCTATTCAGTTGAGCTACGCGGCCATATTTTTTTTACGGGTGCAAAGATACGGACATTTTCTGTTTCTGCAAACTTTTCACCGTTTTTTTTCGCAAAAAATCATTCGATAAATCGATAGTTAAACAATTGCCAACCCAGAGTCAATCCAACATTCCACTCGCCCTTAGGTGAACTATAGTGATTTACATACGCAGAGACAGCACCGAACGACAATTTGCAGACTAAAGAAATTTCTCCCATATATTGGAACTCAGAAAAGGCTTTTCCATAATAAGCGTGATTGTTTTCGTTCCTTTTTATCGGGAAAATAGGTGCAAACCCATAGAACTCGGTGCGAAGATGGAACATGTCATTGAATACGAAAATAGGCTTTATACCAGCAGCTATAAACTGATTGGCCCGAAAAGCCTCGTTATACATAATCTGACTGTGAGGAGTCGGTGCAAATTCTCCGGCCTGCATCATGGTGGCAGTGTAGTTTTCTGAGAAATTTCTCGATGAATACAATAATTCCGTCATCCAGCCTAACGTAAACAGAGGACTCAGCCGATGATAGGCGTCCTTCATATACGAGATTTGCAACCAGGCCTGATGCTTTTTTTCGACAGCCTTCGAGCTTCCGTCTTCAGAAGGTGTACCGGGATTGAACCATTCGTGCCCGGTAAACACCTGGGCTATAAGACTTTCATGATACCCTCGTGTGGCATACTGACGGGAATCGGTCGTGCTGCCATAAAAGCCAATACTTCCCCCCAACAGTTTGTGGGTACTTTTGTCTGCACGGTCTTTGGTGAAATCAATGGTTGTAGACTGATAATAATTGTCTGTCAATACGCCGTATCCGAATCCGAATTCCGCACGTTTGTTGGCCAAGAAGGGTAACGCACACATGAGTTTCACAAACCGTTCATCCTTCGAATTGAAAGAAGGGCGGTCGTTTTTGGAGAAAAGCTTGTCTTTCTTGTAATAATCAAATGTGCTGATAGATCCCAGCAAACGAAGAGAGATCGGAATACGGGTAGGCAAATCCAGCCTTCCCATTAGTTGAACGTTATTGTAAATTTTTCCAAGCTGCCCATCAAGCATGATTTCTTTGGAATAATAGTTCAAGTTTTGATATCCAATGCCCAGATAAATCTGATTGGAACTGGTGGTAGACACACTTCCACCTATGCGGACAAAGAAATCTTTCTCCATCTTGACTTGAAGATGGAGTTCGTATAAATCGGACTCAGGATCATAAACTGCGTGAGGGATAATCTCCGAAATCATATTGTCTGCCAACAGTCGAAAATATCCCCTTTTTAAATCTTCATAAGTGAAGATCTGATGGTTGTCGCTATGAAATTCCTTTCTGATATACGACTGCTGGTGTTCGTTGGCTCCTTCAATATAGATATCACGAAAACGCAGTTGAGGCAAAGTGTTACGATAGGTCATGCGCCTCAGTCGGACGTTTTCAGCACTTTCACGACGGGATATTCGCATTTTGATGGAGTCCATCAGGCTGATGGTCCTGTTGTATCCAATATCGTGAAGTTCCTGTAGACGGTCAAAATCCAGCAGATTGACGTCGTTATATTTGAAAGTCATTACAATACCCAACGAATCGGGAATGGAATAATCCGTTTTCTGCATAATCATGTTCTCAAGCTGGCTCATGAGATTGCCTTCCTGAGGTTTTCCCGGATTGGCGGCAACTACGCTGCCGATAATGACATCGGGATGGAAATCCTTCATCATTACATCCGTAGGGAAGTTATTATAAATGCCACCATCATAAGCCAATACGCTGTCTATCTCAATGGGTTTGAATACGAAAGGAAAACTCATTGAGGCTCGCACTGCATCTCCTAAATCACCTTGACGCATGACCAAAGGGCGCTTGTTGTATACATCGGAAGCTACACAGCGGAAAGGAACAAACATTTTATCGAAATTCCCCCGACAAGCAGCCGTAGCCTGTGCAAACAGCTCCACAAATACAAGATTCATCTGAATAGGACTCGCAATGTTGGTCGGAAGGATTTGAGGACGAATATGAATGGAATCGCCAAAAGAAAAACGGATATTGGCAAACTCTGGTGTCGGTCTGCTCTGCTTGAAATAATATCCGTATTGCGACTCAACCTGCCCGGAATACCATCTTTTGAAATCTGGTGAACGAAGCAGGGCTTCCATATCGTCGGGTGAATAGCCCATGGCATAGAGCGATCCAATGATGGCACCCATAGATGTCCCTGCAATATAATCAATGGGGATATTGTTCTCTTCCAATGCACGGATAATACCAATGTGGGTCATACCCTTGGCACCGCCACCGCTCAATACAAGTCCTACCTTCTGCGCATTCAAAGCGGAAAGCAGACAACAGCAACACAAGAGGAAGGTATATAGTTTTTTCATATTCTGTAAATAATCATGCTTCAATTCAACAGAAAGAGTATTACGCAGATTGTCAAAAGAGTACAGATCCCCATCACCAGATAGGCAAAAGTGACTTCTTGTTTCAAGTCCTGTTCTTGTTTGTCGGCAATCTGTTCCTGAGCCTGTTTCATATCATCGGCTGTCACTCCTTCCGACAAATGCAATTTCTTTCCGCAATACATCCGGTCGAGACGGTCTTTACGACGTTCTCTTCCCAATTTCCGCAATTCACGGTTTTCCTTATCCCGTTGAATCATGTCATTGATACAGCCTAACGTTCCCATAATACCGAATGATTTTTTTCAAATATACGAATTTGTTTTGAACTGTATTCAATTTAGCGAAGAAAAAAAGATTTTTTCGATGAAAAGGGCAAAAAAAGAGGATGTACCATGAAGATACATCCTCTTTTGGAGAGTATAGAAAGTGTTGAAGGGGCTTTATTTAATCAGCTCGATGCTTCGTTTTACGAAGTTATTGAGTGCTTCGCCTTTCAGCATACCGTTTTGCAACAGAGCCAGATCGATGAGCTGGCGGACAACCGGATTCTGGGCGGCATAACCGGCCAGGACTGCTTCCTTCTTCGTCTTTAGTTCGTTCCACTTCTTGTCCAATTCGCTGAGCTCGTCCTTCTCGGCAACAGGGATTTCTTCGTCCTTCTTGCCTTCATGGCTCTTCTTCAGCGCATTGCGACGGTTGTTGGTGTCGTCCATAGAGAGCTGAATGGGCACGATGTCGGCTGCGCAGGCCTGTTCTTCACCAGCCAAGACCTCCTTAACCAACGGATGGTCGGCATTGAGTACGAGGTTGAACATATCGGGCATGTCGCCATAGAAGCTCATACCGGCCTGAATATTGGCCATTTCCTTCATACGGCGCATGTATTCACTCTGCGTAATCATGACCGGAGCGGCGCCTTCGCCCATGGCCTGTGCCACGACGTAGAATTCCGTCTTGTCCATCTTGGGCAGCTGGCTCTTGAACATAGCTGAAAGAGCTTCCTGTTTGGCTGCTTCGAGCACCTCGTTCTTCTTGTCTTCCTTCACGATGAGGTTGTCGATGATATCGCTGTCCACACGGGTGAAGCGAACTTTGTCGAACTTCTGCTCGAGCATGCTTACAACAGCAATGTCCAGCTGGCCGTCCATCAGCAACACATTGTAGCCCTTATTCTTGGCAGCCTCGATGTAGCTGTACTGTTCATCTTTGTTGTTGGCATACAAATAGATCAGGGTATTGTCCTTATCAGTCTGGTTGTCCTTGATGAGTGTCTTGTACTCGTCGAAGGTATATTGCTTGCCGTCGGTGTCGGTGAAGAGGGCGAAATCCTTAGCACGGTCGTAGAAATCTTCTTGCGTCAGCATACCGTAGTTGATGAAGATCTTCAGATCGTTCCACTTTTCTTCGAACTGTTTGCGGTCGTTCTTGAAGATGGACTGCAGACGGTCGGACACCTTCTTGGTGATGTAGGTCGAAATCTTCTTGACGTTGGAGTCGCTCTGCAGGTACGAACGCGATACGTTCAACGGGATGTCGGGCGAATCAAGTACGCCGTGGAGCAACGTCAGGAAGTCGGGCACGATGCCTTCTACAGAATCCGTAACGTATACCTGGTTGCAGTAAAGCTGTATCTTGTTCTTGTTCAGCTCGATGTTGCTCTTCACTTTGGGGAAGTAGAGCACGCCAGTGAGGTGGAACGGATAGTCCACGTTCAGGTGAATCCAGAACAAAGGCTCGTCGGACATGGGATAGAGGTCACGATAGAAGGCTTTGTAGTCTTCGTCCTTCAGTTCGCTGGGCTTGCGGGTCCAGAGCGGAGTGGTTTCGTTGATGACGTTGTCTTCAGCGGTTTCTACCTGTTTGCCGTCTTTCCATTCCTTCTTCTTGCCGAAAGCTACGGGCACGGGCAGGAAGCTGCAGTACTTCTTCAGCAACGTAGAGATGCGGGCTTCTTCGAGGAACTCCTTGCAATCATCGTCGATGTAGAGGACGATATCGGTACCACGGTCGGCCTTGTCGCAATCCTCGATAGTAAACTCAGGACTGCCGTCGCAAGTCCATTTCACAGCCTGTGCACCTTCCTTGCACGACTTGGTGATGATTTCTACCTTCTTGGCAACCATGAAAGCCGAATAGAAGCCCAGACCGAAGTGGCCGATGATGGCGTTCGCGTCGTTCTTGTACTTCTCGAGGAAGTCGTTGGCGCCAGAGAAAGCTATCTGATTGATGTATTTGTCGATTTCTTCGGCGGTCAGACCAATACCGCGGTCGGACACGGTAATGGTGTCCTTGCCCAGGCTGACACGGACCGTCAGGTCGCCCAGCTCGCCCTTGTACTCACCAATGGAGGCAAGAGTCTTCAGTTTCTGCGTAGCATCAACGGCGTTGGACACCAGTTCGCGCAGGAATATTTCGTGGTCGCTGTACAAAAACTTTTTAATGACGGGGAAGATGTTTTCGGTCGTTACCCCAATGTTACCTTTTTGCATAATTCAAACAGTATATTATAGGTTTTACTTATTTTTTCTCTGACGGTAGGGATACAAAAAAAATGCCAGTCCGTCGGGGACTGACATTTTGTCGGTATGATGGCCGGTTTACGGTCAAAGTTTCTGCCCCTCGGCAGGTATGGAAATACCGTTTTTTGAGGTTCGTTGAGAAATAGTGAGCGTTTCGCCCCACAAAGTGTTGATATAAAGTCAGGAACTTTTTTTATTTTGACCCCTCTTTTCGTTTCACCCAATACCCGTTCCCATACCGAGTATGCACCCGTCTTCCCAGTTGCGCCAGCAGGCGGCTGAACGCTGTACACGAGCAATCCCTCAGGGCGGCAGGATTCTTCTTTCTCAGCTCGGCATAGATGTCCGCCGCGGACATCAGTCGGGCGCCCTGTTCGTCCGCTTCGGCAAACTCGAAACAACTGCCAATCAGCTCCTCAGCAGGTGTCACCCGGTAGAACGGACGATTCGCCGCCTGGATCTCCGCCTCCTCGGCCTTGCTGAACCAGCAACGCTCACCATTCTTCAATTCATGTAGTAACTGGGCGTACAATTGGGCATGGTCAAGGGGCATCGTGCAATCAATGGCCTTGGTCACCTCCACGCAGATGAAGCGGCGGCTGCCCGAGAGGTCGGTCAGCAGGTCGCGGCGGTTGCTCGTGCCGATGAACGAGGCGATGCGGGGCAGGGCCTCCGCCGAGCGGCGGTAGGCACGGCGCACGCGCAGGTCCTCCATCTGCATCAGGTTCTTCAGCTGGGGCATACGCGAGGCGGGCAGGCGGTCGAACTCGTCCAGATTGATTAAGCCGTAGGAAGCCAGTTTGTTCTCCGCCGACGAAGCGTTGGTCAGGTCGAAGCTTTCCGTAAAGTAGTCGCGTAGTTCGTTGGGCAACAGCATGCGGCAGAAGGTGGACTTGCCCAACCCCTGCGTGGTGCTGACGAGCAGCGGAGCCACACTGTTAGCCCGGCGGCCCCGGTCGCCCGTGCCCGTCCATTGGGCCGTGACGGCCAGCATCCAGCGGTGGAAGGAACGTACCCATACATCCTTGTCGGAAACTCGGCGGGCCAGCTCGTTTACCCGGTCCTTGCCGTCCCACTCAGGCAAGTTGTGGAAATACAGGTCGAAGGGATGGTAGGCCTGCACGTGGTCGGACTCCACGTACCGCTTGATGTCGCGGTCCCAGCAGTCCACGCCGTCCTCCATCGCGCCGAGAGCGATGCCGTTCAGCGTTCGGTTGTCCACGGGCGTATAAATAAGGTGGTGGGAGTCGTCCAATTCTTCCGTATTTAGATGGGCGCATTCGGTGCGCTCTGTCAGCAGGTTGTAGCGGAAGGCGTAATGCAATTTCAGGTAGCGCGAGAGCCGTTGCATCATCCGGCGTTGCTTCGACTCCATGCTATCCTTTTGTTTTCTTGTCCTATCCTCTTCAGCAGGTTCTTCTATCACACCGTCGTCCTCTATCCATTCCACAGCTTCGTTCCGTCCGCTCAGACTGAAAGTCCGTTTGGCGGGTTTCTCCGTCTGGGGTTTCCAGGTGAGGCGGACGGTAAACTCGCCATCGCCCGTAATGAGCAAGGCTTCACCCTGGGGCAGGCGGGCGCACATCCGGTCAAGGTCGGAGAGAAGCTCCTTGCAGGAACGCGAGGTAGCGGGAAGAATGGTTCTCTGAGGGGAAAACAACTGCTTCAGGTTGCATAAGAAATTCATGGGCGTTTGTCGATTTTAAGGGTTGAACATCCGTTTTCGCAACGTAAAGATACAACATTTTCGGGCCTTTGTCAAGCCCCCCGGCGGCTTCAAAAGACCTCTTTAGCGTCTTTTATATCTTTCACCGGAAACGGACGGTATCCTTCGGTGAAATTTCACAGAAACATGTTGAAAATAAGACGCTTGCGGTGAAAGTAAGGAAACGTATGGATCCCGCATCAAGTGCGGGATGACGGGAGAGGGGTGCGGGATGACGGGGGGGGTGCGGGGTGAAGGGTTCACCCCGCGTGTCGCGGGCGTTGCTTTCACTGTAAATCATTCACCGTCGGCATGTTGGCTCCGCCGTGAAGCCGTGAAGGCAGAAAATAGGAAACCAACTTTCTTGTTGTTTTCCCAGCCCAAACCGGCCGTTCAAGCTGGGCAAAGCATCGGTTTAAGCTGGGAAAAGCAGTGCTTTAATCCGGGCAAACGGTTGCTTTGCCCGGCTTAAACAAACACCTTCTTCAGCCCGACAACTACCTACTTTAGCCCGCCAATGTCCCTGGTTAGTGAAATAATATCCCTGGTTAGCATGCACAAGATGGCATTTTTCAGATAACGCAACTTTACTTCCGCGGTGCCATCGGTCCTGACTGTTTTTTGATTATTTTTGCATCGAATTTGATTTCGGAGGATATGAAAGAAACGAAAACTGTCAAATTAATACATGGAAGTATGGCGGTCTTGTTGGGCATCGTTTGTGCCTTCATGGCAGGCAAGCATTATTACGATGCCCATGTATCTTCTTTTAAGGATTCAGCCCGGCAGAAGTTTGTCCAAATATTGGAACAGGAACTTGTCAAGAGGGAAGACATGGAACAGCCGATTTGGTCCAATCGGCCAAGGAGCGTGCTGTCCAAGAATGAAATGGTGAAGGATACGGTGAAGCTGATTCTTCCGAAGATAGGTCAGCGGACGTATGTCATACCGCTCCACCGCAGGTTGAATAATCTCGAAGAGGTACCTGAATATCGCATTATGCAGTCTTATATTTTGTTACATTCGCCTTTAAGAGCCGACACGCTATTGCGTTTATGGCAAAAGTCGGTATCCAACTCCGGCCACCGTTTGTCAGTCCGTGTGGGGGTAACCGACTTCTTGGAAAAGGAGACCTTTTCCTATGCCGGCGATACGGCCCGTCTGGCGGATGCCGACAGCCTGTTTTCCTGCTATCTGGGGATGCGGAGCGAGGTGGAAGCCACTGGTTTTGCTTACGGTGTCTGGTATCGCTTGCTGACGGTGGGCCAGTGGACTATCCTGTTTTTCCTCTTTGCTTTTACGGTGGGAGGCATGGTGTGCATGTTCCATTTTCAGGTTGTCGGCAGCTGGTGCAGAGCCTGCCGGCATCATTTTTTCCCTTTACCAGTGCCTTCGGATGATGCGGCCGAAGCGGATCAGGAGGCTTCGTCCCCCTTGAAAGTGTTGGGACTGACGTTCTACCCCGACAACTTATGGTTGGAGGGGAATAAGGGAAGGCGGCGGCTTTCCCCCCAGTTGGCTCTTCTGTTCCGGTCGTTTGTCGACGCGGCGGGATATCAGTTATCCAAAGGAGAGATCAAGGAACTATTGTGGCCCGACGGAAATTGTAATGACCATGCTCTCCATTCCGCCATTTCCCGTTTGCGTAAAGAGTTACAAGAATGTGGAGAAGTGGATATCTTGGATTTGAGCATTGCTTATAAACTCGGCAAGCTCCCATAAAATTGTCCTTTTCCGACATAAATTGTCTTCCCAAAGACCTTGTTGAGCAATATTGAGGCCGATTTCATCTCTTTTTATCATTTTGTATCACAGCGTTTTGAGGTTCGTTGAGGAATGGTGAGCGACTTTTTTTAGGTGATTTTACGCCAATTTTCTACTTTCGCCGGCGTAAACCAAAATAAAACTGTTGAAATGAAAAATGTAAAGACAAAAATCTTGTGGGTCGGATTAGTCATCGCGGCCTCCGTTTATGGCTTCAGTGTACAGTCTCAAGACGGCGAGACGAACTCGTTGCTTCGTGAAAATGTGGAGGCATTGGCCGGTGGAGAGTATGAACAGGGAGTAATGTGTTGGGGATACGGTCCGCTGGATTGTCCGAATGGTGAAAAGGTGAACTGGATTGTCGAACAGTGCCGATAAGATTGAAAGTAAATAAGGAATGAGTGGTAAAATGTCGGGAGTTAAGAGGAATCGGCATCCCCACTCATTCCATAAACCCATTAAAAAAGGAGGTTTGATAGGCAAATATAGTGATTTTATGTTTTTCGACAATGCGTTTGCCGTTGTCCCGGAAAGATTTTTAGGAAGATTTGTATCTTTCCGGCATATAGAGAAATGTGCGTGCGAGACAAATCCCATAAATATAAATTTCAAATTCATTATAAAATCATGAAAACAAACATTTTAAAAGTTACTTTTTTGGCAGCTATTGCCGCAATAGCAGGTTATGCCGTGTATGCCAGCCAGACAAAAGAAACGATGTCGGACGTGATGTTGGAGAATGTGGAAGCGTTGGCGACAGGGGAAGCTAATGTTGGTGATCCTTGCTATAAAGGTTCCTATAATAGTAGTCTGCCTGAAGCTGTAAAATGCGCTCATCCATGCACAAAAGAAAGGTGTGGTGGAGAGACTGATAAATGCTATTGATTGTAACAAGCAGGCAATAATGTGTTGTCTATGGTTGAATCAACAATTAGACGATTTATTGCCTGCTTTTATGGTAGAAGGAATTGTGTATTGATAATTACAATAGAATTATGAAAATAGTATTTTATTTCATTCTTTGTGCTTTTATATTTTCGTGTACTTCTGCTGATAATGATTTTAATTCTGTAGATTTATCGAAATCGATGACCTTACAATCTTCTGAAACCATTTTAAGATTTAACGACAAATATCCGGTAAGTATAAAAAAAGTAGATTCATTACTTTTCGTAATCTATGTAAAAGCAGATACATGTGTCGATGTTTATAATATAAGGACGAGGCAAAAAATAAAATCTTTAGGACCGGTAGGACATGGAGCTGATGATTTAATCAATCCTAATTTTATTTTATCAGTAGATAATGACAGGGTCTTATTGGATGAAGGAAATCTTAAAAAAATAGTGGAAATAGGAAAAGATGACGATGGTAGTATGCAATTAAAAAAATATATTCCATATCCGGATTCTATATTTATGAGTAGTGAGACGAATCTATCTGAAAATTATATTGCAGGTAGAAAGATTGATGCCATTAACGGAAAAATGTTCTTTGTTTACAACAGGACTACAGGAAAAATTATGGAAGTAGAGTGCCCTTTTTTTTGCTATCCGATTTTTGCTTATCCTCTTTAATCATAGCCTCAAGAAGTATATCAAAAGTTTCCTGAGGTATAATCAATGACTTAGCTATCATTTCCATACCCTCCTTTCTTCCCTTTTTATATGTGTTCTTTTTCTTAGCCATACATCATGCTATGTTCTGCAAATATAGGTCAAATCTTTCACAATCAGAATAGTTTCTTGTATTAAATCTGAAAACGAACTCATCGACATACTTTTGCATGTGCTTCTTGCTAACCTTATAATAAGTACCGAATATAGTCCTTTTAAGGTGAGACCAAGCGTTTTCAATCTTATTCGTACTTACTTGTATAAGTTCTCCATCAGAAGAAACAAAAGTAGTACCGTAAAAATGACTTCCATGGTCAACAGACCTTTGAATATACGATTCGTTCAATCCACCATAGTCCCATCCGTCCGTATATATTACACTTTCTTCTTTTACATAGTTCTTAATGTAAGGTTCTAATGTCGAAGATTTCGTGTTATCTACAACTTTTGCGACCATATTGCCGTTTCTTTGTAGCATTCCAAATACGGGAACTTTATCCTTGAAACTTCTTCCTTGACTATTCTTCACTTTCTTGTCTGCATGTCTGTTTTTGTTCTTTCCCCCGACAAAAGTTTCGTCTATCTCAACTTCGCCGCTCAATGAACCGTTGTTAAACACATTCATATAAGCTCTAATCTTGGTAAGCATATTCCATGCTGCCTTTTAAGTAATGCCTAAATTACGTGCCAACTGACATGAAGAAACGCCTCTTTTGTGAGCTAAGAATAAAAACATAGCATAGAACCAATACCTTAAAGGTAACTTTGTCTTTGCGAAAACCGTACCAGTCTTGGCATCGAAATATTTACCTGTATTCTTACAGCGATACCTGTTGTTTTTGCACTTATAAACCTTAGAAGTCTTGTCAAATGGAGAAACAACTCCATTCTTCCATCTCAACTTCTCTAAATATCTGATACAACTTTCCTCATTTGGAAATGTTTCAGTAAATGATAAAAAACCATTTGCCCTTCCCATAATGATTTGTTTTTAGTGTATTCAAATATAAGCATTTATATTGATATAAACAAGCAAATTAAGTAAAAATTTCAAAGAACATCGAAGATAATTAAATGTTTTACAACACAAATTTGTCCATATAAGATAAATTACTTATTTTTGTGAGAATTTTAAAACTTTTCATTATGGGAAACAACGAAAAAACATCGCCTAAAATTGCAAGTATAGCTTCTAAGCTATTAAGAAACCCTAAAACGCCTAAAAAGGTCAAACAGGTTGCTGCGTCTGCTTTAACTCAAGCAGCTGACAAGAAGAAAAAGAAATGATTTCAGAAATGCAAGCCTTTGGTATTACCATTATACCATTGGCTTGTTTAGGATTATATTCTGTTTCATCAGAGAAATTTTGTGCTAAAGATATTATTTCTTTATTTTCATAAATAACTTTACCTAAACTTTCTATTTCTAACAATGATGCTGAATAATCCGATATGTCTTTCCATCCAGTATCAACACCATAACTATCTTTCCATTTTATAAAAACCATTTTGCCCAATAAATCATTTTTCTCCATACTCATCTTATTTTAGTGTTGTTTCGTATATAACTGCCTAAAATAAATCATTTCCCATCCGATGAAAGATTTCAGACCTTCTTGCTTAACAAGGACAACCGTGTATTGGCCGTCGGCAACCCCGTCCACAATCCGAAGATTAAGGAGCTTTACTTGAAAATCATCCGAGGAGAAACCGTCAGTCAGGAAAAGGAAACTTCCCGGGCGCAGACCACGGTGGAGGCTGACCGCACGGAGGCGGACATGGGCCGCTTCGACTGGCGGGAGGAGCGGACGGCGGAGTTCGTGCTGAAGAACACGGGCGACAATCTGCTGGTGATTTTCGATGTCGATACCTCGTGCGGCTGCACGCGTGTGGAGTATGACGCGAAGCCCGCCCGTCCGGGCGAGAGTATGGTACTACGTGTGACCTACAAGGCGGACAATCCGGGCTACTTCCGCAAGGAAGTGACGGTGCGTTGCAATGCGGAGGAAGAATTGCTGAAGCTGACGGTGACGGGGGAGGCGGAAGAAGAAAAGGAAAAGCCGTTGTCGTCAACAGCCTTCGTACAACCATGAGGCATTTGTGTAACAGATAGGAAAAGACATATTTTTATGTGTTGTATTCCGGAGAAACGATAGGAAAGGCCGAAAAGATTCCTAACAGGTATATATTGCGCTTCCGCGTGAATGGTGAGTTTGACTGTGCCTATAAGGTAGACCGTTCCATTCAAAGTATCTGTATTGATAAGCATGACACTGCCCTGTATGAGGTGATGTTAAGGGAAGACGGCGAATATGTGATAGGGAAAGCGGATTTAAACTGATAACCACTCAATTTCTATTGACAGATATCATCTATCATCCGCATTCGAAGTTAGACATTGCATGACGAGCGGCATAGAGGAAGGGAATAGCAGCCAGGGATGAGGTAAACAAGGTACAGAAGTGAGGGGGGCGGATTGGAAAATAAATGTTAAAACATTCCTTTTTTATTTGTAATTCTCTCGAATATTTGTACTTTTGTCACATACAAATAATACAATATATGATTAAATTTGTAATAGACTATGTGAGCGGTATTCCCATCTACCGCCAGATTATCGATCAGATACGTTTCGGAATCGCCTCAGGCCAGCTGAAGTTAGGCGAACAGTTGCCTACCGTACGTTCATTGGCCGTGGAACTGAAAGTGAACCTCAACACCGTGTCTAAAGCCTACAAGGAGCTGGAGATAAAAAATATACTGACCACCCAGCAGGGATCGGGAACTTTCATCTGCCAGGCAGGCGACATTCTCCAGGCAAACGAACGTGCCAATAAGCTGAAAGAAATCTGTACGCAATTTTCGGCTGTGGCGCTGGGATACGGATTCACGATAGAGGAAACGATCGAAGAATTGAAAAAGATAAAAACTCTTAATTAACAATAGTTATGAATACATTTGCCAAAAACCGCGGATGGGCCAATCCCATCTCTATCGCTGTGCTGCTGATACCGGCGGCGCTGCTCGTCCTGCTTTATCTGTTCAATTTCATCAGTCCGGTTGTTCTGCTGGGCGGTCTGTTGTTCTTTATCCTTCTGTCTGTTTCCATCCGCGTAGCCGACCAGTGGGAACGGGCCGTCGTGCTGCGCATGGGCAAGTTTCAGGGGTTGAAAGGTCCCGGCCCGTTTCTCATCGTCCCCATCATCGACCAGGTGAGTATGTACATAGACCAGCGCGTCAGAGTCAGTGCCTTCAAGGCCGAACAAACACTGACCAAAGACACAGTACCCGTAAATGTGGATGCCGTTGTCTATTGGACCGTATGGGATGTGGAAAAGGCAGCTCTCGAAGTACAGGAATATCAGACGGCCATCGAGCACATAGCTCAGACAGGCCTGCGCGACACCATCGGCAAGCACGAACTGGCCACCCTCCTGCAAGAACGCGACAAGATAGCCGAAGACCTGCAACAGGTACTCGACAAGAATACTTCCCCATGGGGCATCACCTGCCAGACGGTAGGCATCAAGGACATCGCCATTCCCACTGCACTGGCCGAGGCCATGAGCAAGGAAGCACAGGCCGAACGCGAACGACGGGCACGCGTCATTCTCGGTACGGCCGAAACGGAAATTGCTGAAAAATTCGCCCAAGCCAGCCGGGAATATACGGACAATCCGGTAGCCCTCCACCTGCGTGGTATGAACATGCTATTCGAGGGCTTGAAAGAAAAGGGTTCGATGGTTATCGTCCCCAGCTCAGCCCTAGACACCATGAACCTGGGATCCATGGGCGGACTCGTCTCTCTGGCCAAGACTCAGGAGGAAAACAATGCTCAGTCATAACCCTTACATGAGCATTAATTAGTTATTCTAAAAAACATTTTATATGACAAAACAGCTTGTGTATGTAAGGAAAGCGGATTTGTTGTTATAATAATGCTACTTTTGGAACACTGAAAGCAAAAAAACATGTTTCTTCTTTTGCGGGAGATTTATTGAGTTTTCGCTTTTGTGTTATAGCGATTGATAATAAATAATAGTTAGACTATGAAACAGATTTTTATTGTAACTATATTATTGGTGAGTTTGTCGCAGATGCTTGTGTCATGCAAGGATACAAATATTCCAATTTCAGAAGGAACACAGATTCTTTTTCCGGAGCAATTGGTTTTTACTCAATATGCTAGTGACACCGTAGCTTACACAATTCCTTCAGATGTTCCTTATAAAGTAGTGGTATATGTAGATTCAACCGGATGTACGGATTGCAAGTTGGAACTGTTTCGCTGGCAAAAATTAATGGAGCATATAGATACACTGAAAAGCAGACATATACCATTCTTGTTCTTTTTTCAACCGAAACAAGAAAATATTGAACTTGAATACTTGTTAAGGGGGTATGAGTTTGACACGCCCGTTTGTGTGGATACAGACAATCGCTTTGGCAAATTAAATTCGTTTTCGACAGACAGCATTCCTTTAGCTTTCCTGTTGGATGCTGACAATCGGGTTGTTGTTATGGGAAACCCTGTCTTTAACAGAAGAATCAATGAATTATATTTGGAAAAATTATGTGAATGAAGCCTCAAAAGGCTTTTAATATTAACATTTTAAAAATTTCAATCATGAGAAAAAAATTTTTGGGGCAGCTGTAATTGCTGCTTTGGCTGGAGTTTCGGTATATAATTTCAGCCTAAATCAGACTGTCGATGAATTTTCTGATTTGACACTTGAGAATCTGGATGCCATTGCAACCGCACGTGGTAATTTCCCTGCTTGTCAAAAAGCGGAAGGAACAGGTTCTAAGGCTGTTATTCCTTTTTGTATTAATGGAGTATGTGAACAGTCATATCAAAAGTATTGTACGGAACGATAATGAATTAATGGAACGGAGTTTGACAAGGTAAAGGCTTGTTGAACTCCGTGTTATAAAATAAGAAATATCATGAAGCGTGTAATTTCATTTTTTCCAATTCTCTTTTGTTTGGTCTTAGCTTCTTGCGGAGGAGGTTCTAAAGCCCCGATTTTCCCCATAGAAGAGACACTGACACAGGAACTGATGCCTTTGCAGGGCATTACAAACCCATTGATTGTTGAAGTCAAATCCCCGTATCTCGTTTTTATAAATATGAATATGCGGGATAGTCTGTTTCAGATTTATGACCTTCGTACTCAAGAAATGACTTATGCTTGGGGTAGCATAGGAGATGGGCCGGGGGAATTTAACCTTCCCTGGCTGATGCGCACTCCGTTTTCGGAATTGGTGATTACGGATAAACAGACATTCCATTTCTATGAGATAAATGAAAAAGGAGAGGCGGTTTTAAAATGTTCCAAGAAACCGCAATATCCGAATTCTGTTACCGAGGCGGCTTTTCTGAACGATTCAACCTTCGTGGTGGATGCCCAATATACAGGTCCCAATCTCTATTTATACAATATGCGGGATGAAGCACCTTTAAAATCTTGGAAGTACAGAGACCCTAATCGGTTAGATTATAATACGGATCCCAATATGGGTCACCTGTATGCCAATGAAAACAGGATTATATTGGCATATGAATATAAAAAAGAGATTGATTTTATGGATACGGAGTTTAACCTCATTAAGAAAGTGAAGTTTGATTTCCCGGTTTCAGATGAAAGTCTCTTGGGTAGTGGCGATTGCAATTCTGCATACACATACGGTTATATGGGGAAACGATATTTTTATTCGATTGTTTTTGAAACTTCATGGAATAAATATCGTCAAAATAAGACCCATAATACCTATCTGGAAGTCTTTGATTTAGACGGGAAGCCTATAGCACGCTATTTCTTGGATGGGAAAAGTCCGGTTTATTTTGCCGTGGATGAAACGACTTTCACTCTTTATGGAACAATAGATGATGGCATACCTGAAGATAATCTGTTGGTATATAAACTGAAAGGACTTTCATAGCTATGAGAAAAACAGCTTGTTGTATATTCTTGATGATGTTACTCTCTTTAGGCTCTTGTGTGGAGAAAAGTCGTAATGGGGCAAGTAATGATTTTGAAAGAAACTTGAGATTATTACAAGAAACTTCCATTTCATTGCCTCCACATTTGAAGGCATGGACGTGTAAGGAAAAAGTGCACCCTGATACAACTTTGTTGAATCGTCCGATTAAAATGATTGTATATATTAGCAAAGATGGATGTACGAATTGCAAACTTCGCTCTCTGCTTCCCATTAATATGTTTATAATAGAACATCGTGATATGAAGCAGTTTGGTGCAGTAGTTATTATAAGTACACCGGATATGGAAAATACAAAGAAAACTTTATCGGAATTAAACTTCCGGCATACCGTATTCTTTGATGTGGATAATGCATTTGAGCACCTCAATCCTCAACTGCCTTCCGATGAGACATTCCATAAGTTTTTGTTGGGGAAAGACAATAAAGTTGTTTTAGTCGGAGATCCTACTCATAACGAGAAACTGAATAGACCGTCTGCCTGTACCGGCAGATGTGGTGCAAGGCGGACTGCTAGTGCTGGGCGGGGTGGAAGCGATATGGGGGCTGCGGCAAGTGTTCGGATTTACGATGTCGGGACATTCGCTATATGTGCTGACCGGGTCTTTTTTCAATCCGGGACCTTACTCGGGATATCTGGCAATGGTGTTGCCAGTGTGCCTGCACGGGTATCTCACGGCTGACACTCGGTGGAAACGCCGGATAAGCGGAGGAGTGGGGTTACTGGTGCTCTGCGTGTTGCCGGCGGGCATGAGCCGTTCAGCCTGGGTGGCGGGGGCGGTGGCATGCCTGTGGGTATGGATAGCCGACGGGATGGTTTCCGGATGGCTCCATGCGGTGTATGACTGGTTCCGGAAGAGTAGCCGGTGGAAGAAGCTGGCTGCGGCAAGCATGGTGTTTTGCGTGCCGATACTGACGGCAGGGCTGCTGTTCGCCTTGAAACCGGACTCGGCACGCGGGCGGCTGTTCCTGTGGCGGATGAGTGCGCGTGCGGCCACAGAACGACCTTGGACAGGACATGGCAGCGGGAATTTTGCCGCAGCCTACGGCGAAGCGCAGGAGACCTATTTTGCCACGGAATGCTATGAGCCATGGGAAGAACGGGTAGCGGGCAGTCCGGAATATGCCTTCAACGAATATCTGCAAGTGGCGGTGGAGTACGGGTGGCCGGCATTGCTGGCATTGCTGGCGGTAACGGGTTTCTGCTTGTACCGGGGTATCAAACTGGGACATCACGGCATCTGTGGCGGCATCGTAGCACTGATGGTGTTTGCCTTCTCATCCTATCCGACGCAGATACCGGCTTTGGCAATAACGGGACTTGTCCTGCTGGGGGCATCAGCCATAAGGGGGAACAAATGGGAATGGATCATCGTAGCCTTGGCGGCAGGACTATACGGAGGTATAAGGCTGAAGCACGACCTGCGCATGGAACAAGCTTGCCGGGAGTGGGTACACGCACGGATGCTGTATCAGACGGGGGCTTACGCTGTGGCCGAAAAAGACTACCGTTCCTTGCTTCCTCTGTTGAAAGGAAGGGGCAGCTTTCTTTTTGAGTATGGTCATGGTCTGCACAAGCAGGGAAAGTATGCAGAGGCAGACAGCCTGTTGCGGCAGGCGGCCCTGCGGAGCAACGACCCCATGATACTAAACATACTCGGCAAGAACGCCTGCCTACAAGGCGACTATATCCAGGCGGAACGGTGGCTATGGAAGTCGGTGCACCGGTTGCCGGGCCGCATCTATCCTTATTACTTGCTGGCCAAGCTCTATGCCCTTCCTGAATACCGACATCCTGACAAACTGGAAAGAATGAAACGCGTGGTGCTGACAAAGAAACCGAAAGTGATGTCTACGGCCATCCGGCAGATGAGGGAGGAAGTAGAGAAGCTGGAATAAACAGTGAAAATTAATGAATGAATGCTTGGAGATATGAAATGAAGCCTATAATTTTACGACTTATTCTTATGAAGTATAATACAGAACAGAAGGAGCATATGAAAAGCTGGAAAAGAAAACCGGGGCGCGTCTGTTGGTATATAGGGCTTTCCCTGCTGCTGACGGCGTGTTCGGGTGGTGGTGACGGACAGACCGCAGACAAAGATGAAGGAGTGGTTACAGTGATACCTCAGGAAAGTAATATGGTGACGGTGATGACACTGGAGCGGAAAAACTTTGAACACGAACTGGTGAGCAACGGAAAGGTGGAGGCACGCCAGCGAGCCGACCTGAGTTTCCGTGTAACATCGGAGCCGGTGGCACACGTCTACGTGAAGAACGGCGACCACGTGAAGCGCGGGCAGAAGCTGGCGGAACTGGATCTCTTCACACTGGCAAATAAACTGGAACAAGCCGAGAACAGCCTCCGGCAGACCGAGCTCGAAATGCAGGATGTATTGATAGGCCAAGGATACTCCATCGACCGTATGGCGGACATCCCGGCAGACGTGAAGAAGCTGGCCGAAGTAAAAAGCGGATACGGACAGAGCAAGAATAACTACGAACTGGCCCGTTACGAACTGGAACAAGCGGTACTCACAGCGCCTTTTGACGGTGTGGTGGCCAACCTGACGGGTAAACCCTTCAACCGCCCCGACGCGTCGGAACCCTTCTGCAGAGTCATCGGCACGGAAGGCATGGAGGTGGCGTTCATGGTACTGGAAAGTGAATTGCCGCTGATAGGCCGGGGCGACCAAGTGGACATTACACCCTACGCTTCGGGCATGGCGCCTGTAACGGGCAGCGTGTCCGAAATCAATCCGCTGGTTGATGAGAACGGCATGGTGAAGGTGAAAGCTATCTGTCGCGACGGCAACAAGCTGTATGATGGTATGAACGTGCGCGTCAGCGTAAAACGCTCGGTCCGGGAGCAACTGGTGATACCGAAAACGGCGGTAGTGATGCGTTCGGGCAAGCAGGTGGTATTCACGCTGAAGGACGGAAAGGCGATGTGGAACTACGTACAGACCGGACTTGAAAACATGACGGAATACACCGTGACGGGCGATGGCATGAAAGAGGGAGTGCAGGTGATTGTGACAGGAAACGTAAACTTGGCGCACGAAGCGCCAGTGACGGTTGAGAATTGATAATTAAGAATTGAGAATTGAAAATTAATTCTTCATTCATCATTCTTCGTTTTTATGGTAAAGTTTTTAATAAATAGACCGATTGCGGTACTGATGGCATTCACGGCCTGCTTCATCATCGGACTGGTGACGTATTTCTCGCTTCCGATATCGTTATTGCCGGACATCGACATCCCGCAAATCACAATACAGGTGAACGCCGAGAACGCCTCGGCGCGCGAACTGGAGAACACGATGGTGGCGCCCGTGAGGGGGCAGCTCATGCAGGTATCGGGGCTGAGCGAACTGAAAAGCGAGACGCGTGACGGGTCGGGCGTCATCCGCCTGTCCTTCGAGTTCGGGACGAATACAGACCTGGCCTTCATCGAGGTGAACGAGAAAATAGACGCTGCCATGAACAGCCTGCCAAAGGACGCCATGCGCCCCAAGGCCATCAAGGCCAGTGCCACAGACATCCCTGTGTTCTACCTGAACCTGACGCTGAAGGACGATGTGCCTTATGCAGATACCCACGACCAGGCCTTTCTGAACTTGTGCGAGCTGGCGGAAAATGTGGTGAAACGGCGCATCGAACAGCTGCCGCAGGTAGCCATGGCCGACATGACCGGCGTGCCGGGACGCATGCTGCGCATCGTACCTGACAGGAACCGCATGGAAAGCATCAACATGGGTATCGCTGATTTGGAAAGCATCCTGGAGGTCAACAATGTAGAGCCCGGTAGCATGCTGGTGCGCGACGGCTACTATGAATACAACATACGCATTGCCTCACTACTGCGCACACCCGAAGACGTGGAAAACATCTACTTCAACCACCAGGGACACGTCATGCAGCTGAAAGACATCTGTAGCGTGAAAACGGTAACCCGCAACGAGATGGGCCGTTCACTGGCCGGAGGCAAGAGGGCCGTGACATTGGCCATCATCAAGCAGAGTGAGGAGAACATGGACAATCTGAAGCAGGCGCTGAAGGAAACAACCGATTACTTTGCCCGCATCTATCCCGACATTGAATTCAGTGTCAGCCGCAACCAGACGGAGCTGCTGGATTATAGCATCTCGAACTTGCAACAGAACTTCACGCTGGGCTTCCTGTTTATCTTCATCGTGGCAGTGTTCTTCATCGGCGACGTGCGCTCACCGCTGGTGATAGGCATCACGATGATCACGTCCGTGGTCATCACGTTCTTTTTCTTCTACATTTGCCGCATTTCGCTCAACGTCATTTCGCTTTCAGGACTGATACTGGCCGTAGGTATGATGATAGATAACGCCATCATCGTGACTGAAAACGTGTCGCAATACCGCGAGCGAGGCTATTCGCTCCGGCGGGCGGCCGTAGTGGGTACGTCGGAAATGATAACACCCATGCTTAGTTCTTCACTTACGACTATCGCGGTGTTTGTACCTCTAGTGTTCATGAGCGGCATCGCGGGTGCCATTTTCATGGACGAAGCCTTTTCCATCACCTCGGGGCTGATGGTGTCCTATTTTACAGGCATCATGTTGTTGCCGGTACTCTATGTGCTGTTCTACCGGATCGGCATTCACCGGAAGAACTGGTTTACGGCCAGTTTCAAGAACCTGCTGAAAAACGAATGGTTAATGAAGTTTTACGACGCGGGCATTGACTGGACGTTTGCCCACAAAGGTGTCAGTCTGACAATCGCACTGCTGTCGCTGCCCCTGTGCGTGCTGATGTTCTGGGTGATAGACAAGGAACGTATGCCGGAGATTGACCAGAACGAACTGCTGGTAAACGTAGAGTGGAACGAGAACATCCACGTAGACGAGAACAACCGCCGTGTGAACGCCCTGCTGCGGAAGGCGGACAGTCTGGTCGTGGAGCATACGGCCTATGTGGGCGTACAGGACTACGTGTTAGGCACGGACAAAGAACTGTCGGCAGCCGAAGCCGAACTGTACTTCAAAACGTCTGAGCCTGACGGCATCACTCCGCTGAGGGCGATGGTGGAAGAGGAGATGCGCACCTGTTATCCTGGAGCGACAGTGACCTTCTCGCCCCCCATGACCATCTTCGAAAAACTGTTTGTGACAGGTGAAGCCGACGTAGTGGCGCAATTACAGGTGGCCGATAAGAGCATAACTCCACGTTCCGATGAGTTGAAAGCCTTGGAAACTGATATCGCACAGGCTACGGGATATGCTCCCGAAGGAACGGCTTTCAGAAGCCGGATGAACCTGATGGTGGATCGCGACCGCCTGCTGCTCTACAACGTAGACTACAACGAGGTGGCCCGCATACTGCGGACAGCCTTCCAGGACAATCAGGTCTCTATGTTGCATTCTTACCAGCAATACCTGCCGATAGGCATCGCAGGCCGTGAGATGACGGTGAACCGAGTGTTGGCCGAGACGCTGGTGGAGACCCGGGCAGATGCGAAGACGGGGGTGAAACACCATATCCCTCTGCGTGAACTGGTAAAGGTAGTGCCCGATGAAGACCTGAAACAGATTACGGCGGGACGGAACGGCGAGTACATCCCAATCAGTTTCTACGGAGTGAAGGATGCTCCCCAGCTGGTAGAGAAGGTGAGAAACGTGGTAAATGAAGAGGATAACTGGGATGTGAGCTTTGCGGGTAGTTTCTTCTCCAACCAGAAGATGATGGGTGAACTGACCGTCATCCTGTTCATTTCCATCTTGCTGATGTACTTCATCCTTTGTGCACAGTTCGAAAGTTTCCTTCAGCCGCTGATTGTGTTGGCCGAAATCCCCATTGACACCGCTTTCGGCCTGGTACTGCTTTGGGCCTTGGGACACAGCCTGAACCTGATGTCGGCTATCGGCATCATTGTGTCCAGCGGTATCGTAGTGAATGACTCCATTCTGAAGCTGGACAGCATCAACGAGCTGAGACGCGAGGGCATGCCGCTGCTGGAGGCCATCCATACAGCAGGTCACCGTCGCCTGAGAGCCATTATCATGACTACCCTCACGACAGTATTCGCCATGGTGCCGCTATTGTTTACTTCAGACATGGGCTCGGAATTACAACGTCCGCTGTCCATCGCCATGATAGGAACCATGATGGTGGGCCTGATTGTCAGCCTGTTTCTTATTCCTTTGATTTATTGGTTTATATATAGAAAGCATGATGTTTCGAAAAATTAGTATATGTCTCCTGCTGATACTTTGCACGGCAGGAGTACAGGCGCAGCGCACGCTGCACCTCAGTCTCCAGCGTACCATTACCATGGCCAACGACAGTTCGCTGTCGGCCTTCCGTTACCAGAACATGTACCTGTCCGGCTACTGGGAATACCGTTCCTACAAGGCAGCGCGCCTGCCGAGTCTGACGTTGAACCTGACGCCTTCGCAGTACTACCGCTACATCACCCAGCGCTATGACTCGCAAGAAAATGTCGACGTGTACCGTGAACAGCAGATGTTCAGTGCTAACGCAGGCCTCAGTGTATCCCAGAACTTCGATTTGCTGGGCGGTACGTTTTATCTGGATACACAACTGGAGTTTTTGCGCAACTTTGGTGACAACAAGTCAACACAATTCTCGACCATTCCTTTCCGCATTGGTTACCAGCAGGACCTGTTGGGCTACAACGCCTTCAGGTGGGATCGCAAGATAGAACCGCTGAAGTTCGAGAAAGCCAAAAAGCAGTTCATCTACAACACGGAAAGCGTGTCCGAAGAGGCTGTGAACTATTTCTTTAGCTTGGCCATGGCGCAGGCCGACTACAGACTGGCCGCAGACAATGTGGCCACCACCGACACATTATATGCCATCGGACAGCAACGGCAGAAGATTGCCGCCATTTCACAGGCCGACCTGCTGACACTGAAGCTGGACAAGGTGAACGCGCGCAACACGCTACGCAATGCCGAGATTTCACTAAAGCGAGCCATGTCGGCACTGGCCACGTTCCTGAACCTAGACAAGAATACCCGCATCGAACTGGACTTGCCTTCGCGCCCGCGCATCATGGATATCTCGGCCGACCGTGCGCTGGCACTGGCCAAGGAGAACAACCCCACCTACCTGGAGCAGCGCCAGAACGTACTGGAAGCGGAGCAGCAAGTGGACCGCACGCGCAAGGAGTCGATGTTCAACGCCAGCTTCAATGCCAGCGTAGGCTTCAACCAGGTATCGGACAAACTAGGAGAAGCCTACAGAAAGCCGCTGCAACAAGATTTGGTGGCGTTCTCTGTATCCATCCCACTGGTGGACTGGGGCGTACGCAAGGGCAAGTACAACATGGCTCGGAACAACCTGAACGTGGTGCGCATCGCCGCCCGTCAGGAGGAGATTAGCCTAGAGGAGGACGTGATGATGACAGTGAGCGACTTCAACGTACAGCAGGAGCTGATAGCCAGTGCCGAGGAGGCGCTCGACCTGGCCGAACTGGCCTACGACCAGACGCGCCGCCGCTTCATCATCGGCAAGGCGGACATCAACAGCCTGACCCTCTCGCTGAACCGCCAGCAGGAGGCACAGAAGAACTACATCCTGGCCCTTCAGAACTATTGGCTCAGCTACTACAAAATACGGAAACTGACGCTGCACGATTTTGAGTCGGGCTTCTCGCTTTCTGACCGTTTCGACTTCAATTCATATCTATAAATACAGCACAAGCAGGGAGAAATAACAAATGAAGAAGAAGCCCGAAGAACCCAAGACGTGGTCGTCGTTTACGCTCATCGTAACCTTCGTTTGCTTGTCGCTGGTGGGGCTGGCTCTGATGCCCCTGCTGCCCGTCAAGCTATCACCATCGAGCACAATGCCTGGTCTGACGGTATCTTTCTCGATGCCCGGCAACTCGTCGCTCGTCGTCGAGTCAGAAGTGACAAGCAAACTGGAAGGCATGCTGTCACGTATCGTCGGTATCAAGAACATCAATTCCACGTCGGACAACGGCGGCGGCAACCTTCACATTGAAATAGACAAACATGCCGACATGGACGCTGTACGTTTCGAGGTGTCCACACTGATTCGTCAGTTATGGTCACAACTGCCTGACGGGGTAAGCTATCCCGTCATCACGTCCCAGCGGTCGGACGCACAGGCCTCGCGTCCCTTCATGACCTTCACCCTGAATGCACCCGCCACGCCCATTGTGATACAGCAGTATGGCGAGGAGAAAATCAAACCGCAGCTGGCGGCGTTGAAGGATATCTACAAGGTGGAACTGAGCGGAGCTACTCCCATGGAGTGGCGCATCACATATGACAACGATCGCCTCGCAACCCTGGGCATCAACGTGCAGGATATCCAGACCGCCATCAGCGAACACTACAGCCGTGAGTTCCTAGGCATCTGCGAGTTCGACTCCGGCGGGCGGAGAGAGTGGATACGCGTGGTGCGAGCCACAGACGGACAAGCAAACGAGTTTGTACCTTCCGAAATCTTTATCCGCACACAGTCCGGCGAAGCTGTGCCGCTGGACAAGCTGGTCAAGGTGGTGCGAGTCGAGGAAGAGCCAACGTCGTACTACCGCATCAACGGACTAAACTCCGTCTACCTGTCGATTACCGCGATAGAGACAGCCAACCAGCTCACGCTGGCCAAGGAAATTCGGAAAGTAATGGATGAGGTACGTGCTACCATGCCCGAAGGTTTTGAAATCCATATCAGCTATGACGCCACCGAGTACATCAGTAAGGAGCTGGACACCATCTACTTCCGTACAGGGCTGACGGTGCTCATCCTACTGCTGTTTGTAGCGGTCATCACGCGCAACCTACGCTACCTCTTTCTCATTATCACCGGCCTGGCCGTGAATATTGCCGTGGCCTTCATCATTTATTACATGTTGGGGCTGGAGATACAACTTTATTCGCTGGCAGGCATCACTATCTCGCTAAACTTGATCATTGACAACATCATCGTCATGACCGACCACATCCTGCGCCGCCGCAACCTGAAAGCCTTCATGTCCGTACTGGCGGCCACGCTCACCACCATGGGTGCGCTGGTTATCATCTTCTTCCTTGACGAGAAAATCCGCCTGAACTTGCAGGATTTTGCCGCTGTGGTCATCATCAACTTGGGCGTGTCGCTCTTCATGGCCCTGTTCTTCGTGCCTCCGATGATTGAGAAGATAGGGCTCCGCCGTGGCAAACCCACCCATCCTCGGTTATGGCTGAAGAGGCTGACAGTACGCTTCACCCGCTTTTACCGCTGGCTCATCGTATGGCTGTGCCACTACCGTGTGGCTGCGTGCGTGGTGCTATTGCTAGGATTCGGCCTGCCGGTGTTCATGCTGCCAGATCGGATTGAGAAGGCGGAGGAGAAAGGCCATTGGGCCGAATGGTACAACGACGTCTTCGGCAGCTCCACCTACAAGGAACACGTGAAGCCCGTGGTAGACAAGGCACTGGGAGGTACTTTGCGCCTATTCGTAGACAAGGTGTACAACGGCGGCTATTTCAACCGTGACGAAAACGAGGTGGTGCTCTACGTCAATGCCACCCTGCCCAATGGCAGCACACTGGAGCAGATGAACGTACTCATCAAACGAATGGAGACCTTCCTCAGCGGGTTCAAGGAGATACGCCAGTTCCATACGTCGATATACAACGCCCGCCGTGCAGCCATCCAGATTTACTTCAAGAAGGAATATGCCCACACAGGCTTTCCCTATACGCTGAAAGCCGATGTCATCAGCAAGTCCATTACGCTGGGAGGCGGCAGTTGGAGCGTATACGGCCTTCAGGATCAGGGTTTCAGCAACGATGTGCGTGAGTCGGCTGGCAGCTTCCGCGTGAAGATGTACGGCTACAACTACGATGAACTGAACCATTGGGCGGAGGAGATGAAGAAACTGCTATTGACCCACCGCCGCATTAAGGAAGTGACCGTCAATTCGGAATTCTCGTGGTGGAAGGACGACTACACGGAGTTCTTCCTCGAGTTCGACAAGCACCGTATGGCGGAAGAGAACCTGACAGCCTATGACCTCTTTGCCGTATTGCGTCCCGTTTTCATGCGCAACCAGCTGGCGGGTAGCGTGGTGTACGAAAACCACTTGGAATACCTGCGCCTCAACTCTACCCAAAGCAATGACAAAGACGTGTGGAGCCTGATGGAGGTGCCCTTCACCGTCAACGGGAAGGAATACAAGCTGTCCGACCTGGCTATGCTGGCCAAAGGGCAGGCACCGAAGCAGGTAGCCAAGGAGAACCAACAGTACCGCCTCTGCCTGCAGTACGAGTACATCGGATCGTCTGAACAGGGGCGCAGGCTGCTCGAAAAGGATGTGGAGGAAATGAGCCGTCGCCTTCCTATGGGCTATACTGTGGAGGACGAGAATGCCTACTGGAACTGGGGCAAGAAGGATTACAAACAGTACCTGCTGCTGCTCATCGTCATTTCCATCATTTTCTTCATCTCCGCCATCCTGTTCGATTCGCTTAAGCAGCCATTGGCCATCATCTTCGTAATTCCCATTTCCTACATCGGCGTGTTTCTCACGTTCTATCTCTTCGGACTGAACTTCGACCAAGGTGGGTTTGCCTCATTCGTCCTGCTGTGCGGCATCACGGTGAATGCCAGCATCTACATCCTGAACGAATACAACGCCATCCGCCGCGCCTTTCCACGCCTTTCGCCCCTATGTGCCTATACCAAGGCCTGGAACGTGAAGATCATCCCCATTTTCCTGACCGTAATGTCCACCATTCTCGGCTTCGTGCCGTTCATGATTGGCGAGAAGACTCCTTTCTGGTTCCCCTTGGCGGCTGGTACTATCGGCGGGTTGGTGATGTCCGTAGTCGGCATCTTCTTTTACCTGCCCGTATTCAGCCTGAAACGGAAGTGGTTGCCGGTACGGAAGAAAAAGCCGGGAAGAAGGAGAGGGAGGCAGAACAAACAGCTCACTAAAGAAAACGGCATATGAAGAAGAACGGCAGGATCGGGTTGGGAGTCTGCGTGCTGATATTAGGATACGTTGTATATGTAATATTGAAATTTATACAAGTATTAAGACAAGATGCCAGTCCGCTGGGGGACTGACATCTTGTCTGTATGATAGCCGTTTACAATCAACGTTTTTGCATCATCAGTTCGTCCTTACCGTCTTCGTGGGTCACGCTGACGGTATCGCCCGGCTGTACGCCGCCCGAGACGATGAGTTCGGACAGGCCGTCTTCCAGATAGTTCTGGATGGCACGCTTCAGCGGACGGGCACCGAACTGCACATCGTACCCCTTCGTAGCAAGGAATTTCTTGGCCGCATCGTCCACCTGAAGATGGTAGCCAATGCCTTCAAGACGCTCATACAGCCCCTTCAACTCGATGTCGACGATGCGCGTAATGGCGTCGAGCGACAACTGGTCAAAGGTAATGATTTCGTCCAAACGGTTCAGGAACTCGGGAGAGAAAGTCTTGTTCAATGCCTTCTGGATGACACCACGTGAGTACTCTTTGTCGTCCGTACGGTTCTGAGCGGCAAAGCCTACACCACGGCCAAACTCCTTGAGTTGGCGTGTACCGATGTTGGAGGTCATGATGATGACCGTATTCTTGAAGTCGATGGTGCGCCCCACATTGTCGGTCAAACGACCTTCGTCGAGCACCTGCAAGAGGATGTTGAAGACGTCGGGATGAGCCTTTTCGATCTCGTCCAGCAGGACAATGGAGTAGGGTTTGCGGCGCACCTTCTCGGTGAGCTGTCCGCCTTCCTCATAGCCCACGTAGCCGGGAGCGGCACCTATCATGCGCGACACGGTATATTTCTCCATATATTCGCTCATATCAATACGTATCAGTGCATCGTCCGAACCGAACATATAGCGCGCTAACTGCTTGGCCAGATGCGTTTTACCCACACCTGTCGGCCCCAGGAACATGAACGTGCCGATAGGACGGTTGGGGTCTTTCAGCCCCACACGGCTGCGTACAATAGCCTTCACCAACTTCTCGATGGCTACGTCCTGAGCAATGACCTTTTGCTGGAGTTCTTCCTTCATGCCGGCCAGCTTCAGTCCTTCGGCCTGTGCCATACGCTGTACGGGCACACCCGACATCATGGACACTACAGAGGCTATTTCTTCCTCGTCTACCGTCTGACGCTGTTCCTTGAGCTGCGCCTCCCAGTCGGCTTTCATCTGCTCCAGTTGCGTCGTGAGCTCTTTCTCGCGATCGCGGTAGCCGGCAGCCAATTCAAAATTCTGCGCCTTCACAGCCTCAGTCTTTTGCAGGCGGGCGTTCTCTATCAGGCGTTCCTGCTCTTCGATTTCCTTGGGAGCGCTGATGTTGGTCAGATGTACACGCGAACCGGCTTCGTCGAGGGCATCGATGGCCTTGTCAGGGAAGTTGCGGTCGTTGATATAACGGGCTGACAACTTGACACACGCCTCGAGGGCGGCATCGGTGTAGCGCACGTTGTGGTGGTCTTCGTATTTCTCCTTGATGTTCTTCAATATCTGCAACGTCTCTTCGGCAGTAGTGGGCTCCACAATAACCTTTTGGAAACGACGCTCCAGCGCACCGTCTTTTTCGATGCTCTTGCGATACTCGTCCAGCGTGGTGGCGCCGATGCACTGTATCTCGCCGCGCGCCAGGGCGGGCTTCAGCATGTTGGCGGCATCCATGGTGCCTGCAGCGGCTCCTGCACCGACGATGGTATGTATCTCGTCGATGAAAAGGATGACATTGGGGTTCTTCTGCAACTCGTTGATAATGGAGCGGATGCGCTCTTCGAACTGGCCGCGGTACTTGGTGCCTGCCACGACGGACGACATGTCGAGCATGATGACGCGCTTGTCGAAGAGTATGCGCGACACCTTGCGCTGCGTGATGCGCAGGGCCAATCCTTCGACGATAGCCGACTTGCCCACGCCAGGTTCGCCTATCAGCACAGGATTGTTTTTCTTGCGACGGCTCAGAATTTGTGCCAGACGCTCAATCTCGCGTTCACGGCCTACAACAGGATCCAGCTTGCCCTCGGCAGCGGCACGGGTGATGTCGGTGCCGAAGTTATCGAGTACAGGCGTGTCGTTGGCAGGGCGGCGCGTAGCCGTCTGTGCCGAGGCAGACGAACTGCCCATATTGCCACGCCCGCTTTCCTGTCCGGAGCGCGAAGGGCCGACTTCCTCTTCTTCGTCATCGTCTTCGGTAAAGCCCATGCCGGCATTCGGATTGGCCGATTTCATCGTAAGAACGTCGTACACATCCTGATAGGTAATGCCATTGTCTACCAGCACTGTAGATGCCACACTGTTGCCATCTTTCAAGATAGCCAGCAGCAAATGCTCCGTGTCGGCCAGTTCGCTCTTCAGCAAGCGGGCTTCGAGCATGCATATTTTAAGGATTCGGGTAGCAGTAAGTGAGAGGGGTACTTCTGCCTCAGGCAGGAAATCACCTTCCGACTCTATGCTCTCCTCCAGGTTTCTTTTGATTCGATTTACGTCCGCATCAAGTTTCATGAGCACTTCCATAGCTTTTCCGCCGCCATCGCGCAGAATGCCAAGCAACAGATGTTCAGGGGCTATAAGGCTGCAACCCAACCGATTGGCCTCTTCCTTGCTATAGGTCAGTACGTCCGAAACTCTTTGTGAAAATTGACTGTTCATTGATTTACTCCTTTTGTTTGGGTTATAATCCGGGGCAAAGATACGCATTTTTAGCGGCTTTGCCACGATGTTTCAAGTAATAATCAGCAAATCCTGTGCCAAAAAGAGCAAAGCTGTCTTTTCTTCATTTGCCTACATAACAAAGTGTCACTCATTTTTGCAAAATATATACTTTTCGAAACAGAAAAAGACATCTTGCTGACTCGTCCGTTTTTCTATCGACATGAAATAGAAAGAAAAAAGCCTGTAAAATGCTGCTTGGCAAGCAAAAAGGGGCATGTCGCGAGGCATTACATTGCTTTTTCTGAAGGAAAACATCGCTTTTCCACGATGAAAACATTGCTTTTCATGCGAAAAAACACCGTATTTCCCATCCATAAACATCTACTTTAGCCCGCTAAAGTCTTACTTTGGCTTCGAAAAGTAGGGGATAGAGGGGTAGAAAGCCTTGTTTTTGCCCCATTATTTCTCTCGTTGTAATGTAAAGATTTCGCTATCAAGCTGAGAGCGAGACAATAAGCTGCTTTGCGCTTTAAAATTTGCCATCAACCTTTACCTCGAGGCGAAAGAAGCAATTCTCAGTGCATTAAGAAAGCAAAATGTCAGATTGTCAAAACAAGCGGAGAGAGGAGATTATTCAAAACCATGCGTTATAGCTTGGGCATCCCAATAGTCTAAATCGGCAATGATGGAGTCCTGCTGTTCTTGCGTAAACGTGGAGTCTTTTGTCCACCCCTTGAACTGCTCCTCAATGAGGGCAATCTTCTCCTGTCTGAGGCGGCGGTAAATGGAAGGCAAATCCATCGGACGGTCGGGAGAAGAAGATACTTGGAAGTTGCCGCTCTCTATCCGCGCATGAACCTTCGGACAGCAAATGACCGTATCGTTGAACACAAATGCCAGGCAACGGCCGATGGCTTTTTCCGTCTGATCGGCCCAATCAGCCTGTTTGTGGGGGCTAATCCGCCCTGTAATGACATATCGGCCAAAGGCATCGGAGTCCAGACGGAGCTCGTTGAAGTCGCGAACGGTGACAATAGGCTCCAAAGCAATGCTGTCCATGTCTTCGGACGCAGCCAGATACCAGCCGTTCTCTCGATGAACGGTCGGATGGGATGTGCAAGAAAATAGCAGGAATGCACAGCAGGAAATCAAGAAAAACAGCTGTTTCATAACGATTTGTACAGTAGAATGATGCAACAAAGTTAGACAAAATATTTTAGTTCGACAACCCCAACAAGCGTTTTGACCGGCTTCTAGCAGAAAATCTCAACAAAAGTTGTTCTGCCTTTTTCGCTCCAAGCGACTTTGCTCCGTACACCTTATATTATTTATAAGGTCTTTCAGCCTTTCACCTCGTGCTTCCGTCCATCTTCCTTCTGAAACTTTCTTTCCGAAATGTTTTCGTATGTCGTAAAAAAGCAGTACTTTAGCGTGGTTTTTCACGAACCATGCAATGTATAATTAATAATCTTTTTAAATGCTTGAACAAGACAGAATTATAAAGATTAACATCGAGGAGGAAATGAAGTCATCGTACATTGACTACTCCATGTCGGTCATTGTTTCGCGTGCCCTTCCGGATGTTAGAGATGGTTTTAAGCCTGTTCACCGAAGAATTCTTTTCGGCATGATGGGGCTGGGAAATACGTCGGACAAACCTTATAAGAAATCGGCCAGAGTAGTAGGTGAAGTGTTGGGTAAGTACCACCCGCACGGCGACTCGTCCGTCTACGGCGCATTGGTACGTATGGCACAACCGTGGGCCATGCGCTACATGCTGGTAGACGGCCAGGGCAACTACGGCTCGGTAGACGGCGATAATGCAGCGGCCATGCGTTACACGGAGTGCCGCCTGCAGAAGATCGGTGAAGACATGATGCAGGACCTCGACAAGGAAACCGTCGACATGCAGAACAACTTCGACGACTCCCTCCAGGAGCCCACCGTGATGCCTACACGCATCCCGAACCTGCTGGTAAACGGTGCTTCAGGTATTGCCGTCGGTATGGCCACCAATATGCCTACACATAACCTCTCGGAGGTGATCGATGCTTGTGTAGCCTACATTGACAACAACGATATCGAAATAGAGGAGTTGATGAACTACGTCAAGGCTCCCGACTTCCCCACAGGAGGTTACATCTATGGTATGAGCGGTGTGCGCGAAGCCTATCTGACGGGCCGTGGTCGCGTAGTGATGCGTGCCAAGGCCGAGATTGAAACTGGGCAGACGCATGACAAGATTGTCGTTACCGAAATACCTTATGGCGTAAACAAGGCTGAGCTCATCAAGAGCATCGCCGACCTGGCCAACGAGAAGAAAATCGAAGGCATCACAAACGCCAACGACGAATCCGACCGCGAAGGTATGCGCATCGTCATCGACGTGAAGCGCGATGCCAACGCCAGCGTAGTGCTGAACAAGCTCTATAAGATGACTATGCTCCAGACGTCGTTTGGCGTGAACAACGTGGCACTGGTACACGGACGTCCGCGCCTGCTGAACCTGAAAGAGCTCATCAAATACTTCGTAGAGCATCGTCACGATGTTGTTATCCGCCGCACGCAGTTCGACCTGCGCAAGGCTAAGGAGCGTGCCCACATTCTGGAAGGTTTGATCATCGCTTCGGACAATATCGACGAAGTAATCCGCATCATCCGTGCCGCCAAGACGCCAGCTGATGCCATTACGGGCCTGATGGAGCGTTTCCAACTGACTGAGATACAGAGCCGTGCCATCGTTGAGATGCGTCTGCGCCAACTCACAGGCCTGATGCAAGACCAACTGCACGCCGAATACGAGGAAATCAAGAAACAGATTGCCTACTTGGAGGAAATCCTGGTGAACGACGAGCTTTGCCGTAAGGTCATTAAGGACGAACTCATCGAGGTGAAAGAAAAATACGGCGACGAGCGCCGCTCTGAAATCGTGTATTCTTCCGAGGAATTCAACCCCGAAGACTTCTACGCCGACGACGAGATGATTATCACCATTTCGCACATGGGCTACATCAAGCGCACGCCGCTGAGCGAATTCCGTGCACAGAACCGTGGTGGGGTAGGCTCCAAAGGTTCCGAAACCCGCGATGAGGACTTCGTAG
>OOCI01000630.1_pt1 | contig 32086 bp, 52 predicted proteins | sample 1671761 | NCBI WGS metagenome assembly OOCI01 (sample SAMN06348190, study PRJEB24527) | human gut metagenome | biome: human gut; feature: ankylosing spondylitis patient; material: feces | host: Homo sapiens | place: China | collected 2015-10
ATTTGTAAGGAGGAAAAAGATGGTAAACAGAATGATTTTGCAGGGGCGGCTTTGCTCTGACCCCGAACGCAGAGCCACACAGAACGGGACAACGGTGTGCAGTTTCCGCGTGGCGTGGAGCGAAAAGGTAAAGGACAGAGAAACGAAACTGTTTCTCTCCTGTGTGGCATGGCAGGGAACGGCAGAGCTGATCTGCACCCACTTTACCAAAGGCAAGGAGATTATCGTGGAGGGCAAGCTCTCCAGCCGGGAATACGAGGACAAGACTGGAAACAAGCGCACTGTGGTTGAGCTGACCGCCGACAAGGTACATTTCTGCGGCAGTAAGGACACTGCGCAGAAGCCCACGCAGACCTTCACGGAGATTTCCGAGGACGACGGCGATCTTCCGTTCTAAGGCGGTGCGCCGATGCCGAACAGAATAATACGCGAGAGCATCTGCACCAGCGACAGCATAGATCGGCTTTCGTGGTTCGAGGAGGTCTTGTTCTATCGGCTGATTGTTTCTTGCGATGATTTCGGGCGCTATGACGGACGGGCCGCAATTATCAAAAACAGGCTATTCCCTTTGAAAGAAAATCTTACTCTGAAAACTGTAGAAAACGCCCTTCATGGACTGGCGAGTGCTGGATTGGTTGCCCTCTATACTTCACAGGGCAAGCGCTTCCTCTACCTACCAACATGGGGTAAGTATCAGAACCAGAGAGCAAAGGAAAGCAAATATCCTGAGCCTGTAGAGCCTACGCAAGCAGATGAAATCATTCGCAAACAAATGAATGCAGATGTTCCCGTATTCGGGAATCGAGAATCGGGAATCGATATACGAGAATCGAGAAGCGAGAATAATGCGCGCGAGGCGCGCTTCTCTCCGCCTTCTTTGTCCGAAGTTCAGGCTTATATCTCCGAACGGGGGTCTGCGGTTGACGCACAGCAGTTCGTCGATTTCTACGCCAGCAAGGGATGGATGGTTGGGAAAAACCGCATGAAGGACTGGAAGGCTGCCGTCAGAACATGGGAGAAGCGCAGAAAGGAGGAAGCCGGTGAACATCCAACAAAGCAAGAATACCATGTCGGAACATGGCTGTGACATCTGCGGCGGGCTGGGCTACACCGTCCGTCGCACGGAAAGCGGCGAACTGGTGAGCAGCACTTGCAAATGCGAGATCATCCGGCAAAACAGGATTCGCATGGAGCGTTCCGGGCTGGCCGGTCTGCTGGATAACTGTACATTCGAGGCATTCCAAACGCGGGAGTATTGGCAACAGGCCGCAAAGCAAGCGGCGGAGAGGTATTTGACCGACTGGAAGGGAAAGTGGTTTTTCATCGGAGGCTCTCCCGGAACTGGGAAAACCCACCTATGTACGGCGATTTGCGCCAAGCTGATGGACGGCGGAATCCCTGTGCGGTATGTGCAATGGCGGGGAGATATTCCGGCAATCAAGGCAAAGGTAAACGATGCGGAAGCATACGCCGAAGCCATGCACCCGCTGAAAACCGTCCGTGCGCTGTATATCGACGATTTTCTAAAGGGCAGCGTTACGGATGCCGACAAAAACATCGCCTTTGACCTGCTGAATGCCAGGTACATTGACCCGGATGCAATCACGATCATCTCCACGGAGTTGACCATTGACCGCATTTTGAGCTGGGATGAAGCAATCGGAAGCAGAATCAACCAGAGGGCGAGGGATTATATGCTGAACATCGGGAAAAAGCAGAATTGGAGGCTGAAATGACCAAGCGGGAGGAACGGGAATGAAGCACCTTGGAGATATTTGCAAAATCAACGGTGCGGAGATTGAAATCGTGGATGTTATCACGGGCGGATCGCCGTGCCAGGATTTGAGCATTGCGGGAAAACGCGCCGGATTGGCGGGAGCAAGGAGCGGATTGTTCATGGAACAGGTCCGCATCGTAAAGGAGACGAGAGAGAATGACAGTGCGGAACGAAGCTTTGTTTTCCAGCGATAAGAATTTCTGGGAAACGCCGCAAAAGTTGTTTGATGAGCTGGACGCGGAGTTCCATTTCACGCTGGACGCTGCCGCCAGTGACGAAAACCACAAGTGCGCGCGGTACTTCACGCAAAACGATGATGGTTTGCGGCAAAATTGGGAGGGCGAAACGGTGTTTTGTAACCCGCCCTACGGGAACAAGGAAACCGGACTGTGGACGGAAAAATGCTACCGCGAGGGACAGAATCCGGGGACAACGGTTGTTCTACTGATTCCAGCGCGGACAGACAGAGCCAGTTTTCACGACTATGTTTTGGGTAAGGCGGAAATTCGATTCCTGCGGGGTAGGCTGAAATTTGAGCTGGACGGAAAGCCGATGGGAACGGCACCGTTTCCAAGCATGATTGCCATTTGGCGAGGAGGAATGACATGACCACATTACGCCTGATTCCCGGCATTACATACACCCGGGAGAACCTGGAGACGCTGACCGGTATGCCGGACAGAGAGAACCGGAGAATGATCCGGGCACAGCGGCGGCAGGGGGTGCCCATTGTGGCTCTGCCGGATGGCGGGTATAAACTGGCGGAGACGGACGAGGAGAAGAAGATGCTCCTTGCCATGTACCGCAAGCGTGCTCTGGACGAGCTGGGGACATACCGCCGTCTTGCAAAGGCCATGCAGGTGGACGGGCAGATGGAGATGGGTGGCGGAAATGAAACGGTTTAATACTCCGCTGACGAAAGAGGCGGCGAAATCACTGCTGGCTTTGGATTTAGAGGACAAGGTCATCACCAGCGTTGAGAAACTGGATGAGTGGTACACCGTGTGGGGCGGACAGTGTTATGTTTCATTTTCCGGTGGCAAGGACAGCACGGTGCTGGCGTATCTGGCGGCGTGGTACCTGTCGAGCTTCAGGACACCGCCGTGGGAGCTGAACTTGGTGTTTGTGAACACGGGGCTGGAGTACCCGGAGATTCAGCGGTTCGTAAACGAATATACGGATTGGCTGCGGAAGGAGTTTCCCCGCGTGACCGTCAACCTCCACCGCTTGCGCCCGAAGATGAACATTCGGCAGGTGGTGACGAAGTACGGGTACAGCATTGTGAGCAAAGAAGTGTCGGCGTATATCGGGAACGCGAGAATAAACCCCACCGGAAAATCTGCACAAAGGTTGCGTGGCGAGTATCTGGACAAGGACGGGGGAAAATCGCCGTATAACTGCGAACAATGGGCGTTTTTACTCCCTGCACCGTTTTTAATTTCCGATTCGTGCTGCAAGGTTATGAAAAAATCGCCTATGCACAGATACGAACATCAAGAAAAGTGTGTGCCAACTACCGCGATAATGGCGGAAGAAAGCCGGCTTCGGATGATTAAGTGGACTACCACCGGCTGCAACGCCTTTGAAGGCAAGCGGCCTATGGGCAAGCCCATGAGTTTCTGGACGGAGCAGGATGTGCTTCGGTTTATCGTGGAGCGCAACCTACCCTACGCCAGCGTGTACGGCGACATCGTGGCCAGCGACGGCGAGAATGACTACACCGAAACGCTGGTCGACTGCAAGCTGCACTGCACAGGATGCCAACGCATGGGCTGTATGTTCTGCGCATTTGGCGCGCACCTTGAAAAAGGTGAAAACCGCTTTGAGAGGATGAAGCGCACGCACCCGAAGCACTACGAATTTTGCATCGGCGGTGGGGCGTATGACCCTGTGGATGGCCTATGGAAGCCAACTGAAAAGGGGCTTGGCTACGCCAGAGTATTGGACTACATCGGAGTGAGGTATTGAGATGACGGTATACATGCGAGTAAGCCGCGACAAGTACGAGCTTCCGGATGCCGTTTCGGAATCTATTATCGAGCTGGCCAACATTTGCGGCGTCAGCTGGCGGACGATCTACAGGGCCGTGTACGGCGGCAAGCGTACCAAAGGACGACCCAAGTATGTGGCCGTACCAATAGGGGAGGGAGACGATGATTGAGATCACGGTGCCGCTGGCACCCGTCACAAAGAAAAACCATATGCGGATCATGCACAGCAGCAAAACGGGGAAGCCGTTTATCATGCCGTCCAAGCAGTACCAGGACTACGAAGCGGAAGCCGTATGGCACTGCAAAAGGGCCAGAGTGCAACGCCCCATTGAAGAGCCTGTGGAGGTCAAATGCCTGTTTTATATGCCTACCAGGCGGCGAGTGGATTTGACAAATCTGCTGGAATCCATCGACGATGTGCTGGTGAAGTCCGGTGTGCTCAAGGATGACCACAGCGGCATTATCGTTAGCCACGACGGGAGTCGGGTGCTGTACGACAAGGATAACCCCCGGACGGAGGTGTACATAGCAGACTATGAATGATTTTGATTACGACTGCATGCAGAAAAAACGCATAGCGATGGGTGCATTTGCTCACATCAACAGAAAACGCGGTGAGGGTGTTCGCTCCCCAGCGACACCCTCACCGAAAGGCAGAGGAAGGAGAAAAACGGAGAAGTGAAAAGCTATAATATCACGCGGCCTATGCCGTGGCGGGAATTTAAGGCAATGCCGGAGGATCTGAAACGCGAGTTTTTCCGCAACATGCAATCTTTCGGTGGTGCGGCCAAATGGCTGGCGGAGAAAATGAACGCTTGTGATGCAACGATACGACGCGAGGCGGAATTGGTAGGGGCGCCATTCCGGCGCGGTGGCCGGAACGAAAAAATGTGGCAGAGCAAAGTTACAGAGTGGGCTAACGCGGATGCGGTGGCCGTACATACGGCAGATGTGCAGAGCGAGGGGGGGCACGTCACCGCCGATGTACCGGAAGGCAAAAAACCACAGGTGGGAGCTAAGCTGCTGCATGCCCGGCTGGAGATGAGCGGTGACCGGGAAGCTTTGCTGGCGAATCTGCGGGTGCTGATGCCGGATGAAGGGCAGGTGACGGTGGAATGGTAAAAAGAAGCGTGTTAATCGCGGCGCTGCTTGTAGCAATCTTGGGGGCCTTGGGCATTGCGTCTGCTACAGAGGACAGCGGGCAAACGCCGGAGACTGTAGTTGTGCCTCCGGTGGTGGTTCTGCCCATCGATGGGCCGCAGGAGACCCAGGAGACGCGGACGTGCGTGTTCACCGTCACGGCGTACTGCCCCTGTGAAAAATGCTGTGGGGCGTATGCAAATGGCTACACAGCCACCGGCGAAAAGGCCACCCAGGGCGTGACGGTGGCCGCAGACCCAGATGTGCTGCCGATGGGTACGGAAATCGAACTGGACGGCCATACATACACCGTACAGGACACCGGCGGAGCCATTGACGGGAATCGGCTGGATTTGTATTTTGACAGCCACGAGGATGCACTCCAATGGGGCGTGCGGGAAAAGATCGTGAGGTGGGCCGGATGAAAAGCCCCTGTGTGAAGGATTGCCCAGACAGGCTCCCCTGCGGGGCCTGCCGGAAGAGCTGCCAGGCGTTCCGGGAGTACGAGGCCCAGCGGCTGGAGAATGTACGAAGCCTGTCTGTGGGATCTTTAACTGCAGGGAAAAAGAGTATGTGTCGAGCGGATTGGAGAAGCACCCAGCGCGGGAAAAACCATAGACGATAGGAGAAAAATTATGGATGCCGTAAAATTTTTGCAGGAACGAAATCGGATGTTTTTGAGCGGAGGGGCCACTCCGAGCATTGGGCTGGAGGATGATTTTGACCCGGTTATAGCGGTTGAAATCGTCGAAAAGTGGAGCGAGCAGCATCCGCGTAGAACGCGGCAGAGTGTGTTTTTGGAACAGTGGCCGACTGCAAGAATTAACGAAAGAGGTTGTTTGGACATCTGCCCTTATTTAATTTCTGTTACCCACAGGGACAAAGATGGTCGCTGCGCAGAAGGTGGTGTAGGTGTAGGATGTTCAGATTGCCTCCGCGAGTTCTGGATGCAGGAGGTGGAGTGAAATGACAAAACAAGAAGCTGCTACTATGTTAGTGCAGTTGTATGCAGACTACTCTACCTTGTGCGACAAATATGGGTGGCCTCCCAGTGATGGGATGTCAGAGGCAGTAGCAATAGCTGTGCAGTCGTTGCAGGAGGTGGAGTGACATGAAACCAGTGAATTGTCTTCGCTGCGATTTTCGCCATAAGGATAACGGGAACTGCACTGCTGTCGGGGGATTCTGCACGGCGGTAGCGGCTGCACACTGCCCGATGTTGCGGGAATATTTGGACACGGGGCTGGGGCCGGATGAAGTGACCGCACTTCAAAAAGACTGGAGCGACCTTTGCACTATCGTCGGAGAGTGTGGAGGCACCGGCCGCCTGCGGGAGCTGGCCGAGGCCGACAAGGACGGTCGAATGGTGGTGCTGCCATTTACCCGTGGGCGCACTTTGCTATCGAAGGAAAACATCGACAGTCCGCGACTTATGAAGGATGTAGAGCTTGCAATTCGCTATTGCAGCAGTTGCGGAATTGTGTTTCACATGGGTTACAATGTGTTCTGCGATCTGGTGAAACATGGGAGAATTACTGCGGTAAGCGAGGAGACGGAGAAAGCATTGGAGGCGATGAAGGATGGGTAAGGCTGTTATGCTGAGCATCCGCCCGAAGTGGTGCGAAAAAATTATCAGCGGCGAGAAAACCATTGAGGTACGTAAAAATCGTCCGAAGCTGGAAACACCGTTCAAGGCATACATTTACTGCACCACGGGAAGACCTGACCTGAACATCCCCATTTCCCAGGAACGCCTGATGCAGGACTATTTGAACACTGGCTCGATGAAATCACTGAATTGCCCGCATGGCAACGGCAAGGTCATTGGTGAGTTCACCTGCGACCGCATCTATAAAATTAGTAAGCGTGGGATACCCAAAAATTTTGATTATTGTTATCTCTCGCTCAACGGATGGGGTAATGGCGATATTGAAGCCGAAATCAAAGCTATATCCGCATCGTGTGTTTCAAAAGAAGAACTCAACACTTATGGCACCAAAGCGCCGTTTCTCTATGGCTGGCATATCTCTGATTTGGCGATCTACGACGAGCCGAAGGAATTGGACGAATTCTGGATGTACAACGAAGCTCTACACAAGAGATACGATGCCGGAACAGACTTTTGCTGCTACGATGCTGCAGACGAATACGGTGACGCACTGACCGACTGTGGTGATGCCTACAATGAAATATTGAACTGTTATCGTTGCTGGAGTGAGTGGAGCGGATGGTGCCATCGTGTCAACCGACCGCCCCAGAGCTGGTGCTATGTGGAAGGTGACGGAAGATGTTTGAATTAAAACCATGTCCGTTCTGCGGCGGAGAAGCAATACTTGAAACAGTAGATGGCAACAGCCAAGAAGAGTGCTATATATACTGCCCAGGGTGTGATTTTGAAAGCGGCGTATATAGCGAACCCAAATTTATCGTCGAAAAGTGGAACAGGAGGGCTGACAATGACACTAACTGAGATGTTTACAATTTGCGATTCATGCGTATATGCGCCATGTATTTGTGGGAATGACCCTGAGAACTGCGTGGTGTATGTGATGAGGACTTCTGACAATGGCTGAATACATTGACAGGGAAGCGCTGATGAAGTTTCCCATTCGGGCGAACCGTTGTGACAAAGAACACGCCAACAAGCATTTCATCAATGGCATCGAGTCTGTGATGGAGTATGCGGAGCTGCTGCCCACCGTAGATGCTGTGCCTGTGGTGCGGTGCAAAGACTGTAAAAAACTTGGAACGGGAGAATGCCCGATGGAGCAGGATTATCCGTGGATTTCCACAGATTCGGATGATTTTTGCAGTTACGGAGAACGGAGGGAAAATGATGAAGGGCGCAACTGACTTTGATAAATTGTGCCATCGCATATATGACGCTGACAGCAGCGGGAAAGATTATCTCACGCGAAGAACGAATGTCTTCTGTGAGAATTGCGGGCATCGCGTATATGCCTACTACTGCGAGGATCGGCTGTTCTTGGCCGAGTGCGAATGCTGCGAGAAAAAGGTGCTTGTAAAAGCGAGCAATCCGAATGAAGCCGCAAGCAAGGCATTCTGGGGAATGGAGGCGGATTATGGCGAATAAGGACGCAATGCTGGAAGCCTTGGAGGAGATCGAGAACGGTATGCGCCGCATTAAGGAGCGGCGTAGCATTTGGCAGAATAGCCTTGTATATGCGCTCTGTCAAGCGGTACGGCTGTTGCTGATAGATAAGATCAAGGAGGAGCGAAGATGAACGGAGGGATTGAAAATGCAAGCAAAGAAATGTGACCGCTGTGGACGCCTATATGAGCATTATGACGGCAGGAAGTCGTTTCCTAAGTCACTATCAAATTCTATCGGGTTGAGAGACACCGATATTGACGGAACATACTGGCAACGAGATCATTTTGACCTGTGCGAGGATTGTATGACTAAGCTTGAATCTTTTTTGTATGGAGGCGCTGACAAATGAAAAAGCCCAGCCCGCCGCGTAAGCCATACTGCTTGTGCGGCTCCCTATGGAGATGGATTCTACAACAGGGGAGTCCATCGCTCCATTTCATGTATTACTTTTCGGGGGCAAATCGTCGAGCAAATGCGTATTTTGAAAAAGTAAAGGACTATCAAACAAAGCTCATGCAGTATCGCGTTGAGCTGCGTATCTGCTCCCGGGTGGAGTGGTATATCCTACATAGGAGGCTGCGAATGAAGAGGAAGGGGGGTGACGGCGATGCTCAAGAGAGTTAATGGGAAGCCGGTGCCAAATAATCCGGCTAAGGCATACGAGCTGGGCCGCCTGGATGGCACCAAACAATGCATGGACAATGTTTCCTGTGTGCTGCTGGACAAGTGCGGACTCCATGTGCGGGAGTAGACGACGGACGAACACGACACCCGTAGCCTGGAATACTTACAGCAGTGCCTTGTGGAGCTGGTGGAGGCCAAAAACAACGGCTATGTAAAGATAGCTGACATCGAAAAGGCCCTGCGGGGCGAATATAAGCTGGTAAACAGCGCGGAGTAAAGGAGGGCAAATGAGCAAAAAGGCGACACTGCCTTATGATGTGCGGTTGGAGTGCATTGCTTATGTGCGTGGGTATCCGCGACGGGTGCGGGCGTATCGCGAGGCCCGGGCGGAGATCTTGGGCGGTACGCATAGCGCTACGGAGGGCATGCCAAGAGGACAAGGCACCGGCAGACCAGCCGAGAGCAAGGCGGAGCAGCTTGCAGCCATAGAGAACTGGCCGGAAACCAAAAAAATGCGGGCGGTGGAATATGCCATAGACCGCTGCGGCAGAGATATTGGTAGCGATACAATCCGGCGGCAGCTAATATATGGTATTATGCGCAACTGCCAAGGCAAGCACAAGTATGCCCGTAATCGGATCGTGATTCCCGGGATTAGCGAGGCAACATTCAGCCGCCGGAAGGAAAGATTCCTGCATGATATAGCGAAATATGCAGGGTTACTCGTGAAAGGTGATACAGATTCCACTTAATGATGTGCTACAATAGGTATAGTGGATGATAGGACAGTGGCATCCACGCGATTTCCCAATCATCACTTTTCCTCCCTTCCATGCGCCGCCGGTATTGGGCGCACCTTCTGGCACCGAAAGGTCATACCGGCACAAACAGCCTGTAGGGAAACCTATGGGCTGTTGTTATATGCCGTGCGCTCGTTGCACCCCACGATCCGGGGCGGGAGGTCGCACCTCCCACACGGCACCAACAGGACCCCTCGCACCTCTCAACGATGTGACCCAGAGGGGACATATGCAGACGTAGCTCAGTTGGTAAGAGCACCGCGCCGGGAGGTATGTTGCAGGTTCAAGTCCTGCCGTCTGCGCCAGATGCCGGGTCGCACCCGGACAATGTGAGACCGTTCGTCGTGGCTCACATGGAAATGACAATGCCCGCTGAAAACTGCACCGTGGGAGGGAACCGCCTCAGCGTAATGGTGCTGTGCATGTAAAGCAGCAATCGGTGATGTGACAATCTAAGCGGGAAGACGGCCAATATGCGGCATAGGTGCCCCGTAAGGGGAGACCACAGCGAGTGACGGGGACTTTCCCCGAAGCGCTAAAGCAGGGCAGGACTGCAATGCCGCACAATAAAAAGAAAAAAGAGCGGAAGTTCCGCTCTTTTTCCCCAGCATACTGTTTTTAGCATTTCAATCCACGGGAAATAGGATCGAATTTCCCACCGATGCAAGCGCCTCCTGCATCGGACAAGTCAATCATATACTATCCGATGCATTCTGTCAATAGAAAATATCAAAAATAGTGTGTAGCCCATGTTTGAGAGGCCCAAGAGGCCCGCATGGGAGGGGAAAGACTGTTACTGTAGCCAAGGGGTGGGGGCTGGTAGCAAAACGAAAGGAAGTGAGCGTATGGCTGGCGGAGCGCCAAGAAAATGGAAAAGCGTAAAGGCAATGCAGGAGGCCATTGATGTCTACTTCAAAAAGTGCGAAGGAGAACCGTTTATCGGAGGTGACGGTTGCGCTGTGCGAGATAAGTACGGCATGCCGATTATCATCAACGCAAAGCCGCCGACAATCACGGGGCTTGCATTGGCGCTTGGATTCACAGGAAGACAAGCGCTGCTGGATTATCAAGCAAGGCCAGAGTTTGCGGACACGGTTACGCGCGCAAAGTCCAGATGTGAAGAATATGCCGAATCTCGACTCTACGACAAAGACGGTGCGAACGGCGCGAAATTCTCGCTTGGCTGCAATTTTGGTTGGCGTGAAGTGACCGAGACAAAAATAAGCACGGATTCCGTCAAGGTGGTTATTGATGTCTGATATTCTCTTGTCAGAAAAAATCGGCTCTGCTTTTTACGATGTGGCCCACGATGTGTTCCATCATGGGCACACGCATTACGATTTTAGCGGCGGGCGCGGCTCGTTAAAGTCGTCCACGGTGTCTGTACTCGTTCCCCTGTTGCTGATAAACAACCCGGGTACACACGCGCTCGTGCTGCGCAAGGTGGCAAACACGATCCGCGATAGCGTCTATGCGCAATATATATGGGCAATCGGTGAGCTGGGCATGGCGGCATACTGGGAAGCTAAGGTTTCCCCGATGGAACTGACCTACAAGCCGACAGGCCAGAAGATCATGTTTCGCGGCGCTGATGATCCGATGAAAATCAAGTCTATCAAGGTGCCGTTTGGCTACATTGCCGTGACGCACTTTGAGGAAAAAGACCAGTTTGCCGGACGCGCGGAAATCCGAACTATTTTGCAGTCGACCACGCGCGGCGGCTCGGTTTTCTGGAACTTCGAAAGCTATAACCCGCCGATTTCGCGCGACAACTGGGCGAACAAGGACAGCTTGGAGGAACGCGCAGACCGCTTGTGCCACAAGTCAACATATCTGCAAGCGCCGCCTGAATGGCTGGGGCAGCAGTTTATTGACGAGGCTGAACACCTGAAAGCAACTGATGAACGGGCGTATCAGCACGAATATCTCGGCATTCCGGTCGGCACGGGCGGCAATGTGTTTGACAAGCTGGAACTGCGGGAAATTACCGATGAAGAAGTCAAAAGTTTTGACCGCATCTATCAAGGGGTGGACTTCGGCTGGTTCCCAGACCCGTTTGCTTTTATCCGGCTGCATTATGATCGGGCGCGAGAGACTATCTATCTGCTGGACGAGATTTACCAAAACAAACTATCTAATGAGCAGAGTGCGACAATAATCAAGCAGCGAGGATATAAAAACGTGCGGACTATTTGCGATAGTGCAGAGCCTAAGAGCGTGGCAGACTTCCGCGCGATGGGACTGCCGGCACTTGAGGCGGTAAAGGGCCCCGGGTCCGTGGAATATGGTATGAAATTTCTGCAGCGGCGCACAATCGTAATAGACAGGAAGAGAACCCCACATGCTTATGATGAATTTGTGGGGTACGAATACGAAAGAAACAAAGACGGCGAGATTATCAGCGGCTACCCGGATGCAAACAATCACCTGATTGATGCGACGCGGTATGCGTTGGAGCCTGTCAGCCGCAGAATGGGAGTTATTGCATGAGCAGTGCTGTTATTCAAAAATTGAAGGAGTTGGGATATCCCACTATCCCGGAGGAGTTTTATACACGGGTCGACCTGTGGAAATCGTGGTATGTTGGCAAGGTAAAAGGATTCCACCGTTACCGCCGATACAACGGACACAAATGGACAAACTGCGACCGGGCTTCCTTGGGGATGGGGAAAAAGGTGTGCGAAGATTGGGCAAATCTGCTCATGAACGAAAAAGTACAAATCACGCTTGAAGGAAAGAAAGAGCAGGAGTTCATCGACTATATATTAGAATCGAACAATTTTACTGTCAAGGCGAACGAGATGCAGGAAATGAAGTCTGCACTTGGAACTGTGGCATACATCCCCCGCGTGATTGGTCAGGCCGTCAGCGAAACCGGAGAAGTAATTCCCGGTCGCGCATTTGGCATTGCGCTTGATTATGTCACCATCGAAAATATCTATCCGTTAGCATGGCAAAATGGATATATCAGCGATTGCGCGTTTACATCCGTGGTGACGCGGGACGGGGAAGATTATTTGTATTTGCAAATTCACCGGCAAGACGAAAACGGAATCTACAGTATCGAAAATCGCATATACAGATACAGAAATGAGCAGTTGACGGACGAGCTTTTAACCAATGTCAAGGGGTTTGAAAGAATCCCACCCATAATACATACCGGAAGCGATAAACGGCAGTTTGTGATTGACAGGCCTAACATCGCAAACAACTATAATTATCTCCTGCCCGTTGGTATACCTGTTTATGCAAACGCGATTGACGTGCTTCGCGGCGTAGATTGTGCCTATGATTGCTACGTCAACGAGTTTGAGAACGGCCCCATGATGATGATGGTCAAAATGCCAGCTACAAACTACGAGGACGGAGAGCCAACACTTGACGACCACGACCGGCGTTTTTACCTTTTACCGGAAGATACGCAGCAGGGGAACGTGGTGGAAACTATTTCCCCGAATTTGCGCACACAGCAGCTTAACGTCGGACTACAGGATCAGCTTAATATACTATCCAGCAAGTGCGGCTTCGGCGAGACCTATTACCGTTTCGACGGCGGCAGCGTAGCGACTGCCACACAGGTCATCAGCGAAAACTCCACCATGTTCCGCACTATCAAAAAACACGAGATCATCTTGGAGCAGGCATTGAAGGAGCTGTGCCGCGTTCTTCTGCGGCTGGGCAACACAGCCCTGAACGCTGGGCTGGATGAGAACGTAGAAATCAGCATTGATTTTGATGACAGCATCATTGAGGACAAGCAAACCGACTTTTCCCGTGATATGCAGCTTATCAGTGCGGGCATTATGAACGATTGGGAGTTCCGCATGAAGTGGATGAACGAGGACGAGGCAACCGCAAAGGCGGCGCTGCCGAAAATGCAGGATATGAACACGGAGCAGCAACAGGAGGTAGAGTAATGGGCGGTAGAGGTGGAGCTGGCGGCGGCATTGGAGCAAAAAGCGCGTATGAAACAAAACTCAGAGAAAACTTCAAAGTTACGGATTACGGCGGTAAAACGATTGCGAAAGTTGGCAGTAGCTACGGTATCTATGATTTTAGCCGTAAACCAAAGTCAGGAAAAGATAGCGATTATTTAGTCAACACCGCAAAAACGGCAAAAGCGGCACGAGATATTATTGATAAGTGGAATGCCGCAAAGCGAAAAAAAAAGAAATAACATCGTGTTCAGCGTTGTGAAAGTAAAAGTTTATGATTAACTTTGAAAATCTTGACAAGTTCACATTTCCCGGCGTTGGCAAGTACGACATTCCGCAGATTGAGCCGGTCAAGGCGTATCCGCAGGGAGAGTTTGTCCCCATCAATTACCACTACACGGCGAAAGACCCGGCAAGCAAGATCGTGCATTTCTTTGTGGACGATTATCAATTCATCCGATACTGGAACACGCCGGACAAATACATTCCGAAGCTGTCGCAGTTTGCGGCGGTGTGTGCGCCGGACTTCTCCACTTACACAGATATGCCGCTTTCAATGCAGATATACAACCATTATCGCAAGCACTGGCTGGCTGCATATTGGCAGCTCCACGGAATGGCGGTTTATCCGACCATCTCATGGAGCGACGAAAGCAGCTACGATTGGTGCTTTGATGGAGAGCCGGTCGGCAGTATAGTTGCTGTTAGCTCTGTAGGCACACAGAAGAACAAGGAAAGCAAGCGTTTGTTCCTGCGTGGCTACGAGGAAATGATGAAACGTCTGTCGCCGGAATGGGTAATATTTTACGGCAGAGTGCCGGAAGAATGCGATTGGAATGTGATACGGGTAAACCCGCACTATGATGATATTGTGAAAAGGAGGACAGCAAAATGGGCGGACGAGGCGGAGGCGGCGGAAGTGGGGGCATTTCCGCAAGATTGCCGGGCAAATTAAGCTTTGATTACCAAACATACGAGCCTCCGGCGCTTGAGGGCACGGAAAAACAGGTGAAATGGGCGGAGCAAATAAGAAATAGCGCGCTGGATGATATGTGGGATTACGCGGTTTCGTTTTCGTCGGATGGGCGTCAATCTGACATGGCAAGCATATATGTCGATGGAAGAAATGCTATGATGAAAAGCATTAAAAGCGATTACCTTATAAACAACACAAGCGGGCGCGTTCGAGAAGAAAAACTAAGAGATCGAATTAATTCGTTTGCCGATGCCAAAGATAGAATGGAAAGATGGCATAAACTTGCCGAAAAAAAGAGCGCAAAATGGTGGATTGACAACAGATCTAATACGCTACAGAATTATATGAATAAAAAGCTTAAAAAGTTTATTGACGGAAAATAAAAGAAATTTGGAGGGGAATATGGTGGAATGAAGTACCCATTTCAGCCGGAAATCCTTGACTCGCTGCCGGAAGAACTTGCAGAACTGTTCCGGGCGCTTGAACTCGTGTTGCTGGAAGAAATCTGCTCCCGGCTTAAAGCTGCGGATGAGTTGAACGAGGTAACAGTGCAGGACATCCGGGCGCTGCGATCCCACGGCATCGACCTAAAGGAAATCAAGAAAGCAATTCGCAAAACTTCCAGTATCAGCGAAACGAAGCTGAATGATCTGCTTGATGATGTTGTGGAACGCAATCAGAAGTATTACACCAACGTCATTGACCTTGCGCATATCACGCAGCCTGAAACGCTGGTTGACGCTGCGGAAGTTGCGGCGATCAGGATGCAGACGCTTGATACATTCCGCAATCTGACCGCATCAATGGGCTTTTTAGTGGACGCTGGGCGCACGATGCTGCCGCCTGCCAAAGCATACCAATGGGCGCTGGATAATGCCACAGTGCAAATCCAGAGCGGCGCGACCAACTATAATCAAGCCATCAAGACGGCAGTAAAGCAGCTTGTAGACAGCGGATTGAAGGTCGTTGATTACGAAAGCGGCCATCGAGATCAAATCGATGTGGCGGCGCGCAGAGCAGTTATGACAGGCGTTTCCCAAATCTGCGCGAAATACACGGAGCAATCGGCGGAATATCTTGAGACACCATATTTTGAAGTTTCCGCCCATTCCGGCGCGCGTGATAAGCCGGGACCGTCCCCGTGGTCATCGCATAAAGATTGGCAGGGCAAGGTTTACAGCATACGCACCGGCGATATTTACCCAAGCATATACGATGCTTGCGGCCTGGGCGCTGTGGACGGGCTGGAGGGCGCAAACTGCCGCCATAGGCGCTATCCCTGGGTGGAGGGCGTGTCGGAGCGCACCTATACAGACGAGCAATTACAGCACATTGATGACGGACTTGGCTGCGAGTACGACGGCAAGAAATACACGGCATACGAGGCCACGCAGGAGCAGCGAAAGGTGGAGCGCACCATACGCAAGCTCAAGCGCGAAAAAACAGCGTACAACGCCGCAGGGCTGACAGACGAGGAACAGGCCGTAAATATCAAACTGCGCCGCCTGAACGCAAAGTACAAGGCGTTCAGCAAGGCGGCTGGGCTGCCGGAGCAGCGGGAAAGGATGAAGGTGCTGTATGATTGATGAGAAGTTAAAAACCGCCATCGAAAAGGCCCTTGCTGCCGGATGCCGGGTGCAGCTAAAGGGCATGAAAGATGGAAGCGTCAAAGCACAGATCATTAAGGCGGAAGAACTGAAAAAGTAAATAGCATTCCCGCGGCGCAATTGAGCGCGCGGAAGTGGCACGAAGAGCCAACTTGTAAGAGTTTCTTACAGGTTGGCTCTTTTTTGTTGTTAATCCGTGCCGAGAGGCGTTAAACCGCTGGGCGACGGCCCAGGAAATAAACGGAGGTAAATCAAATGAGCGAAATTAGCACCAATACCAATCAGATCCCGGCCAATGCGCCGGAGGCCACACCTGCGAAGACCTTCACGCAGGAGGAAGTGGATGCCATGATCGGCAAGCGCCTTGCAAAGGCAATGAAGGGCATCCCCAGCGAGGAAGAAATCACCGCATACCGCACATGGAAAGACGGACAGCAAACCGAACAGGAACGGCAGGAAAAGCGCGACAAAGAGCTTGCGGAAAGCAAGTCCGCTCTGACCGCCGCACAGACGGAGATCGAGCAAATGAAGCGCGACAAATACGTGCTTTCCAAAGGGCTGACCGGTGATGAAGCGGAGTTTATCGCGTTTAAGGCCCTCAAGATGGTGGACAGCAAGACCACGTTTGAGCAGGCCGTCGATAAGCTCACGGAGAACCGCCAAAAGGTAACGTTTGATTGGACGGCACCTGCAGGCGGCGGCGAAAAAAAATCTGAAACCAATGCTGCGATGAACTCGCTGATTCGCAGCGCACTAAAGTAAAAAGGAGTTTTAAAAATGGCAACTATTGATCGATCCGCACTTTCCGGACTTATTCCGGAGCCCGTAACTCGTGAAATTATGCAGGGCGCTATTGCCGAATCTGCTGTCCTGCGCATGGGCCGTCGTTTGGCAAATATGTCCAGCAAGACCCAAACCATCAACGTGTTGGATGCGCTGCCTTCCGCGTATTTTGTTAACGGGGAAGCAACTGACAGCGGCGCCGGCGATGCCTGGAAGCGGACCACCAAGATGGCGTGGGACAAGAAGAAGCTGTACGCCGAGGAGATCGCTGTTATCGTCCCCATTCCTGAAGCTGCTTTGGACGATGCGGACTATGACATTTGGGGCGAGGTCAAGCCCCGTTTGACCGAGGCTTTCGGCAAGGTCATCGACGCGGCTATCCTGTTCGGCACGAACAAGCCGAGCACTTGGCGCACTGGCGTTGTTCCTGCTGCTGTCGCTGCCGGCAACGGTGTGCCCATCAGCTCCGACATTTTCAGCGACATCATGGGCGAAAGCGGCCTGATCGCCAAGGTCGAGCTTGACGGCTTTAACCCAAATGGCGTAATGTCCGCCATTCAGATGCGCGGCAAGCTTCGCGGCCTCAAGGACACCACCGGACAGCCCATCTTCAAGTCCGATATGCAGGGCGCTACCCGCTACGGCTTGGACGGCATGGATATGTACTTCCCCATGAATGGCGCGTTCGATCCTGCGCAGGCGCAGATGATCGTCGGGGACTGGAGCCAACTTGTCTACGCCATCCGTCAGGACATGACCTTCAAGGTCTTTACTGAGGGCGTGATTCAGGACCCCGCCACGAAGGACATCGTTTACAACCTCATGCAGAACGACATGGTTGCTCTCCGCGCCGTCATGCGTCTGGGCTGGGAGATTGCCAACCCCGTCAACGCCTACAATGTGGACAAGGCCAACCCCTTCCCCTTCTCCGTGTATGGCAAGGCGGGCACCGTAGCCACCGTCACCGTCGATCCCGCTACCGTCACGCTGGCTAAGGGCGCTACCAAGGCTTTCAAGGCTGCTGTGACCGGTGATGGCATCGTGAGCGGCGATGTGGAGTGGAGTCAGAACGGCGCTAAGTCCTCCATCACTGATGATGGTGTGCTGACCGTGGCCTCCAACGAGACTTCAAGCTCCATCACCGTGACCGCCAAGTCCAAGCAGAACAGCAGCAAGACTGGCACCGCCACGGTCACCGTTACCGCCTGATTTTGAAAGGAGAAGGCCCGCATGGTCTACGCTGATTATACCTATTACTCCGGTACCTATATGGGCGCCGTGAGCGAGGAAGATTTTCCGCGACTGGCTGTGCGGGCCAGTTCCTTCCTCGATTACTACACGCAAAACCGGGCAAAGGACAACGCTGATATGGACGCTGTAAAGATGTGTTGCTGCGCATTGGTGGACAAGTATCAGTTGATCGAGACCGCGCAGCAACTTGCCGCAACCAGGCTGACGGCGGCGATTACCGGCGGTGACATGAAAAGTGAAACGGTAGGCGGGTATTCTCGCACACTGGCCAGCGGCGGGGAAAGCGCCGCTGCTGCATTGAGTGCCACGGACAGCGCAAGAAAATTGCTGGCGGAAACATGCATGGAATACCTTGCCAATACAGGGCTGCTGTATCGCGGAGGTGGTTGCAGATGTACACTCCCCACACTGTAACGGTTTACAACGTCGTGCGTGAACCGGACCCTGCCACGCTAAAAGATGTCACAAACCTATATGTAACCGTGCTTGATGGCGTGTTCTGCGAGGCGGCAAAGGGAGTTAACGTGCGCAAAAGCGGGCTTGAAGGCGCCGACGCAGTAAACCTGTATATCCCATTTACGGTAAAAGCTGTGGATGGATTTAGCGGAAAACCCAAGACATATACAGAGCCGCAAGCATTTTTTGCCTCAAGCGACAGGACGGGCCTATGGACGCTATCCACCACCGGCAACGGTGGCGATACATTTTTCGTCAAAGGCGAATTTGTAACGGACAACGAGGGCGTGGCATTGGCGCACGATAATTGCTGGAATGTGACTAAGGTCGACGCAAAAGACTTTGGCAGCGCAGATATGCAGCATTGGGAAGTGGGTGGTAAATAAGTGGCCGTTACCTTTGCGATGCATTTTGGCGGCATGGAGGCCATCAAGGACAAACTGGATGAGAGCTGCACCCGCGCTGAAAGCATTGTGGGGCAGCAGGTCATAAAAGACACCGCGCCGTTTGTCCCTGCGCTTACAGGATCATTAACAATACGCACGAGGTTAGACGGCAACAAAATTATTTACCCAGGGCCTTATGCGAGATTTTTGTACTACGGCAAAGTCATGGTTGATCCGCAAACCGGCAGCACCTTTGCGCCAAAGGGCGGGACGAAGGTTTTGACAAACCGAGACCTTGTATTTTCCAAGGCGATGCACCCGCAAGCACAGAGCCATTGGTTTGAGGCTTCCAAGGCGCAGAACCTGGATAAATGGATACGCATTGCAGAAAAGGCGGTGGAAAAATTTGGACAAAGTTAAAAAAACCGTATCGGCAGCGGAGGAGGACAAGGTATCTCGCAAACTGCTGGTTTGGCTGAACACATATCCGGATTTGCCGGTGGATTTGATTCGATTTGAGTTCCTGCCCGCCGACACATCTGCAATGGCTATTTCGACCATCCAGGCGTCCTATATCGTTAAACGGTATGTTTTAGGGGGCTACCAAGCGGAATACCAATTCAAAATCATTTACCGGGTTAAGCCGGGCAACAGCATGGACAAACGGCTGTCAGCGGATGAAACGTTAAACGCTATCGGAGATTGGGCGACCGGCAAGCGCCCCGACATTGGTACCGGGAAACGCGTTGTAAGCCTGGAGCCCACTACAAGATCCTCTTTGTTCGCTGTGTATGAAAACGGCGAAGAAGATCATCAAATCTTAATGAAAATGAATTACGAGGTGAATACATAATGCCAGATTTGACTTTTACAACACCGGAAGGCCAGACCATTGACCGCGAACTTTTGATCGCATACCTAAATACTGGTTCCGCCGAGTCCCCTGTGTGGAGTGCTATCGGCAAGCGGGTGGAGGACGCCAGCGAGGAAATGGACTGGGGCCAGGAGAGCAAGCAGGATGTGCTGGGGAACACATTCACAACCATGAAAAAGCCCGTTATTAAACAGACCTTTGACCCCATCCCCTTGGATGCTGGTGATGCAGCAGCCGTGAAGATGTGGAATTTGGCCGTAAAAGACCACGATGCGCAGGCGCTGGCCAACCAGGACATGATGATCGGCCACTTCTACGCCACCAGCGGCGATGCAAAGTTTGCCGAACGTTATGATTCCTGCGCCATTGCCGTGACCTCCATTGGCGGTGAGGGCGGCGGTACACTAAACATTGCCAGTGAGATTACCTATGGAGGGACCCGCACTTTGGGGACCGTGGCGAAGGGCACTTCCGGCAAGATCGAGTTTACTGCCGCACAGTAAAAAATAGGGGCGGGGTTTCCCGCCCCATTATCACGCAATATACAAATAAATCGGAGGACACCATGAGCGAAAATATCATCAAAATTGATACCGGCGTAGTCACTAAAACTTTTGTGACTACCGACGGGAAAGAATGTGAATTTGCGTTTAACCCGCTGGATATGGGCCTGTCTCGCCGGCTTTTTTCCGCGTTTGAAAAACTCGACAAAATGAACGAGGGTTATAAGGACGAAGTGCAAAAAAACGCCGATAAAAAGGAAATTTTTGACATTGGCCAAAAGATGGACCGGGAAATGCGGGAGATCATCAACGGAGAAGTATTCGGGTTTGATATCTGCACCCCGCTTTTTGGTGAGCTGAATCTTTACGCGCTGGCCAACGGATTCCCCATTTGGGCAAATTTGCTTTTTGCGCTGGTGGACGAAATGGATACTGCGTATGCCCGGGAGCAGAAGCTTACCAACCCGCGCATTAGCAAGTACACCAAGAAGTACCACAAATGAGATACAGCCTGCCAACATCCGTGGAGCTGGGCGGGAAGGAATACGCCATTCGGTCTGATTACCGGGACATTTTGGACATTTTGGAAATGCTTTCTGATTCGGAGCTGGACAGCGCCGATAAGGCAGAGGCAGTGATGGAAATGTTTTACCCGGATTACGAGGATATCCCATACACGGAATACGAGAACGCAGTGCGGCAATGCATATCCTTTGTAAATTGCGGCGAGGAAGAATGTCGGGATGAAAAGCGCCCTAAGCTCATGGATTGGCAGCAAGATTTCCCGATGATTGCAAGCCCCATAAATCGCGTGCTTGGGACGGAAATCCGTTCCCTTGAATATCTGCACTGGTGGACATTTATAGCCGCATACCAAGAAATAGGTGATTGCACATTTGCCCAAGTGGTAAGCATCCGCAAAAAGAAATCCAAAAATCAAAAGCTGGATAAATCAGACCAGGAATTTTACAAGCAGAATAAGCATCTTGTGGATTTCAAACGGCAATATACCAAGCGGGACGAGGACATTATCATCAAGTGGACATGATAAAAGCCGCCCCTTTGGGGGCGGCTGCAAATCAATCAATTATGTAGCAGTTTGATAAAATTACATTTGTTTTATTATCAAATACAAGCAGAATCTTTCCACTTAATCCGTCACATTTTCCGATGACCTTGATCACATCTCCCGGGTTTAATGCGGCAACAGCGGATTCATCAGAGCCCCTAAAATTAAGCTGTATTGCATAAAAGACCTGATCGCAACTCAGTAAAACCGCAATGGTTGAATCCGTTTTATCTATTTTGCTAATAACGCCTGAAACAATTACAGGATTTCCCGTGATGTTTTTATCTGCGTTTACGACATTATTAATATACTCGTTCATTAGGTCTTCTGCCGAAAAATTTTGGTATTGGGCAAATTTGTCCGCAAGAAAATCTTGCACACCGGCAGCAACATTGGTATCAGGATAAGATTCCTGAATACTTTTGCAAGTAGAAATGCCATCAATGTAATCGCCTTTTTCAAAGGAATTGCTGGCCTTTGTTAGCATTTCTTTGGCCTTTTCCTCATCGGTCTGTTCGCTCTGCTTGTTATCTTTATTCGGCGCAGGCGAAGGCGAAGAACTATCCGGCAATGCGACGCAAACCACAAATATCGTAAAACAGCACACAAGCGAAATTAATGGCGGAAGAACTTTCTTTTTTTTGATTGCAAATACAACAATCAAAACAAGAGAAACAATAAAGCCTATAACACTCAATACTCCGATAACAGCATCCATATTTTCTCCTCCTATAAACAATTATATCTTTATTATGACTAAAAAATGCAAAAAGTCAAGCGAAATGAGGTGATTCAATGGCGGATGGGTCTGTCGTGGTGGAAGTAAATGTTGACGACAAGCAGGCGCAAAAAGAACTCAATTCCATTACTCAGAAAATAGAAAGAATATCTGAAAAGTTAAAAGACCAAAACACGGGGAAAACGGAAATTGTAAACCAATCTGCGCAACTCGGCGCACAGTTAGATGCAGCAAAAGCAAAATTGGAATACATGAAAAGCGGACAAGAGTTTTTTACATCCGATTCTATTCTCGGACAAGAAAAAAATGTATCTGCTTTACAAAAAGAATTTGACGCTGCTGCAGATAAATTAGATAAAGCAAACGAAAAAATCAGAGAAACAGAACGCAGATTAAATGCGGCAAAAGAAAAAGCCGCAGATTTACAAAAACAAGTTGCAGGGGCGCAAAAATCCGCCCAGGCGCTTGCCCCGACAACAAAGGCGTTATCTCCTGCAGCTGAAAAAGCAGAAAAAAGTTTCAACAAACTTGTCGGGCGCATTAAGGGCCTTGCTAAGCGGGTATTTATATTCACAATTATTACCGCCGCGCTGCGGAAAATTAAGCAATATATGTGGTCTGCCATACAGACGAATGATGATGCTATGAATGCGGTTGCTCGACTAAAAGGCGAGCTACGCACCCTGGCGCAACCGATTGTCAATATAGCGATCCCCGCCTTTACGGCCCTGGCAAAAATCATCACATATACACTGACCGGCGCGTCTCGTCTGTTGTCCTTGCTTTTTGGCTCAACTTATAGCGCCTCGAAAAAAGCGGCAAAAAGCCTAAACGATCAACAAAACGCCATCGAGGGTGTAGGGAGCGCAGCGAAAAAAGCAAGCAAGTATTTGGCACCGTTTGACGAGCTTAACACAATAAGCGGCAACGACGCAGGAGGCGGGAGCGAAAGCGGAGGGAATGCAGTTAACTTTGATAGTGATATTGGGAGCGGCGTAAATGCCGTAATGGCCCTAATGACAGGCATTGCGCTGCTTGCAATTGGAGCAATCCTTACTTTTTCCGGCCATGTTGGGGTAGGCATTGCGATGATGGTTGCAGGCGCGTTGACAGTATACGGTGTTTATGCATCCGACGGCGGAGAAGCAGCAAAGACGCTTGTGGAAACTGGTCTTTCAAAGATTCTGATTGCTATCGGCCCGATGATTGCGATTCTTGGCGTGGTGCTTATGATGACCGGCAATATACCGTGGGGCCTTGGACTACTGATTGCGGGTATTGCTTTGTTTGCTGTCGGCGAAGTGGCGGAAAACTGGGATCTGCTTAGCACAAACCTTGTGGGAGCCCTTGCAAATATGCTAATCGACATTTCCCCTTACATTGCGCTGTTTGGTGCTGTGCTACTGTTTGTCCCCGGGCAGCAGTTCCTTGGTATTGGCTTGATTATCGCAGGTATTGCGTTGTTTGCTGTCGGCGAAGTCGGCGCGAACTGGGAGTTGCTCGGCACAAATTTGACATCGGCACTTACCAAAATATTCAGCGAAATTTCTCCCTATATTGCCGTATTTGGCCTTTTGCTGGCAATGGTGCCCGGCATGATGGCCCTGGGAATTGGCATGATTATAGCTGGCGTTGCCATGTTTGCCGTGTCCGCTATTGCGCCAAATTGGGATAGCATTACGCAGGCGCTTCGGGGCCCTCTTGGCAAAACTCTTGCTATGATTGGCGGTTTTCTTGTTGTCCTCGGGCTTATGCTTATTTTTTCGGGCGTAGGAATACCCTTGGGCGTTGGGATGTTGCTTGCCGGTGGCGTTAGTTTGGCGGCGGCAATCGCGCCCAATTGGAATTTCATCATAGGCAAAATCAAGTACGTTTGGCAAAAAATCAAAGAATTCTGGAACTCTTATATCGCCCCCGTATTCACTGCGGCCTGGTGGCAGAATCTCGGGAAAACCATTATGAACGGCTTGATCTCGGGTATTGAACGGGGCATCAACTGGGTGCTGGGCGGCGTAAGCGATATGGTGAATGGCATCACGGGCATCTTAAACAAGATTCCTGGCGTGAACATTGGACGGGTCAATTGGGGAAATGTCCACATTCCTCGCCTGGCCCAGGGCGCGGTGATCCCAGCAAACCGGGAATTTTTGGCCGTTTTGGGCGACCAGAAGCGCGGCACGAACATCGAGGCACCCGCCGATCTGATCCGCCAGATCGTCCGGGAGGAAGTCAAAAACAGCGGCGGCGGAGGAAATCATATCACAATCGTGCTGGACAGCGTTAACGGCAAGAAACTATTTGACGCTATTGTGAAGGAAAACAACGCCGTGGTGCGTGCTACCGGCGCAAGCCCGCTGGTGGTGTAAGGAGCAGTAATGGACGTATTAAAAGTTACCAAGAATGCCGGGACGGTCGTTGTTCTGCCTGCTCCCGCCGAGATAAAATGGAGCATTTCTGACTTGGACGGCGACGGCAGCGGGAGAAACCAAAACGGCGACCTGTTCCGGGACCGCGTGGCAGTAAAGCGAAAAATCGAGTGCTCCTGGCTCCCAATGAGTGCCGCAAAAATGGCAACGCTTTTGTCGACCGTCAGCGATCCGTTTTTCAAGCTTACATACCCAGATGCGCTTACGGGGACTAATAGAACGATGACCTGCTATGTGGGTGATCGTTCTGCGCCCATTTTGCGCCCGGAATCGGATGGAACGTGGTTATGGGGCGAAATGTCCATGAACTTCATCGAGAGGTGACATATGTACTCTGTAACAGACGCATTTAACTCCGCTTGTGCAGCGCCCGGGCGGGAGATTACAAGCAAGATACTGTTTAACGGCACAACAGAGCTGGCCGCCTCCGAGGTGCAGGAAATCAGCATAACAGAGCAGTTTGGCTCCTCAGACGGCGTGACCATCGGCGCGGCGTTTTCCAGCCAGTGCAAGGTGGTCATTTACAAGCAAACACCTGCTTTGCCGCTCTCCGGCGGAAACTTTACCCCCTATGCCGGGATCATGGTGGACGGCGCGGCGCAGTTTTCGCCGAAGGGCAAGTTTTACATCCCATCAGACGGCGTGGAAAAGACGGGGGATTTGTGGCTGACCATCACGGGCTATGACCGCATGGCAGGGCTGACGGCGGAGTATGTGCCTACCATCCCATTCCCCGCCACGCCGACGCAGATGCTGGCAGACGTTTGCACCCAGGCCCATGTGACTGCGCCCAGTGTGACTATGCCGGATATACAGATCGCCGCACCCTATTCTGGGTCTCTGCGGCAGCAGCTGGGATGGCTGGCCGGGCTGATCGGCTGCAACGCAAAGTTTGACGCCACAGGCAACCTTGTGTTTTGCTGGTACGCCGACAACGGTCTGACGCTCGGATGGGACGTCCAGTATATGGACGGCCTGGAGCTAACCGCCGACGGTGCATTTACCATCAACAGCCTACTGACCGGCACTGAAGAAAACCCCATCAGCGTCGGAACAGGGCTGGGCATCACATCCACCAACCCCTATATGACCGCCGAGCAGGCGGCAGTGGTGCTGGCGCAAATTTCCGGCAAGTCTCTTATGCCCTGCAAGCTCAAGTGGCGCGGCAATCCCGCCGTGGAGGCCGGGGACAGTGTGACCGTGACCGGGCGAGACGGTAAGGCGCTGACGGTCTACGTTATGGAGCAGCGCATGACCATCAAGGGCGGCATGTCAGCGGACATCACTTGCTACGGACCCGAGGACGCGGACTACGCCGTGGAATCGCCCACTCAAAAAAAGGTGCAGCGGCAATACGATGACGTGCGCAAAGCGTTTCAGGATGCCACATCGCGGATTATCGGGGCCAAAGGCGGATATTTTGAGATAACCTATGACGAAGACGGCTACCCCACCGGATGGGTTATACGGAACACACCATCGGTGGAAGATGATACTAAGATGTGGATTATGTCCGCTGGTGGTCTCGGATATTCTTCTGACGGCGGCAAAACCGTCACAGATATTGCATTAACGGACGATGGGAAAATACTCGGCTCTGCGCTGATAATAAAGCAGGATGATGTTGATGGGCTTTCTGCGGCATTGTCCGCTATCAACGGGGAACTGACCTCTAAAATTACTCGCGCTGAGGCTGAAAGTGAGATAAAGCAAACGGCAGACGCACTGACCGTCCGTATTACGGGGCTAGATGATGACTTGCAGCTCATTACCAAATCGTTCCATGTTGGAGACGATGGCCTGGTAATTGGAGAGACAGACAATCCAATAAAGCTAAGGCTTGATAACGACACACTCCAATTTCTACGGGACAATGTGGCGGAACTGGAAATCACAGCGGATGGTGTAGTAGCTAAGCGCCTTACGGTGTCCACTATTATGATCGGTGAAGTGCTTATACAGGCAGACGATAATGGCGATGTAATTATAGCGTAGCGAGGGATGTAACAATGAGTGTAAATCAGACTCTAACACTGGAACAGATAGGCCAAAGCATAACCAATAATACCTCAAAAGTTCGCATAAAGTGGACATCACAGCAGACCGGCTCCAGCTATAACAACGCCCCCGGTGATAAGGCGTATTACTACATCACCATTAATGGCGGCACAGAGACCGAGCACACAGTAGCGTTTACGCTGCCGCAAAATACCACCAAGACCATCTTGGATACCACCCTCACCGTCAGCCACAAGGCTGATGGCACTGGGAGCATTAAGGTGCGGACGTGGATGGACACGGAGATCAGCGCGGGCGTAATCACGCAGACCAAGACGCTGACGCTGGACACCATCCCACGCGCATCTGCTGTATCAGCGCCCAGCACGGGCACACTCGGTACGGCCCTTAAAATCACAATTGACCGCAAGAGCGCAAACTTTACTGACAAACTCTATTACAAGATCGGAAGCAATAGCGCTGTGCAGATCACGGGATATGATGGCACAGCGGGAACTTACTCCTGGACACCGCCTGTTAGCCTTGCCATTAACGCGCCCAACAGCACAAAACTGGCCGTGACACTTATTGCCAACACCTACAACGGCACCGCTTATGTGGGCCGGTCGGAGTGTACGGTGACGCTGGCAATCCCGTCAAGCGTGGTGCCAACGCTGTCAGTGTCCGTAACTGACCCAACGGGCAACAAAGCGAAATATACCGGGTATTTCCTACAGCTGCGCAGTAAAATCAAAGTTGCAATCACTGGCACGGGCGCGCAGGGCAGCACCATTAAATCCTATAGCATTAAGGTGGGCTGGTCGGCTGGCTCCGGCACACTGTATACCGCATCTGCGGAGACCGGCACAACGGGTCTTTTGCCTTACTACGGCACGGTGTATATCACATGCGCTGTAACGGATAGCCGTGGGCGCACGGCTACAAAATCGCTAAGCTATACGGTATCCAAATACAGCGTCCCCACTATCTCGTCCATCTCCGCCACCCGCTGCACGCAAAACGGCGCAGCGAGCCGCACGGGAGAGTACGGTAAAGTCACCTTTACCGCCGTCATTACCCCTCTATCTAACAAAAACACGGCGGCTTACAAGGTGCAGTACCGGGAGTACGGCACGGAGGCGTGGACAAGCGTAACGCCGACGATACCGGAGGCCGATAAGTATGCCCCCAAAAACATCACCACCATTTTCCCGGCCGATACAAATAAGCGCTACACAGTGCGCGTGGTGGCAACAGATGCTTTTAGCACCAGCAATTCCAGCATGTGGGACATTTCGGCGTCCTTTGTGCTTCTCCACTGGGCAAAATCCATGCTATCCGTTGGAATCGGGCGTCTTTGTGACAAAAGCAGAGCCTTGCAAGTTGGGCTTAATACCTATATCGACGGGGAACTGCACGCAAATCAACACCTTTTTATGGGTGGCAATGCGACTACGGACAACGGCTCTAACATACATTTTAAAACCACAAACGTGGCTACAAATGTCCATAATGTGCGCATTTATGGCGGCGTAGGATCATCTACTACGGCGCTGGGTGTGTATGACGCAAAAAATGAGAAATCAATAGCCAACTATGATGACGTGTCCGGGAAATTAACGTTGCTGGGCTTTGCTCCTGCCAACATTACAATCGGTGCGTCCAGGTCATATCTAAAGAATTTCAGCGGTACGGCCAAGCATATCCCTGCCTTGGGACTTGGCATCCTGCGGGTGTATGGGGAGACGAATGTGGCAATGCCTGCGGGGAAAACGTATGACGTGGCCAGCATAGGCGACCATATCCCGACATCGACTTATGCCCTAAGCGTGTACAGCCTTAAAAACATGGATGTGCGATTGAGTACGTCCGGCATTATACAGATCCGGCCAAAAGAGGACATACCCGCAGGGTACGGCATCTACATCGCCGGGATATGGATTGCAAACTGAGTGAGGAGGTGCACTGTATGGATCCCTTGTGGCTGCTATTAATTGTCCCTGCATCATCGTGTATAGGGTTTATGTTTGCCGCTCTGCTGGCGGCAGGAAAGGATGACAAATGACCGAAGCAATCATCGTGGCGCTGATCACCGGCGGCCTGTCGCTGTTGGGGGCACTTATCACCAGCAGCAAAACCACCCGAGATGTGCAGGCCAAGCTGGATACGCATCAAGCCATCACCGACACTAAGCTGGAGGAGCTGACCCGGGAAGTTCGGGAGCATAACAATTTTGCGAGGCGCGTCCCAGTGTTGGAGGAGCAGATCAAGGTTGCCAACCACCGCATCGCGGACTTGGAAAACAAGAATTAATTTTTGTGGTGCCCGAATCGGGCACAGAAAGGAGCAAACCATGAAAATCCCTGACAAGCTGTATGACATTCTCAAGTGGATGGTCATCATCGTCCTGCCGGCCATCGCCACGTTGTACGCGGCTCTGTCCGCCGTGTGGGCCTGGCCGTACTCCGACCAGGTCGTGACCACCATCACCGCCGTGGACACCTTCTTGGGCGCTGTGCTGTGCATCTCCACGGCCACCTATAACAAGGAGGGCAAAAGCAATGGCTAAGGTATTTCTGTCTCCCAGCAACCAGTACGATAACCGCTACGCCTACGGCAATACCACGGAGGGTGTGCAGTGCGGAAAGATCGCCGAGGCTTGCAAGGCGGCCTTGGAGCGCAGCGGCGTGACCGTGAAGCTGATGCATGACGAATCCATGCAGGAGAAGTGCCAGGCATCTAACGCCTTCGGTGCTGATCTCCATGTGCCCATCCACACAAATGCCTTTAACGGCACGGTTAGCGGCACCCGCATGTTCTGCTTTAACAGCAGCGGCGAGGGCATGAAGGCCTGCAAGGCTATTTTTAATCGGCTGGCCCCGGTGACCCCCGGCACCAGCGACAATATCCGGGTGGATGCCTCCCTGTACGAGGTGCGGGTGCCCAGCGCCCCCACGGCCTATATCGAGTGCGAGTTCCACGACAACGCCACCACCGCCAAGTGGATCGTGGAGCATACGGTTGACATCGGCGAGGCCATTGCCCGGGGCATCTGTGACTATTTTGGCGTGACCTTCAAGGAGAAGGATCAGCCCAAGCCCGCCACCACCGATAAGCTCTACCGGGTGCAGGTGGGTGCATTTGCCGTCCGCGCCAACGCGGAGAGGATGCTGGCCAAGCTCAAGGCTGCCGGCTTTGAGGGGTATATCCGGTAACGGTAAACACCTGGAGGGCGCAGAGGACATCGCTACGCCGACCTTGCGCCCATGCGTAAGCATCCGCACCTCCACGGCACACCGTGGGAAATGATAGATCAGCACAAAAGGATCCGCAAAAAACTATCCACTATGGCACCATGCCGCGCCACAGAAACAATCCGTGCGGTAGGGCTACCGGAAGACGAGGAAACCTGTGTAATTGACGTGGACGTTTTTGGCCGCACCTGCGTACAGACGGCGGAAAAACTACATATCAGCGTAGATGGATTTTACAAATTGCGCCGCCGCGCATACCAAAAACTGGCGGATGCATTCAATTCCTAAAAGTAGCCGTGCCCTTTTTGGGCGCGGCTATTTTTCGTTTTTGCACAAAAAAATAATAAAAATTTGTGCATTTCTATCCTTGCATTGTGCGCACAAATGGTGTACAATGTAATCACAGTAAAGATAACGGACAGGCCAATTCAGAAAGGAGTAAATCAAATGTTTATCAAAACCGAAACTCGATTGTTGGAGATTACCCTCCGCCTTTGGCGCGGCGGATGGAATGCCGGGTATGAGCCCGATTGCTTTGACGATATAGGCGGTTACGATGCGCGCGATGGCCATGATGTCATTGACCTTGACGATTGTGGTTGCGACAAAGCCTATACCTATACAGACAAGGATGCCGATAAACTGATCTCTTGGTGGGAGCACGAGTGCGAAAACGCTAACAGGGGTGAAGACGGTGATGGATTGCAGGGGCTTACCGAGGACGAGATTAATAATGGGGACTCCTGGGATTTTGACGTTGAGAATGTCACAGGAGAGTATGGAGGTGAGCACTAAAATGATGGATTACTTACTGAAAAAAGAGCGATCCGAAAAACAAGAGGAGCAGGACTTGGCGGCCAAGATAAACGCCATTCCGGGGCTATCGGAAATCAGAAACGCGCAGGCCGATTTACGCGCGTGGCATCGGGAACTAAATGCGTCCTTTGAGGGTGATGCAGCGTGTGGCGGTATGGGTGTCCGCCCTAAGCCGACTCACGATCTTGATGCGCTGCGCAAGCAATATCCCAAAGCTGCTGCATATCTCAAGGCGGATGAGTGGAGCAAGGCCGAAAATTACGCCAAACGCACAGCCGGTCAATCCGCTGCGCATAAAATTTTGGCGGGTGAGGATTATAACGTAGCCATATCCGAGATGGAGGAAAAATGGAGCGCATATTGCGTAGCGCATATGTGGGATTAAATTTTGGAGGTAGCAAGTGGCAAAAACAGATCGTCTCGTAATCCGGATAACACCGGATCTCAAATCCCAGCTACAGGCCGCCGCCGAAGCGGATGGGCGCAGCGTCTCGAACTACATCGAGAAACTAATTAAAGAGGCAATAAAAAAAGAAGATTAATTATTGCAGAATCCAGGCAGAATCCGGGCAGTTTATCTGCCCGGATTTTTTTTATTATAGAGGCAAGGAGGCTGGAATATGTACGAGCGATTAATCAAATGCGGGTTTACCGCGCAAATGGCGCAGGATATTTGCATCTTGTACGCAGACGATCCCAGGGGGCTTTTAGCGTATGTGGAAATTGCTGAAAGCCTATATAGGGATTGCGATCATGTATAAATATTTTAATCCAAATCCATGCGGTAAAAACGTGTCCGATTGCACTGTCCGCGCAATCTGTAAGGCCACGGGAAAGGATTGGGGCGAAATTTACCTCCGGCTGTGCATGCAGGGCTACTTGGACGGAGATTTACCAAACGCTAACGCCTGTTGGGGGTCTTACTTGCGCAGTATCGGATACCGGCGGCATATTATCCCGGACACATGCCCCGATTGCTACACGGTGGCGCGGTTTGCGGAGGATCACCCAAAAGGGACTTATATCCTTGCTTTATCCGGGCATGTGGTCTGCGTACAAGATGGCATAATTTTTGATTCCTGGAATTCGGGCGGCGAAGTGCCCTTATATTACTGGACAACGGAAAGGATGGAATAATTATGGCTTTTACCCCTTACGGCTACCAAAACCCTTATTACCCGCAGCCAATGCCGGACAACCTCATGCAGATGCGGCAGCAGCAAATGCCTATGATGCAGACACCACAGGCCCCGCAAAATCCAATCGCACAGGGCGGGGTGCAATGGGTAAGCGGCGAGCAGGAGGCCCGAAATTGGATGATAGCGCCTAACGCGGCGGTTGCGTTATGGGATAGTACCGCGCCTACCGTCTATCTCAAGCAGGCAGATGCAAGTGGCAGGCCGACGCTCAAGATTTACGACCTTGTAGAGCGCGCAGAAGCGCCCCGTACAGCTCCGCAGGAAAAGGGCGTGGAATTTGTCACTCGCAAGGAGTTTGACGCGCTGGCGGCTCTTGTGGGCGAAATAAAGGGTAAGAAGAAACGCAAGGTCGAGGAGGACGAAGACG
>OOCI01000631.1_pt1 | contig 32031 bp, 28 predicted proteins | sample 1671761 | NCBI WGS metagenome assembly OOCI01 (sample SAMN06348190, study PRJEB24527) | human gut metagenome | biome: human gut; feature: ankylosing spondylitis patient; material: feces | host: Homo sapiens | place: China | collected 2015-10
ATCCAAACTCAGTTTGTCCGTTTTTCTCCTTTTAATCAGTGCTTTTCCACAAACAACTAATTCTTTTTTATATAATGTGCCGTATTTGTCCATTTCCTACTGTTCTTTTTCCCCTTTTTATGTTATAGTATTTATGTATTCTTTTTTACTATATAAGAGGTATTATTCTATGAAACGCAAATTAATAATGTCCGCGGCACTTCTTCTATCCGTATCCAGCCTTTCCGGCTGTTTCTTCTTCCCTGCTGAGGAAGAGCTCCTTGATCCCCCGACAGTTGCCGTTGAGGATATAGCATATTCCACCTACACCGCCAAGCAGAAAACCATCGAGGACAAGATAACCGCAACCGGCTATGTCGTATGCAAGACCCAGTTCAATGCCGGATTCCCGGAAAGCGGCGGCACAATAAAGACGATCTATGTCACCGCAGGTCAGTTCGTGGAGAAGGGCGACCTGCTGGCGGAGCTGGACACCGGCGATCTTCCCTATTTATATGAACAGCAGCAGCTGATAGTTGAAAAAGCTCAGCTTGCCTATAACCGCACCGGTTCTGCGGACGACCGCCTGACCCTGGAGATGGAGCAGAACACCCTGGACGAATACCAGCGCCGCCTGAACCAGTCCCGTATCTACGCAGGAATGTCCGGGCAGGTATGCTATATCCAGAGTCTGAATCCCGGCGACGCCGTGACCGCCTATAAGACTATAGTAAAGATAATCGACCCCACGCAGCTTTCGGTACAGTACTCATCGTCCCAGCTTAAGTCCTTTCCTCTCGGCGAGGAGGTGACGATAACCGTTGACGGCGAGGATTTCCCGGGCTATGTCGCAAAGACTCCCACCAACACCACTGAAGGAGTTTACGACGACTTCCCGGATATCCTGGGCAACACGGATTCCATCTGGTGCGAGTTCACCGGGGATCAGCCGAGCTTCCTCACGGTAGGAATGACTGCGGACATCACCGCCGTATTCGCCGCCCACGAGAACGCTGTGGTGATATCCAAAACGCTTGTCAAGACTGACGGCGACCGCAGCTACGTTTCCATACTGGACGAAAACGACAACAAGATTGACGTTGACGTCACCGTGGGAATAACCAATGCCACCGAAGCGGAGATACTCACCGGGCTGAAAGCCGGCGACCGCGTAGTTGTACGCTGATGGGGGTATAGACATTGCTTACTTTATTATTCAGAAAAATGCGGAGCACACGCTGGATGGTGCTCTGCCTGTTCATCGGATTCCTGCTTGCCGCCGGAATGATGAGCACCGTGCCCATTTACATGGACTCCTCCCTGCAGCGTATACTTATAAAGGACATGCAGGCTTACCAGAATGAAACCGGGCTTTATCCCGGCGAATACATCGTGACAAGCTCGATATCCGTGAAGGATTCCAACGAGCAGCGCCGCTCAACGGTTCAGGCGATGAACGACCTGGTAAACGACCGCACCTCCAGGATAAATATCCCCCAGGCGAACAGCAAGACTATCGTCATAGACGGATTCATGTACCTCATCACCGGAAAGACCGCCAGGGTAAAGGTGACGGGCATGACTGGGCTTGCGGACCATGCGGAGCTTATCCAGGGCAGGATGTACGAGCCGGGGCAGCAGCCGGACGGCTCCTTTGAGATAGTGTGCAACGAGGAGTGCCTCAAGACCCTGGGTGTTTCCTGCGGCGGCACCTATCAGCTCCAGAACAGCTTCTTCAACGCCGCCGAGCCGATAACCGTCACCGTTGTGGGAGTATTCCAGCAGTCCAGCGAAACGGACAGCTACTGGTCGGAAACGATGGAGAACTACCTCAATGCGCTGTTCATGGATTACGACACTCTCCTGGGGGATTACCTCAGCACGGGACTCACGACTCTCAGCAGCGCGGAGTGCCGCTATTCCTTCGACTATCAGAAGATGGACCTGAACGACCTCAGCTCCATCACCAGGGCGATAGAAGCCGACCGCCAGGTATATTCCGACGCCGGAATGAGTTTCTCCATGGGTATAAGCGATATTCTGTCGGAATACGCGGTGCGTGCGGCAAATCTGAAATCCATGCTGTGGATACTCCAGATACCCACCATCGTAATGCTGGCGTTCTACCTGTTCATGGTATCCCAGCTGAACGTCGAGCAGGAAAAGAACGAGATTGCCGTATTCAAGAGCCGCGGCGCGTCCTCGAAGCAGATATTCGCGATATACGCGATGGAAGCCGGAGTCCTGGGGCTTGCGACATTCATCATCGCCCCATTCATAGGACTCCTGCTGTGTAACTTCCTGGGCGTATCCAACGGATTCCTGGAGTTCGTCAACCGGACGGGGCTTTCCGCGAAGCTCACGCTGGACGCGTTCATATACGCGCTCATTGCGATAGTGATATTCTTCGTCACCACCATGCTGCCGATAATCCCGGCGTCCAAGCTCTCCATCGTGAAATACAAGCAGAGCAAGGCGAAGGTCGTGAAGATGGCGCTGTGGGAGAAGCTGTGCATAGATATCCTGCTGATCGCCGGTTCGCTTGTGTGGTATTTTCTCACCGCGCGCAGCATAAAGCGCCTTTTCGCGGACGGAACTTACGTCAGCGACGGGACGATAAATCCGCTGTATTTCGTGTTCTCCACCATGTTCATCATGGGTGCGGGGCTGCTGTTCATCAGGATCTACCCCTACCTGCTCCGCCTTATCTACTATATAGGTAAGCGGTTCTGGTCAGTGCCGCAGTATATTGCGATAACCTCCGTGGCACGTTCCCAGGGCGGCAGGGAGCGGTTCCTCATGCTGTTTCTGTCCGTGACGTTCGCACTGGGAATATTCTCTGCGAACACAGCCCGGGCGATAAACAACAGCCGCTCCGACCGTATCTACTACAACACCGGCGCAGACGTGGTAATAGACGCCTACTGGCGGCTGGAAAGCGTGGAGGACGACACCAGCTACGTTGAGATAGACATGGACGACTACGAGAATCTCGCCGGAGTAGAAACCGCCACCCGTGTGCTGCGTACAGACGCCAAGGCGACCAGCGGCGCGGTGCAGTCCGACAACGTGGATCTGATGGCGATAGAGCCGGGCAAGTTCTCCCAGACAGCCTGGTTCCGGAACGACCTGCTGCCCGTCCACTGGTGGAACTACTGCTCCGCCCTTGTGGATTTCAAGCCCGGCGTACTTGCCTCCAGCAGCTGGGAACAGAAGGGCGTACAGCTCGGCGATGTGATCTCTGTGAAGATAGGCGGTAACGACTACGTTGACCTCACCGTGCTGGCATTCGTGGACTACTGGCCGGGGATAAACCCCAGCGAAGCGGTAGTACTTGACGACCGCACCGGCGAAACCGGCGTCCGGGATTTTCTTGTGTGCAACTACAACTACCTGCGCCGCGTAACTGAGCTTCAGCCCTACCAGATATGGCTGAAAATGCAGGACGGCGCGACGAGCGAAGCTCTCTACGCGGATATTGAAGCAAAGCACCTTAAATTACAGCGCGTGATCGACAGCAGCCAGCTGCTCATCGAAGAAAAGACGGACCCGGAGCTTCAGGGAATGAACGGCGCGCTCACACTGGGATTCGTGGTAATCATGCTGATGACGGTCATCGGATTCCTCATCTACTGGATAATCTCGATCAGATCGCGCACATTGCAGTTCGGCGTGCTCCGGGCGATGGGCGTGACCTTCCGGGAGGTAATAGCGACCCTGGGCTGGGAACAACTGCTGGTGAGCCTTGTGTCCATCGCCATGGGATTCGTGATCGGCGGTATTGCCAGCGATATGTTCGTTCCGATGTTCCGTACCATGTATGACGCGGCCGACCAGGTGCCGCCGTTCCGGGTGCACGGGGACGCCGGGGACTACATCAAGATGTATGTGATCATTGCGGTAATGCTTATCGGCGGATTCCTGGTGCTGGGAAGCATAATACGCAAGATAAACATCAACAAGGCGCTGAAACTCGGCGAAGACTGACGATTGATCCGGAATGCGGAATTCGGGATTATTGTATCGCCTGCGACGATAATATCAAAAAGGGCGGAGAATCATTCTCCGCCCTTTTCGTCTATAACCGACTGCTTTTTCAGCCCTCCGCGGTCGGCGTAATCACCGTCATTCCGCCGCCGGTATAGATATTCACCCAGTAGTATTCCATCATCTCCAGCGCAGTAACGCTGAAATCGCTGTTTTTCGCCGCCTCGACCGCCATCGTGGAATCTATCGTCCAGCCGTCCGCTATCGCCTGCCGGATTGCCGCCAGCCACTGCTTCTGTAGTTCCAGACCGTTGCACAGCTCCTGGTGCTTCTCGCTCAGTGAATCCGGCGGATTCAGCGCCATGATCGCGTCCAGCGGCTTCTCAGCACGGTCGATCGCCGCATTGAGCTGAGACGCGTCGCTTGCGGAGCCGAGCTCCGACTGCGCCGAAACATCGTCAGACAGGGCGAGGTATTCCCGGATATTATCCGTCAGCTTCTCATAGTATTTCTCCTCGGTCAGCTGCCCCGAGCAGCCGGAAACCGCCAGCATAAGCGCCGCCAGCACCAGGGCAATAATCTTTCTAGCCATTTTCCCTCCAAATCTCCGTAAAATCAGCCGTTACTTCAATTCCAGTCCGCCTTCCTTCATCTGGAAAATCAGAGCCACCGCCGCGGAATTGAACGACTTCTCGAACACGGAGTCCCTCAGCTCATCGAGCTTTTCTTCCGTTGCGGACCTGTCGTCTGCCACCTGCGCTGCTATGTCGCACCAGTTCTTGTTGCCGCTTATTTTCTCCATCATCTCGCTGTGCTGCGCGCTGTATTTTTCCGGCGGAGCCAGCTTCTCTATGGCTTCCAGGCTGCTCCGGGCGGATATCGCGGAAGTTTTCACCTTGTCCCAGTCGCAGTCCCCGCTGCCGCCGTCCTGGATTTTCGAGAATTCCGAGGAGATCACCCTCACGTCAGTGAGAAATGAGCAGTAGCTGTCAAAGAACCTGTCGCAGTATTCCTGCTCCGACAGCGCCCCCGAGCACCCCGAAACCATGATCGTCAGCGCCGCCAGTATTACCGCCAGTATTTTCTTCATATATAATTACCTCCAGACATCGGTATAAAAAACCACGCTGATATACACATAGTTATACCAGCGTGGGATTATCCAATTTGTTTATCTGTCAGAGTTTCTCGATCCAGCCCATGTCGTCCGGAATCTTACCGTACTGCATTCCGGTCATAGTGTCGTAGAGCTTCTGGGTGATCGGGCCGATCTTACCGCCGCCAATATCCATGATCTTGTCGCCCCACTTGAGGTGACCTACAGGGGAAACAACAGCCGCGGTACCGGTGCCGAATACCTCGTCCAGCTTGCCTGCGTCGTAAGCGTCAGCGACCTCCTGGATAGTGATGCGGCGCTCGGAAACCTTCATGCCCCACTTCCTGCACAGCTCAAGGGCGGACTTTCTGGTGATACCGGAAAGAATGCTGCCCTGGAGGGACGGAGTAACTACCTCGCCGTCGATAACGAACATGATGTTCATTGCGCCGACTTCCTCTATGTACTTACGCTCAACGCCATCGAGCCACAGTACCTGGGAGTAGTTCTGCTTGTGAGCCTCGTCCTGACCTGCAAGGGAAGCAGCGTAGTTGCCGCCGGTCTTTGTGAAGCCCATACCGCCTCTTACTGCGCGGACGTAGTTAGTTTCAACGTAGATATTTACAGGGTTGATGCCTGTGCTGTAGTAAGCGCCGGAGGGGCTCATGATGATCATGAAGTAGTACTTCTCGCCGGGGCGTACGCCGAGGAACGGGTCAGCCGCGAAGATGAACGGACGGATATACAGGGAAGCGCCGTCGATATGCGGAACCCAGTCCTTGTCGATCTCAACGAGCTTGTGAAGTGCCTCGAGGGCGTCCTTCTCGTTGATCTGGGGGATAACCAGACGCTCAGCGGAAACGTTCATTCTCTTGAAGTTCTCTTCGGGACGGAAGAACTGAATATCTCCGGAGGGAGTCCTGTAGGCTTTCATGCCCTCAAAGATCTCCTGACCATAGTGGAGGACCATAGCAGACGGCATAAGTTCGATAGGACCGTAGGGCACGATTCGTGCGTCATGCCAGCCCTGACCAGCGTCATAGTCCATGATGAACATGTGGTCGGTGAAGATATGGCCGAAGCCCAGCTTGGTTTCGTCGGCAGGCTTCTGCTTGGGATTTGTCGTTTTTTCGATTCTGATATCCATGATAGTGTATCCTTTCCTGCATGGTCCGTAAGCGGAACATGCGATTTATATACATATATATTATATCACTATTCACGCCGCTTGTAAATATTTTTTTTGCATTTTTTCTCATTAATGCAATTTTAGCATAACTGCTCCGGCAAAATATACGCCGGTGAAATAAATGTGCAATAACTCCAGCCGGAAAAGTTGACAGAGTATTCCCAGGGTGTTATAATTAATGGAGTACAATAATGCGATAGAGAGGTACCAAATGAGCACAGAAACTGAAAAAGCCGACCAGATAGACAAGGCGGTACACAAGGACATAAAACAGCGCCGCAGCGGATTTCGCAAGTTCATCGGCGACATGCTGAACATGCACGATGGAATGATGAGCTACGAGGAAATAGACGAGATGATGCTGGAGAACACAGTGATCCACGGTCCCAACATGTGGATACTGTGCCTGGCTGCGCTGATAGCCTCCATAGGGCTGAACATGAACTCCACCGCGGTGATAATCGGCGCGATGCTGATATCTCCGCTGATGAGCGGAATCATGACGATGGGATATTCCCTCGCGGTAAGGGATCTGCGGCTGCTCCGCCGGGCGCTGATACGCTTCTGTACGCAGGTCGTTATCAGCCTGATAAGCTCCACGGTCTATTTTCTGATAACTCCGCTGGATACCCCCACCGCCGAGATGATAGCCCGGACAAGCCCCACCATCTGGGACGTACTCATCGCCCTCTTCGGAGGAATCGCCGGCGCCATCGGCAACACCCGTGAGAAAAAGGGCAACGTTATCCCCGGCGTGGCGATCGCAACCGCGCTTATGCCGCCGCTCTGCACCGCCGGTTATGGTATCGCCTCCGGGCAGCCCTCGTTCTTCCTGGGCGCGTTCTACCTGTTCCTGATAAATACGCTGTTCATCTCGCTCTCGACAATGATCGTCACGATGATGCTGCGCGTGCCCTACCACCGCAATCTCAGCGAAAAGAAGCAGAAAAAGATCAACCTCGCCATCGCCGCAATAACGATAGTCGCCGCCGTCCCCAGCGTATTCTTCGGCGCGACCACCGTAGTCAGCTCCGTGATGGACAACAACATCTCCAGCTACCTTAACAACGAGTTCGTGTTCTCCGGGACCACGGTGGTGAAATCCAGCGCCGACAAGAGCGCGCGCACCGTATCCGTATCCCTGGTAGGCACGCCGATATCCGACGACGTCATCGCCATGCTCCAGATGGAAATGCCGAAATACGGGCTTGACGGCTACACGCTGAACGTCACCCAGAACCAGATGATAGACCTCCCCGAGGACGCGGACAACACCGACAAGATAACCATAGCCCTCCAGGAGAACCACATAAACGAACTGGAAAGCCAGCTTGCGGAGCAGGAGCAGACGATAAGCTCCCTGCAAAGCGAGAACTCCACCCTCAGGAACACGATAGACCACACGGACGTTGCGAAAAAGGCGGCGAAGGTATTCCCGGAGCTGACCAATATCCGCTGCGGCAGCCTCACCGATTCCAACGGCAATTACGAAGTTCTGATAGCGGATTCCGACTCCACGGACGAAGCGCTGACCGCGCACATCAGGAACTGGCTCGCCGCCGAAACGGACTCCGACCGCTGCGAGGTATTCGTCAATGTACTGGAGCCTGACGAATCCACTGTTGAATCCCAGACCGAGGAATCACAGACAGCGGAAGAATAACTCACATAAACAACCAGGGCTGCGAGATCTCGCAGCCCATATCTTTTATTAAACAATAAATCCGAATTGCCTGTCAGCCGTTGCCCTCTTCAAGGACGTAGATATCCACCTGAACAGCGCCCCATGCGCAGCTGTCGTAGTAGTGATCCTCCCTGTTGCCGAAGTAGAGGTCGATCGCCACGGTGCCGTCCATCAGGGCGATACCGGTATCCGCCGCAACTGCGTAGCCGTAGACCCTGCTGCCGTTCTGGGCAACGATGTACAGCTTGCTTCCGTAGGGGATAACGTTCGGATTCACCGCGCAGGTGCCGATCTCCGCCTTTCTTCCGCTGGCGGTGTAGGCACCGCGGCCGGCGGTGTAGGCTGTCGCCTTGCCGGAGATAACGCGGGTGTATTCCTGCGGAATTCCGTCCACCAGTGTGAGCGCGTCGGAGTCCTCCATCTTGGAGTAAGGAACAGCCAGCGCCGTACCTCTCTCGACCACCTCGGTGACGGGCTGCTCGGTGACTTCGTCGCTGATAAGCTCCTGGCTGGTCAGCTTTCCGTCAACGTACTTCTCCTTGACGGTGTAGACCCTCTTTCCGGGTACGCCGGGGGTTATCACAGCGTCGGTGCCGATGGCGCGGTTGGTGTTGTCGATGTATTCAGTATCATAGGCGATCTCAGAGGAATTCTCACGGTTGACGTATTCCACACGGGTGATAACGATGTCCATTCCCTCGTATACGCTGTCCGTAAGGGGACATGACACCTCGTCGAATTCGCCCAGGGTAACGCCTGCCTTGTCGAGTATCTCTCCGACAGTTCCGTCGATAACGGAAACCGTCCTTGTTTCGCCGTCCACGCTGACGTTCACGTCAAATGCGCGGTAGATGGTGATGTAAGCGGTGTTGCTGCTGGTAGCCTCATAGGACACCTTGTCGTTAGTGCCCAGCTGATAGCTTGCCATTCTGAGTATTGCATAGACATCGGTTTCAGATGTCATCAGCTCTTTTGTTACGCCGTTGTCCGTGATGTAGACTCTGTCCCTGAGATAGATAGAGCCTGTCATGACCGCTACCATGAAAATCGTGGCAGCGAAGATTGCAGCCTTTACGAGCCTGCCTCTGAAAATAAGGCGGTTCATTTTAGCGTTGATTATCTGCGGTTTCATATTTGCCTCCTGAGCAGTTACCCATGCCGTCCCGGCAATCGTCCCGTTTCCGGGTGTAACTTCCGTACAGCGTCGGACTTTGGGGAAAGTCCTCGGCTGGAGCAAACGCACTGTCCCCAACAGAGCATTGCATGATCTCGAAGCCGTGTATATATCTTTCGGCTTTCGCAGTGATATTTGCGCGCACAGCAAAGCTGTCACCGCCGCACTCCTGCGGCAGTGCTTGTATTATAGCCCTTTTCTTCGTCAATGTCAAACGAACTCCAACAGTCATTTTTGTGTACTTTTCACAAATCCCTTTTGTAACCATTTTGTAATCAATCGGTCACAGCCCGGTAAAATGTAAATAAATGTATATTAATCGCTTTCTTTTTGTAATATTCACTAAAAATCAATTTTGAAAATCCGCCGTCATTTTTGCTGAAAATCAACAGCATTTTTCAAAGTTTGATTGTGCACATTCCACATAAAAACAGATGTTATTTTTTTACATACACATTGAATTTTACATAAGAATGCGCCCTGAGGAATAAAAGGGGGTGACAAAAGCGAGCATATATGATATAATATCTGTAGATAAAAATGCCTCGCATATGAGTTTGCCGCCGCGAACTCACGCATTATATTTATATAGTATATAGGGAAAGGAAAAATCGGAGCATGAATTATGAGAAATCCTGCGGCGCAGTGGTCTACCGCAAGCGCCACGGGAATACCGAAATTCTGCTGATAAAGCACGTCAGATCCGGCTGCTGGTCATTCCCGAAGGGTCACATGGAGCCCGGGGAAACGGAGATCCAGACCGCGATCCGCGAAATCAAGGAGGAAACCAACATCGACGTTTCCGTGGACGATACCGCATTCAGGGAGGTTATCGTGTTCAATCCGCGCCGGGATATCACCAAGGAAGTGGTGTACTTCCTCGCCCGGGCGCTGACTTTCGACTGCGAGAAGCAGGAAAGCGAGATCGCCGAAGTGCGCTGGTTCGAGATAGGTCAGGCGCTGACAGTCCTCGCCTACGACAACGACAGGGTGCTGGTGAACAAGGCGAAAAGCTTCCTGGCGATGACCAAAATCTAGTCAGCGTGTCATGAATTATTTTTGCAGAATCTTTGAATCCTGCAACCTTTTTCTCTCTTGAATTGTTTTACAAGTAGAACGGCAGAAATTGCCGGATATGTTATATAATCAAGGGAGGTTTTATCATGAAAAAAAGAATTCTCGCGCTGTCAATGGCGGCGGTCACCGCACTGACTTCCACAAGCATTGTCGCCTTCGCTGACAACGAGAACAGCGAAGCCCTCGCGGCGGCGATAACCCTGGCAAAGAGCCGTATCGACATTCCAGAGGAACTCACGGAATTCACCTACAGCGTATCCAACCAGAATCTCAAGACCGTATTCTATCTGACCTGGTCCACGCCGCGCAGCACAGCCCTGTACAAGAGCGCCGACGTAACTGTATGCGGCGACCTTATCCTGAGCTACAGCGCCCCGACAGATTGGAGCAAGGATAATTCCAACCACTTCGCGAAGCTCACCGGCGACCAGCTCTACAAGAAGGCGAAGGCGCAGCTGAAGAAGATCGACCCTTCCATCTACAACATACTCTCCATCGACCGCGACAGCCTGAAAATAAGCCTGTACGGAAGCCGCGCTTCGTTCAGTGTGGTCCGCACCAGGAACGGAATCCCGGTCCAGAACGACAGCGGCAGGATAGTCATTGACAAGGACACCGGCGAACTCATCAGCTTCAATCTGAACTGGCACCAGAACGCTTCCTTCCAGAGCGCAAAGAATGCCCTTTCCGAGGACAAGGCAAAGGAAGCCTACGCCGATATGATCGGGCTGTATCCGCAGTATGAGTTCGACTACGACTACGAAACCGGAATCCTCACCCCCACCATCGTATACCGCCAGTCAGATTACGGCGAGATCAACGCCTTCACCGGAAAGAAGAGCGACTTTTACGCCGACGGATATTACGATGAAAACGAAGACTCCGTAATGGAAGAAACCGAGGAAGCTGCCGACAACGACAAGGGCAACCCCAGCACCGGCGGCGGATTCACCCCGGCTGAGAAGGACGAGATCACCAAGAATCTCCCCTACGGCAGCAAGGACGCCGTGATAAAGCTGCTCAAGGAGAACGAGTGGTTCACCTATTACGACGACATGACCCTGCGCAGCTACGATTCCTACAGCACCGATCTCAACGGCAAAAAGACCTATATCTATTCAGCGATATTCACGGACGAGAACTGGGACGAGGACGAAATATACTGGGACGAGGAGTACTGCTCCGCTGAAGCTATATTTGATGAACCCGAGCCCAACACCGTTGTAAGCGCAGACTCCGACAGCGACAAGATATCCCACACCGTAAGCATTTCCGTCAACGCGGAAACCGGAGAAGTGCTCGCATACACCTACAGCGACAGCAATCTCGGCATGACCACCTTCGATTACGACATGGCAGCGGCTGACGCAAAGGCAAAGAAGATAGCCTCCACTTTCGCCGGCGACAAGTATGGCGCATACGCCGACAACTACACCTCCGACGCCATCGGCTGGATCGACGCTGGCGTAAACAAGCAGATATACATGGGCAGCTGCCACAGCTGGGCAAGATACGAGAACGGCATTAAGGTAAGCGGCGACGACATCGTTGTATCCTTCAACAAGGATATGCTCCTGACCGACTACCACCTCGACTACACCGACATTGCCCTGCCCTCCCCCAAGGGAATGCTGACCGAGAAGCAGGCGATGAAGAAGTTCTGGGAGAACAACGACCTCAACCTGTACTACCTCGCAAAGGTAAACAAGAAAAAGACCAAGACCGTGCTGGTATACGGCACTGACTACAGCGTATACATCGACGCATTCACCGGCGAGCCGGTTTACCAGTGGCAGATGCGCAAGGGCAAGAACGACTTCTCCGGCATCACCGACAAGAAGCTCCTCAAGATGGCGCAGAAACTGGACGATCACGGAATACTGATCTCCGAGAAAAAGTTCAGCCAGGACGACGCCGTGACCTACTCCGTTTTTGAGAGCGTCACGAGTATGTACACCTCCACTCCTAATTCCGAGGAACGCAAGATGACCCGCAGCGCTGCCCTGATCGCATACACGCGCAGCCTATGCGGCGACGATGTTGCCAAGATAAAGGGAATCTACAAGTCCCCGTTCAGCGACATCAGCGACGATAATCCCCGGGTAGGATACTACGCCATCGCATACGGCATGGGCGTATTCACCGAGAAGAAGCTCGACCCCACAGCGTACTTCACCTACGGCGACCTCATCAAAATGATCTATGCGGTCTACTCCGCATAATAAGCGCTTCTGAATAACAGGAGGGGCTGCATTAAGTTGCAGCCCCTTTTTCTTATAATCCACTGTACAATTGCGCGAAAACGTGCTATAATAAAATAAAAAAACACGACCCCCAAAGGAGGAACCGCCATGGAGCCAGACAGCAAAAGAGTAAGCCTTACAAAGCCATCACACCGCGCGCCGGAGCCGGCTTCCGGATGGCGCGACCCCTCCACCGGGGAGATATACCCCTCCGGGGTTCCCCGGGAAGTCCCCCGTCCCACCCCGGGATTCCGCTCCGGCAGTCCGGCAGGGACCACCGGGAGTATTCCGCGCCCGGCAGAAACGCCGGCGTATTCCGGGACAAAATTCTGCTCCTGCTGCGGTCAGGCACTGGCGGCGACCGCGGTAGTCTGCCCCTGCTGCGGAAGCCAGACCGGAGATATCCGTGCGGTAATGCCGCCCCCAGTGGTGGTGAACAACTACATCAACACCGCCAATGTTTCCGCGAATACCGGCAGCGCGCCGTCCGCACCCTCTGCGGAACCAAAAAACAAGTGGATAACATTCGTTCTGTGCCTGATGTTCGGATACCTGGGCGCCCACAAATTCTACGAGGGAAAGATAGGCATGGGTATCCTGTACCTGTTCACCGGCGGACTTTTCTACATCGGCATAATTATCGACATGATAGTTGCCCTCACAAGACCCACGACCTACTATCCTTAAACCCGAAACCCGGCGCAATGCCGGGTTTTTCTGCATAATTCCACTGGTGATGATATAACAATTTGTATTTTCCTGTCACATGTAAACTCTTAGCGAAATCTTAACAGTAAATCCGTTGACATTTTATAGGTGAAGTGATATACTTTTAGTATACAAAGCAGGTCAGATTCCAAAACATAAAAAGGAGAAACAGATGTGGAAGATCACCGAAAAGACCGTCACCACTGAGGACGGCGAAAGTTTAACCAGCTATGGAGTCACCTCAGGAGAATGCACCGTTGATGACATAACCCCCAGTCAGCCAGCGATAATGCATTTTCTGGACATGCTCAACAAGTACGAAGCCTCCCCCGGGCACATCTACGAGCTTGTTGAGAATCTCCTCGCGGAGATCTAGGGCAATACCCCATTACGGGCTGCACAGGTTGCAGCCCGGTTTTCTTTTACATAAAAAGGGCGGAGATTTCTCTCCGCCCCCAGTTTGTCGAAAAAGTGAAATTTGCCTGCGAAGCAGGCTTTTAAAATACGTTTTTTGCCACGGGTCCCCCGGGGTAAAAAACACTTATATCTCAGCAAGTGTGCGGTTTAGCGGCAAAGCCGCTAAACCGTGCGCGCAGCTGAGATGTTTCGGCGGAAAAGCCCCTTTAGGGGATTTTTCGACGGGCTCAGGGCGGAGATTTCTCTCCGCCCCCTATATTTATTATTCTGTCCTGAGTGCCTCTACCGGGTCCTTCTTTGCGGCAACGCCGGCAGGAACAAGTCCTGCGATAAGCGTCAGCAGTACGCTGATAACCACCAGGATAATTCCGCCCTGCCACGGAAGAAGCGATACGTTTGAAATCCCCGTGATGTGCTCGATTATGATATTGATGGGAATATTCAACAGCAGCGTCACGCCGATACCGATAACTCCGGCGGCGAAACCAACGATCATGGTTTCTGCGTTGAACACATTGGAAACGTCACGCCTTGAAGCGCCCATCGCACGCAGTATCCCTATCTCCTTGGTGCGCTCAAGTACGGATATGTATGTGATTATTCCTATCATGATGGAGGATACGACCAGAGATATCGCCACGAACGCTATCAGAATATAGGATATTGCGTTGATTATGTCGCTCACGCTGGACATCATCAGTCCCACATAGTCGGTGTAGTTGATAACGTCCTCCTGCTTGTCAGCCGCCACCTTGTCCTCGTTGTATTTCTCGATGAGGTCGGTTATTGTGCCCTTGCTCTCGAAATCCTTCGCGTATATCTTGATGTCGCTCGGCTCTGCGAGGTCAGCGACTCCCAGCAGCTTCAGATTGCCGTCGTAGGTCGCTTCGGTGGTTTCCGGTTCCCTGGTGAGTTCCATCAGCTGCGACAGCTGGTCGGAAGTCAGCACCTGCATGAATACCGTGTACATCTTGGACGGATCTATCATTCCGTTCATCTGGGCAGAAAGCTCCGCGCTCTGCTCCGGAGTGAGGGAAGCGGCGATCTGTGCGGAAAGCAGCGCCCTCTGCTCATCGGTCAGCAGGGAATCCACATCTGCGCCGGTCTGTAGCTGCCCCAGCTGCTCCGGCGTGAGAAGTCCCATGATGATACCCTGCATCTGCTCTTCTGATACCATCGCCATCATGGAGGACTGTATCTCCGCCTGCTGTTCCTTGGTGAGGGAAGCCATGATACCCTGATTCAGCTGCGCCTTCTGCTCGTCGGAGAGCATTCCGGTGATCATATCCATGGCGTCGGACTCTGACATAGCCTTGTCCTCTTCCTCGTCCGCCTTCGGGAATTCAATTCCGGTGAATACGTCCACGTCCGGATTCTCTATCTGCGCCTTCACAAGTTCGCTGTCGTTGACCTTTCCGATCATGTATTCCGTCAGCGCGTGAGTATATCCGATACCGCCGGAGCTGGTGGAGGAGATCAGCGAATCCGCGTCCGGCTTGAGGATTCCGACAACCTTGAGCTTCAGCCCGTTTTCGGAAGCCTGCTCCATATATTCACTGTCGCTGCGCATATCCGTCCAGGTGCCGTCGTCGTTCTTCTGATACAGTTCCGGAGCAGTGAGCATGCTGAATTCCATGCCCATAAGATCGTCGTAGGAGAACGAAAGGTCGCCGGTGTCCAGGTCGAAGCTTTCGCCGGACATAACGTGCGCCATCATTCCCTCAAGCTCGCTCTGATCGCGCAGTCCCAGGGTGTACAGCGTGACATCGGATAATTCATTGCGGTCGGTTACCAGTACAACGACCTCGTCGTAGGACTCCGGGAGCCTTCCGGCAAGCACCTCGTACTCCGTTTCGAGCATGTCGCTGCTCAGCAGCTCGTGGAATGCGTCGTAGCTGCTCATGGAGCTGCTTCCCATAAGAGAGGAATAAGTGCTGGTCATCTGGCTGACGTTATCCGCCATCGCCTGTCCCATCATCGCGGTCATGACCGTGGAGGGATTGATCTGCATTATCTCGCCGTCAGCGCTGTGACCGTAGATATACAGCTGGGAATCATAGCTGTACTGTATCTCCTCTATGCAGTCCTGAATGTTGTCGGGATTGCTCTCGAGATACTTCTTGAAATCCGCCAGATTGTTGGTCTGGAGTTCCGACAGCATGGTTTTCATCATCTCTGTGGAGATGTCGTTGGTGTATATCCTGTCGGGGTCGCGCTCCTCGGAGTTGTTCTCCCGGACGTTCATCATTGATGTCATCAGACTGGTGTAATCCACGGTTTCATGCTGTATAGACACAGGGAACGAAGCCAGCGTGGAACGCTCAACGCTGTCGATATAAGTCTGCACGCCGTTGGAAAGCGACAGGATCAGCGCAATGCCGATGATACCGATACTCCCGGCGAAGGAGGTGAGGAAGGTGCGTCCCTTTTTCGTCATGAGGTTATTCTTTGAAAGGGACAGCGCGGTCAGGAACGACATGGAAGTCTTTTTTCCCTTGTTCACGGTGGATTTCCGCACTTCGGGCTTCTTCTCTCCCCCGTTCTCTGCGGAGGGGTCGAACGGGTCGCTGTCGCCGACTATCTTACCGTCCAGCAGCCGGACTATTCTGGTGGAGTACTTCCCGGCAAGCTCCGGATTGTGGGTCACCATTATTACAAGGCGGTCCTTTGCGATCTCCTTGATAAGCTCCATGATCTGGATACTGGTTTCGCTGTCCAGTGCGCCGGTAGGCTCGTCCGCCAGCAGTATATCCGGATCGTTGACCAGCGCTCTCGCGATAGCCACGCGCTGCATCTGTCCGCCGGACATCTGGTTCGGGCGCTTGTGGAGCTGATCTCCCAGTCCGACTTTCTCCAGCGCCTCCTTCGCACGCTGTCTGCGCTCGGATTTGGACACGCCGGAAAGCGTCAGCGCAAGCTCCACGTTGGAGAGAACGCTCTGGTGCGGAATAAGGTTGTAGCTCTGGAATATGAAGCCGATGGAGTGATTGCGGTAGGTGTCCCAGTCCGCAGACTTATACTTCTTGGTGGACTGCCCGTTGATTATCAGGTCGCCGCTGGTGTACTGGTCAAGACCGCCGATGATGTTCAGCAGCGTGGTCTTTCCGCAGCCGGACTGTCCGAGGATAGACACCAGCTCGCTCTCGCGGAACGCGATGGAAACGCCCTTCAGGGCGTGCACCGTTTCGCTGCCGGTAACGTAATCCTTGACGATATTTCTGATCTCAAGCATCAGGTTGCTCCTTTCAGTTCTATAAGGCGCCGCCGCGTATCACAGCGAAGCCCGGATATTGTATAGAAAAGGCAGAATGCCGCACACAGCCCTGCCTGGAATTTCATCTGCCGATATTCTGCTCCATGGAATTTGCGAACTTGCTGTAAAGTTCGGCGATAGTGCGCATTTCCTCCTCGGTGAACACTGACATTATTCGGTTCAGCGCATTCACCACGCGTTTCATGTTCGCCCGAAGCATTTCCTCTCCGGCAGGGGTCGCGGTCACTCTCACGCTGCGCCTGTCGCACTCGTCAACGGCACGCTCTATCCACCCCTTCTCCTGGAGGGAGCGCAGGGTACGGGACACCGCCGGCACCAGCACGTTCATCTGCGCGGCTATCTCGGCGACCGTCGCCGCCTTTCCGGGATTCCTCCTTGGGTATTCCACGGCGCAGCACAGCAACGAAAACTCCGACGGGGTCATGCCCTCTATAACGCGCTCCGTCCGGATATTGCTCAACCGCTCCATACTATGGAGTATTTTCTCGCAGACCTCCTGCGGATATGTGTTGCCGATGAAATCCTTGTCCGCCCACAGCATATCAGCCAAACAGAACATCTTCTCACCCTCTTTCGGAATTCACGAACAGCCGCAAATATTGACTGCGGTTATATTTTAACACCGTTAAGTACATTTGTCAACAGTGCACAGACGCTTTCAGCACAATGCATAAATCCGCCGCATTCGGGGCAGGATTTATTCATGCGGCAGGTGAATTCTGTGTGAAAAGCCGCGGAATGCATTCCGAAGGGGGACGCGCCATAATATGATACAAAAGCGCTGGACGATGTACTGGCTGGCGGAATCCGCGGCGGTGCTGATATACATTCTGTTATGTGTTTCTGATTTCAGAATGCTGCTGAAGCTTGTCGCCGGAGGGATTCTCGCTATACTGTCGGTATACTGGCTCGGGTATTATTACACACTGAAATACTCCGACCGCGAAAACGTCCTGCTGATAACAAGCGGTATAGTTTTCCGCCGGGAGCGCCGTATCCCACTGGACAGCGTCCTGTGGAAAACACGCCTGACCCTGCTCACAGAACGGAATACCGCCGCCGTAATATTGCACACCTCCGGCGGAGCGGCGGTGATATTAGGGGAGATTTCAACATACCCCGGTTGAAATGTTGATAACTTTTCAACTGATACCGTGAAAATCCGTAATTTTCAACCCTTTCAACACAGTATTTAACAATCAGTTTAATCCCGGTCGGATTTAACCGAAACAGGTTATATTTTCAGGGATTATACAGAACGTAGCGATTTTAACCGAAACGCCAGGTTTATACCACGGAATATTATACACCCGGGAATATTACCCCGGGCAGAATATTTCAGCACATACACTTTGAGTATATTCAGTTCCGCACAAAAAAACTCCGCCCACCGGATTTTCAACCGATGAGCGGAGCGCTGGTTCAATTTACGTTCCGTATAAGTATCTGGCAGGGATTCTCCTCGCCCCAGATGGGCAGTACCTCCAGCTCACGGAATCCCAGGCTCTGATAGAACACGTTCGCCGAATCGTATTCCGGACAGACGCCGGTGCGCAGGGTCTTCACCTGTAAGTACTCATACCCCTGGCGCCGCGCGTAGTTCAGCAGCGCGGTGAACAGCACCTTTCCTATCTTGTGCCGCTGGAATTCCTTCCGCACGGCGATGATGAACACCTCTGCCGCGCAGGGGCTTGTTTCACGCAGCGCGGCAACTCCGCGCACAGCGTCGCCGTCGAGATCCGCCCAGACGGGCATGAGCCTGCACTGCGCCACGATATCCTCTATTCCGTTTTCTCTCTCCAGCTTCTCCGGGAAATCGCCCAGCACCTCGCGGCACACGCTCTCCTTCTCCGCCGGATTCACGACCATCTTTACGCCGGTAGTTTTCGGCATTTTTTCACACTCCTTTGTCCGGGATCACGCCGATTGATATGAACGAGTCGATTTTGTCTGATTCAGCGTTTCCCTGGTATCAGATAAACTACCACACAGACTATTCCTTATGATTATACTACACAATCCATTAATTGTCAACCGTTTTCAGACGAAACCGCGTCCATCAGCTTCCCTGCTATGGACAGAACGCTCTCCTCGTCAGCGGAAATGTCGTAGGCGCCGTTGACCTTCGGAGGGTCGGCGCGAATGCTCATTTCCGTCACGCAGCCGTCCTGTTCCCATACGACGGCGTATTCGTCCTCGTCTATCCAGCGCAGCAGCCAGCATTCCGAATCGTGCAGAGTAACCCTGCTCATCTCGAAGAAATCCATGTCCATCAGCGGAACGTAGTCCTCCGGCGCACACTGCCTTACCCGGATATCGCGTGCTCCGGCGAGCAGCGTTTCTGTCACGCCGCCGGACTCACTCCGGTCTGTCACGGTGAATCCGTCCAGGGTGAACGGGCGCTCGCGGTACTCTGTGCCGGGGCTGTCGAATCCCAGCGTGAAGCGCTCCGTGGGCTGTGCACCCTCCGCCAGCTCCATCACCTCGTCATCGGTGAAACCGCTCGTGTTCATCATGAGCACGCTGCTGCCGATATTCCACATCAGCATGGTGGAATTATCCCATTTGACCATAACGGCGTTGCTGCCGTTCACCGTGCACTCCGTATATTTGCTGTGCTGATTATCGATTTGTGGACTGAATACGCCTGCTTTCTCCTGGGAAAAGGATATCATCCTGCCGCCGCCCTCCCACACGAAATAGTTTCCTATTTCCGGGACTGTGCTCATGCTTTCAAGCCGCATTCCCTCCGGGATATCCACACTGTAGTATTCCTCCGCGCTGTCGGAAGACCCGTCCGGCGGCTGTACGGAAAAGCGCGTACTGTCATGGCGCTGCACCCCGGCAAATCCCGGCATTCTCAGCACCCGGACTCCGGCGAAGATAAGCGCAGATACCGCAGCGGCAGCAACCGCGAGGATCAGCCGTAAGTGCGGAACGTGGCAGCCATTGGAAGCCCGGCGGATCAGCCGCTGTTTTTTCCGTTCGTATTCCCGGGAAAACACATGATCCCCTCCGCCGGAATCCTCTGGCGGCTCTGATATTCTATCCAGAAAGCACTTTTCCAGCTCGTCTTTGTCCGTCATGTTCACCGATCCCCCTTTCCTCCAGCAGTTGGCGCAGCCTTCTGCGGGCGCGGCAGATACGCGAGCGCACAGTGGCGTTCTTCAGACCCGTGAGGTTCGCGATCTCCGCCACGGTAAGTTCCCTGAACAGCAGCAGCCACAGCACCTCGCAGTCCGCCCTCGGAAGCTGCATTACCGCCTCGCGTATTTCCCCGACGCTGAATCTCTGCAAGAACTCCTCCTCGGGAGAGGAATCCGCAGCGCCGCAGTTATCGTCAATGTCCATTTCCTCGCAGCGATTTCTGCGGCTCAGCATAGTCAGGGACACGTTTCTAACTATAATGACAAGGTAATACTTCAGTTCGTTACCAGGAACCGCCCGTATTTTCCGGAGATTCCTCATCACACGCACAAAGCAGTCCTGTACTGCGTCCTCGGCGTCGGCGGCATTATGCAGGATATTGAAGGCAACACGGTACAGCATTTGCTCGAACTCTTCAAACAATCCGCGGATAAATTCTGCGTCGTCCTGCATATGCTGCGCCCCCTTTTATCTAAATCTCATGGTTTATTATAAGTTTACCACAATTCCAGACATTTGTCAACATTGCTTTGATGGTAGGGAAACAGCAACGGGAGGGCAACATGACCCTCCCGTTGTTATATAAAGGACTGACGTCCTTTGTTCAGAGCAGAAGTATTGCGCAGCGACAACAAAGCAGAAATGACATACTGCGCAATACAACCACACCTCCCAGCGCTGATCCCGAAATTGCCGGATCAGCGGAAAGAGCAGAGCTGCCTGCCCTTCTATAATATAAAACTACTAAAGTCGAAAAAGTGTGCGCGATTTTATCAACTTTTTTCTGAATTTTGTTAAATATGCTGTAAAAAACAGAAATTATTCGTTTATAATGCTGCATTCATCGTATACAGCAAAAAGGCGCCCCGTTTCCGGAGCGCCCGAGGTTATGTACTCAATGGATCTCAGACAGTAGGCTTGCCGCAGAACGGGCAGAACTTAGCGTCCGCCTTGAGCTGCTTTCCACAGTGGGGGCAGAGGTTTGCCGCCTCCTGTGCAGGAACGGTCTGGGGAACCGGTGCCGGCTGCTGGGTCTGCTGAGGAACAGGCGCAGGCTGCTGGTACTGCTGGGGAGCAGGTGCAGACTGCTGGGTCTGCTGAGGAGCAGGTGCAGGCTGCTGGTACTGCTGGGGAGCAGGTGCAGGCTGCTGGTACTGCTGGGGAGCAGGTACAGGCTGCTGGTACTGCTGGGGAGCAGGTGCAGGCTGCTGATACTGCTGGGGAACCTGACCCTGGTACTGGGGTGTCTGATAGGGGTGCTGCGGAGGAAGCTTCGGAATGCCAGTCTTTATGAACTGCTCAGTCTTGGGCTCCTCTGCGGTATTGTTGTCAGTGTCGATACCAACGGACTTACGCGCTGCCATGACCAGCTCAAAGCCGATACGGAGCAGTACGTTGCCGAAAATAGCCTCAGAGATGAAAGTATTGATACCGTGGCCGCCCTCGAGGGGAAATGCTGCAATACCCTTGAACAGAAGGAAAATAGCGCCTGCGTAGTAAGCGATCTTGATAACGCTTGCCGGGAGGAAGTGCTGACCGTTGGCGCTCTTTACGAGCTTGCCTGCGTTGGGATCCTTGGATTTAGGCCCGATGACCATTACGTAGAACAGGATAGCTGCCGCAATAGCGACTATCGCGCCGATCAGGGTGATGACAAATGCCGCTGTGGAACCGCCGGTAGCCCTGTTGTAAGCGTCGCTTACCGCTCCGGTCGCTTCATCTAAAAACGAAGAAAAATCCATAGTATTACCTCTTTCCTTTCATATCAGGCTTATGCCGATTGTTGATACAAGTAAATTATAGCATATACCGGGTCAAAAAGCAACATGTTTTCAGATATTTTCCGAAATGTCGAACGGAGTCGTCTGATAAACGAAATAGTTCAGCCAGTTGGTATAGATGAGCGTGGAGTGCGCGCGCCACTTCATTACCGGCTGCTTTGCGGGGTCGTCGTCCGGGAAATAGTGCCGGGGGATCTTCGGCTCAAGTCCCTTGTCGAGATCGCGCCTGTATTCCAGGGCGATGGTGTCCGCGTCGTATTCCGAATGCCCGGTGATGAAGAACTGACGGCTGTCCTCGCTGCAAACCGCGTATACTCCTGCCTCCTCGGATACCGCCATGACCTTGAGCTGCGGCACCTTCTCGATATCCTCCCGGCGCACCTCGGTGTGCCTTGAGTGCGGAACCCAGAACTCGCTGTCGAATCCGCGGAAAAGCCGGGATTTCGGCGTAAGCAGCGTGTGCAGGAATATTCCCGACAGCTTCTCCTTGAGTGGATACTTCTTTATGCCGTAGTGATGGTACAGCGCCGCCTGAGCCGCCCAGCATATATGGAACGTGGAATGCACATGGGTCCTGGTCCAGTCCATTATACGGCACATTTCGTCCCAGTAGTCCACGTCCTCGAATTCCATCTGCTCCACCGGCGCACCGGTGATGATGAATCCGTCGAAGTTCATGTCCTTTATCTCGTCAAAGGTCTTGTAGAAATTCAGCAGATGCTCGCTGGAGGTGTTCTTGCTGGTGTGGGTCGAGGTCTGCACCAGAGTGACCTCTATCTGGAGCGGAGTGTTCGACAGACAGCGAAGTATCTGCGTTTCTGTCGCCACCTTTGTGGGCATGAGGTTGAGTATCCCTATCTTCAGCGGACGGATATCCTGGTGGAGCGCCCGGTGCTCCGTCATGATGAATATATGCTCGTTTTCAAGTATTGACTGCGCCGGCAGTCCGTCTGATATCTTTACTGGCATTTCGATTCCTTTCCCGATCATGTTACCTGCAAAATACACTGTAAAAATCCCAGAAGGGCAACAGTTCTCAGAGGTTATTTTTTATATACAATATAAACTTATTATACCCCAATCCAGCAGTAATGTCAAGCCGTGCGGATTTCAATTGACAGGGAAAGGGATTTGTGATACAATACTAATATAAGACTGACACAAGCGAGGTGAGCGTTATGGTATGCGGAAAATGCGGCAGAGTATTCGATGAGGGAAAAATCTCCGCCTGCCCCTATTGCCGGACTGTCCACACACCCTCCGGCGAGCCGGTCCGGGATATCCGGGGTGTGCTGTGCTACATTGCGGAGCGTTTCGGGCAGAATACACTGCTGGACCGCCGCCGGACTGACGCACTCATCGCGGATATATTCCCGAAGGAGAGCGCCGTGCGCAGGCTGTGCCATGTGGCGCTCTACGACGGCTGCGCCCAGAAGCTGTGGGCGGTGCGCGGAAAACCCTTTGAGGTGCGCTCCGCAGCGGCGGCGCGCTGCGTGAAATCCCTGCGCGACGAGATCGGACTGAAGGGACGCACCGCCGCCACCGCCGTTGAAGCCGTTGCCGCGGCGCTGGGCTGCGATATCGCTTTCAAGATGGAAGCGGAACTCCCCGCGGCGGAAACCGAGAGCCGCAAGAACATCACCGACAGCGCGGAGCAATACAGCCTGGGACGGCATTTCGACCGCATAAAGGACTACGGAAAGGCGATGTACTGGTTCACGCTCTCCGCCCAGCAGGACTGCGCCGAGGCAGAATACTACAGCGGCTTCTACCTGATGGAGGGGCGCGGCGGAGTGCAGGACGTGAAGGCAGCCCGGGAATGGTTCCTGCGCGCGGCGGAAAACGGAGTCCCGGCGGCGGAATACATGACAGGGTATTTCTACGCGGAGGGTATCGCCTGCGACATCAACGAAGCGTACGCGTTCGAGTGGTTCCTCCGGGCGGCGAAGCAGTGCTATGAGCCGGCAGTGGAGATGATCGCGCTGTGCTATGAATCCGGCACGTTCGTTGACCGGGACCCGGAAACCGCCAGGCGCTGGCGGAAGCTCCTGCCGGAGCAGCCGCTCCCGGAGCCGGAGGAAAAGCCGGAAGAGCCGGAGCAGGAAACCGAGCCGCCGGAGCCGCTCCCGGATGACGGCGAGAAGGATTATCAGTCCGCCCGGAGATGTCTTGCCGAAAAGGATCTCCAGAGCGCGGCGATGTTCTACCGCCACGCGGCGGAAGCCGGACACGCCAGGGCGCAGTGCAGCTACGGCAAGTGCCTGTACCTCGGCAGCGGCGTGGAAAAGAACATCTACGCAGCGTTCAGCTGGTTCTCAAAAGCGGCGGCGCAGGGACTTGACATCGCACAGTACAATCTCGGCGTGATGTACCTAAAGGGCAGCGGCGTGGAGAAAAACCGCGATGAAGCCAAGAAGTACTTCCGGCTGGCAGCGGAAAACGGACACACCGAAGCGGCAAGGGTGCTCGAAAAGCTCGAGCGCAGGAAGTGAACAGGCGGTACAACCGCCTTCAGGAGGATATAATGAAAGCAGCAGTAATTCTCACAAAATGCAAGAACGATCACGCTCTTTTCGGTATTCGCACCGAGCAGCGCGAGGACGGCGACTGGTACGCCACCTGGGCGTTCAGGGTCAACGAGCGCACCGCCGAGCGCGAGAAGTTCGGCGACACCAAGATAAGCGGAAACATCTACATCACCACTGAATACCCCTCCTGCCCCTACTGCGGCGCAAAGGGATTCTTCCAGTGTGCGGAGTGCGGAAAGACCACCTGCTGGAACGGCGAAAGCACCACCGTCTGCGAATGGTGCGGCAACGAGGCAGAAACCGCCGCCGAGGAGAAGTTCGACGAGATCACCGGAGGAGGATTCTGATGCTGAAGCCCGGCGACAAGATCCCCATGGAACTAGGCGGCGAGGCGGAGGTCACCCAGCTGCTCGGACAGGGCGGACAGGGCGCAGTATACCGCGCCTCCTACCGGGGACGCGACCACGCGCTCAAGATGTATTTCCCGAACAAGCTGCGCGACCCGGAGCTGTTCCGGGAGAACCTCCAGCGGCTGTGCGAGGAAGGCAGCGGCGATCCGGCATTCCTCATGCCCCGGCTGCTGACGGAGCGCACTCCCGACGGATTCGGCTACCTTATGGAGCTTATACCGCCGGGATATGTGCCGTTCACAGATATACTCAACGCCAGGGCGAAGTTCTCGGAGCTGTATTCCGTGGTGAATGCCGCGATACGGATAACCGCCGCTTTCCGGGAGCTGCATAACTCCGGCAGGAGCTACCAGGACCTCAACGACGGCGGATTCTTTATCCGCCCCACTGACGGAAGCGTGCTCATCTGCGACTGCGACAACATCGCGCCCTACGGCGAGCACCTCGGTATTGCCGGGAAGCCCGGCTACATGGCGCCGGAGATAGTCCGGGGCGAGAAGGCTCCGGACAAGCTGACCGACCGCTGGTCGCTGGCGGTGGTGCTTTTCCGGCTGCTGCTGCGCGGAGATCCCCTTGAGGGACGGAAAGTCCTGAACAGCGTCTGCCTGACGGAGGAAGCCGAGCGGCGTCACTACGGTTCCGAGCCGGTGTTCGTATACGACCCGGACGACGACTCCAACCGACCCGTCCGCGGAGTACACAACAACATCATCAGATTCTGGCGCATAATGCCGGATTATATCCGGGAAGCGTTCACGCAGTCATTTACTGTCGGCTCATTCCACCCGGAAAAGCGCCTTATTGAGAAGCAGTGGCTTGATCTCCTGACGAGAATGCGCAGCGATATCTGCGCCTGCAACTGCGGCGCCCAGGGATTCATTTCCGGCAGCGAAACTGATTCCGACGGGCGAATCATATGTCCCTGCGGAAATCACTATCAGCCGCCGCTCGCCCTGCACCTCGGCAGACAGCGTATACTCCTGTTTGATGGGGCAAAGCTGTTCGGCGACGATGTGAACGTTATCGGCGAGGTAGTCCGCAACAAGCTGAATCCGTCGCTGTGGGGACTGAAGAATCTCTCCGGCGCCCCCTGGGAGTGCACCCTCCCCAACGGACAGGAAAAGCAGACGGCGCCCGGCTCGGCGGTCCCGGTGTTCAACGGCACCCGGGTAGTAATCTCCGGGGTCCCCGGTGAGATAAACGGCGAAGTGTGACGTCAAAAAAACACCTGCTCCGGCATGGAATTTTGTGCACAAAAGCCTTTGACCCGGCGGAAAATATGTGGTACAATAAAGGCATAGAACAATAGAATAATCATAAATCGTGTGGCAGTTGCGTAAATCCAGATATAACGCAGCTGCCACACTTTTTTTGCAGGAGGCAGCTATGGAAAAGAACAAAATGGCGACAGCGCCGATCGGACGGCTGATGCTGGGCATGGGTATCCCTATGATACTTTCGATGATGCTTCAGGCGGTGTACAACATCGTGGACAGCGCATTCGTGGCGAATATGGCAGTGGGCGGAGAGCAGGCGCTGAACGCTCTGACCCTCGCTTTCCCGGTGCAGATGATGATGGTGGCGGTATCCATCGGCACCGGCGTCGGAATGAACGCCCTCATGTCCCGCAGCCTCGGTCAGGGCGACCGGGATATGGCAAGCCGCGCCGTGGGGAACACTATATTCCTGGCGGCGGTGATATATGCAGTGTTCCTGCTGTTCGGGATATCCGGGACCGGGGCTTACGTCCGCTCCCAGAGCAGCAATCCGGAGATAGTCCAGATGGCTGAGGAATATATCCGCATCTGCTGTACGCTGTCCTTCGGCATGATATTCTTCTCGGTGTTCGAAAAGACACTCCAGGCGTCCGGACGATCGGTGTATTCCACCATAGCCCAGGTAGCCGGAGCCGTCACGAATATAGTCCTCGACCCAGTGCTGATTTACGGCTGGCTCGGGCTTCCGGAGATGGGCGTTGTGGGCGCCGCTCTCGCCACCGTTATCGGGCAGGTGGTATCCTGCGCCCTGGCTCTGGTATTCCACCTGCGGCTGATAAAGGAGATAGACAACGGCTGGCGCTTCATGAAGCCCTCCGGAGCGGTGATCTGGAAGATTTACTCCATAGGACTGCCGGCAGTCATCGCCCAGGCATTGATGTCCGTCATGACATACGGGCTGAATCTTATCTTGGTGCAGATCAGCGAGAATGCGGTGACGGCATATGGACTTTATTACAAGATACAGCAGTTCATTCTGTTTGCGGCGTTCGGACTGCGCGATGCCATCACGCCGGTGGTGTCCTTCAATTACGGCATGGGAAGCCGCGGCCGGGTGAAGCAGGGCATTAAGTTCGGAATGCTGTACACCCTCGCCATCATGGCAGTAGGTATCATTCTGATGGAGGTACTCGCGGAGCCGTTCCCGGCGCTGTTCGGGCTTTCCGGCGAAACCCGGCAGATGTGCACCGGGGCAATGCGCATCGTTTCGCTGAGCTTCCTTTTCGCCGGAGCCAACGTGGCTTTCCAGGGGATATTCCAGGCGCTGGAGTCCGGCGTGCAGTCGCTGGTGATATCCGTGTGCAGGCAGTTCCTGTTCGTGCTGCCGGTGGCATGGGGATTCTCCCGGGTGGTTATCAGCTCCGGCACGGACTATATGTGGCTGGTCTGGCTGACGTTCCTTATTGCGGAGGGAATCTCCGCAGCCATCGCGCTGATATTCATGCGCGGTATACGGATAAAGCGGATAGACACGCTCTGACAGATACACAAAAAGGCGGAGAAAGATTCTCCACCTTTTTTTTATAACGCCGCTATTCCGTCAGAATTCCGGCTTATCCTCCTGGTTGTTTATCTTTCTGGCTTTCTGTACAGTAAGCGCCAGAACGAACATCATCGCCGCAATAACCACAGAAAGCGCAATTCCCACGATTATGCTCGCTGCATTATCCGCCAGTACGAAACCAGACCGGAACATGCGCCCGGTAATCAGCGAACACAGAGTCAGCGGATGGTACTCCGTCAGGTCAAGCCCGGACAGGATCATCTGCACCAACGGAATTCCCACATACACCGCCGCCGTAACAATACCCGGACGGCTGGTGCATAACCCGACAGACATGTATATTATCAGCACGAACGTCATATAGACCGCGCACATCAGCGACCCCAGAACCAGAGTCCCTGCACTGACGCTTCCATCGAACAGCAGATTGCTGAATAATCCGCCGAGGCAGGCTGCGGCGAATCCGGACGCAAACACCGTGGCAGGATAAACCACGAATTTCGGCACCAGGTACTCGAACGCCCCCAGACCCGTACAGGACGGAATTATCGTCGCGCGCCGCTTCTGCTCTCCGCCGCACGGTGACATGAGAACAAGCATGATAACAAGCATAGAAGTGGCGCTCAGTTCCGTCATCACGCTGCTAAACGCAGCGGAGGACATCCCCTCGATATCCGTCATTTCCAGCAGCGTAGTCAGCTCCAGCCCGGCGCCATGGTTTGCGCTCAGACTGAGCAGTGCCTGCATTCCCCACAACAGCAGCGGTTCCGCCAGCGCAAAGGACAGCGTGGCAAGCAGCACTCCGCCCAGTCTGAATGTGCGCGTGAACTGAAGCCACTCCTTCTTTAATCCGGCTCGTATCTGCATCAGCCCACCACCTTTCTGAATACTTCCTCAAGGCTGACCGTACGGGTATTCATGGAATCCACCGCCGCATTGTTTTCTGCCAACAGCTTTATCAGCCTGCGCGTGCATTCCTCCGTGTCGTCAGCGGTGAACCTGAACACTCCATTCAGTCCGTTGAATTCCACCCGGGCGAAATCTGCGGAAAGCAGCGTGTTTTTCAGCGATTCATCCAGGGCGTGCACTCTCAGCAGCACCGAAGTTCCGCCGTATTTCCGCAATACCCCGTCCAGGCTTCCCTCCTCGGCGATAACTCCGTTGTTGATTATGCCTATGTGGTCGGCGACGCGCTCCACGTCCGACAGGATATGTGTGGAAAGAACTATCGTGCACCCCGTGTTCTTCAGCCGCTCGATTATCTCAATGACCTCCGCCCTGCCGCCAGGGTCCAGCGCGGAAGTCGGCTCGTCAAACAGCAGCAGCTCCGGCTTGCCAATTATGGCGGCGCCCATTCCCAGACGCTGGGTCATTCCCCGGGAATATCCCTTGGCGCGTCTGTCCGCCGCCTGGGACAGTCCGATGATGTCCAGCACCTCATCCACGCGCTTGCGGATATCCCCATCGTACTTACAGCATGCCGCGATATATTCCAGATACTCCCGGGCGGTCATGTATCCGTATATGACCGGGCTTTCCGGGAGATATCCTATCTTCACCGGATTTCCACCGCCGATGATTATTTCGCCCTCGTCCTTGGATATCATATTGGTGATGATATTCATAGTGGTGGTTTTGCCGCAGCCGTTCCGCCCGAGGAATCCGTACACCGCTCCCCTGCCGACATTCATGTTAAGTCCGCGCAGAACCGAAAACGCGCCGTATTTTTTGTATAATCCGTGTATCCTTATCAGAACTATCACTCCTTTACAGAAGATACTACTTAAATTTTACAGTATATTCCCGGTTTTGTCAAGGGGAAAAAGGAAGGACCCTGCCAATCGCAGAGTCCGGTAATATTCACACTTCCTCCGGCAGCGCCATGCGGTAGCCTACTCCATTCTCGGTAAATATGTACCTCGGGTGGGAGGGGTCGCGCTCCAGCTTGCGGCGGATATTCGTCATGTTCACCCGGAGTATCTGATTTCCACCGGTGGAATTCGGTCCCCACAGCCTAACCATCATCTCGTCATAGGTTATGACCATTCCGGCATACTGCGCCAGCAGCGCCACGATACGGAATTCGCTCTGGGTGAGTTCCGCGTCGCTGCCGTCCACCAGCACGCGGTGCCGCGTGAAATCCACGGTCAGCCCTCCTATCACCACATTGTCACAGCCGCGGTCAGCGTCATTCCCATGGTGGCGGAGCGCGACGTTTATCCGCGCGATGAGCTCCTGCCGGACAAAGGGCTTGACGATGTAGTCGTCGGCTCCGTTTTCCAGGGCGGATATCTTCGCATGGTCGTCCGCCCGGGCGGAGATGACTATTACCGGCAGGTGCGACCAGCTGCGCACATCAGAGAGCACCGACATTCCGTCGCTGTCCGGCAGTCCCAGGTCCAGAAGTATCACGTCCGGACAGTGGGAACGTGCCATCAGCTCGGCGTCCCGGGCGTTGTTCGCGCAGATAACGTCGAACCCGTTTATCTCCAGTATTTTTTCAGTGTAATACGACATGCTCACCTCGTCTTCGATAAGCAATGCCTTGTAGCGAAAATCCATATAAAGCCTCCGGAGCCAACAAACATACAACCCGTCCGGTCATTTTCCCGGGCGAAAACAAAAATAAAATAGTCCATTGTTATTATAACACATGTCAAATAATATTATAATTAACAAAATGTTATTTTTTGTTAAATGCACATTATCGCAGAAAGTTGTGTATTAAATTCCGAATAACCTTGTCCCACCCTCCGTATAAATTAAGGAAAAGCAATGGAGGTGACTGCATGGGAATGATCTCCGGCATAACAGAACATGTGAACGGCGTACTGTGGGGAGCGCCGATGATAGCGCTCATGCTGATATCCGGGGCGTATTTCTCGGCGCGCACCGGATTCATGCAGCTCCGCCGCCCCAGGGAGTGGCTGCGGCGCACGGTGTTTTCCGGAGTCCGCCGGGAGCGCAGCGCAGAAGGAGTCACTCCGTTCCAGGCAATGTCCTCGGCGCTGGCGGCAACGCTGGGCACCGGGAATATCGCCGGGGTCGCGGCGGCGCTAGCCTCCGGTGGCGCCGGAGCGGTGTTCTGGATGTGGGTATCCGCCATGCTGGGAATGATGACAGGATACGCCGAGAATCTGCTCGGGAATCTCTACCGCAGACGGAAGCCCGACGGCGGCTGGCAGGGCGGCGCGATGTACTATATCCGCGACGGATTATCCCAATACCCCCTCACGCGTCCCCTCGCGAAGCCGCTGGCGGCGGTGTTCGCCGGAGCGTGCGTGCTCTCTGCATTCGGCATGGGTAATCTCGTACAGATGAACTGCGCGGCGCAGGCAATGGAATCCGGCTTCGGTATTCCCGGAATAGCCACCGGAATAATACTCGCCGCCATCACCGGCGCGGTATTCTTCCTCGGCAAGGGGAACGGCGCGCAGCGCACCGCCGCCCTGACCAGCCGGGTGGTGCCGGTGATGTCAGCGCTGTATATTGCGGCGGCGGTGTACATACTCGCGGTGAATATTCCACGGTTTCCTGCGGTGATGGGCACGATATTCCGCAGCGCCTTCGGAATGGAAGCTGCCGCCGGCGGAGTGAACGGCTACATGATAAAACAGGCGGTCAGCATGGGATTCCGCCGGGGAGTGTTCTCCAACGAAGCCGGGCTTGGCTCCTCGGTTGCGGCACACGCCGCCTCGGACGTTTCCGACCCATGCGTACAGGGAATGTGGAGCATTTTCGAGGTATTCTTCGACACTATAGTAATGTGCTCCATGACGGCATTCGTACTCCTGGGCAGCCCCTGCCGGGAAATCACCGCGCAGGAAGCATTCATGAACGTCACCACACAGCCGCAGTACTTCCGGCTGACGGAATCCGACCAGCTGATAACCTCCGGCGCTCCCCTGCTCACCACCGGCGCCGGGGAGGAGCACACCCTGCGCACCGTCCGGGGCGCGGAATTCACGGTGCGTATCGGCGCCGGGGAAATCACATTTTCCAACGTGATGAAGCTGACGGGGGTGCAGTCCCGGGGAAGCGGCGGCGAACTGCTGTGGCGCGACGGGGCGCCGCTGATCCAGTCCGTCCGCCTGGAGGAGGTCACCGGGGCGGAGCTCATGACCCTTGCCTTTTCGTCAGTATTCGGAAGCGCCGCCGGGAAGCTGCTTTCCGCTGCGGTGGCGCTGTTCGCGTTCACGACCGTCATCGGCTGGGGAAGCTTCGGTGCGCAGGCGGCGGAATACCTCGCCGGAGAAAGGGCGCTGATACCGTTCCGGATCGCATATACAGCCCTCGCAGCCACGGGCGGAATTATCGATATGTCCGCCGCCTGGGGCGCCGCAGATATGTTCAACGGAATCATGGCGGCGGTTAATCTGCCGGTGGTGCTGATTCTTTCTGGCACCGTGATTAAGCAGACAAAACGATATTTCGACCGCCCGGAATCCAGACACAAAAAGAAATCATGATTTTCTGCAATTCGTTGTAACGTTATTCCTGATGGTGTGTATATACAGTCGAAAGGCAAATGAGCCTGAAACGAAAACTAAAAAACA